>Ga0310696_10003790_pt1 | contig 18757 bp, 6 predicted proteins | sample AusTroGonzalo_MG_4_FD_203885 | JGI IMG/M metagenome (GOLD analysis project Ga0310696, IMG submission 203885) | Bovine rumen microbial communities from tropical cattle in Woodstock, Queensland, Australia - Gonzalo_02 (v2) (version 2) | ecosystem: Host-associated > Mammals > Digestive system >...
GGACTTGGTTACCACCTGCACGTCCCAGGGATTTTCGGCGTGGCCGTCGGCGTTGTCCATTTTGAGAGACCGGGAGCCGCTATGGGCGAATTGATCGGTGACGGAAACGAAATCCGCTCCGTTGATTTGAATAAATAACCCGCTTTCCAGCAGTTGGGCCGATGTTCCGGCAGTGAAACTCTCGAAGTCTATGCCGCCGTCGATGGGCGCGGGGTCCGTATCTCCGGGGTCATCCGGCGGTGCCTGTGCGATGAGGGCGTTCAGGTAGGCTGTCTGCTGCTGGCTGTGCCAGCCCAGGACGTGCCCGAAAAGTTCCGTGCCGGCGTCCTTGGCCCACTGGACCATTTGATCGGCGGTGGAGAAATCCATATGGCCGTTCTGCTGGACGATGGCGTCGTTCTTCATTTCATTGCCGAAGGTGACGGCCTTGAATTCCCGGGTAAGGATTTCCGCTACCTGGGAATTGTTGCGGTATTCCCAGTAGGTGAAGGCTGCACCCAGTCTGATACCCTGCTTCTGTGCCAAGTCTCCCAGGGCAGCTTTGCTGTAATCAATCTCGTTTGGATTTTTAGGGGGGTCTTCCTGGGGATCTTCCGGGACTACCGGATGGGGCGTTATGGTAGGGACTTCGTCTTTCCCACAGGAGTAAACGGTGAGCAGTGCGCCCGAAATCAGGAATATGGCGGTTATTTTCCTCATAGAGACAGATTCATCTTAACTATTGCAAAATTAAACATTTATCTGCGCTCACCTGTGGGCGGATGGTTCAATATTATTTTTGTTTTGTAACATGCTTGCGATTTTCGCAACATTTCGTGTCAAAACCGTTACACCGGGGTGATTTTTTGCAAAATTGACACTTTTTGTATCAAAATTCGAGAGCATGTTACGGGGTTTACATAAGTTGTTTCCACGCGCAAATATAAATAGAGAAGCCCTTGCTACCTTTGTATTGTATCAGTGTGTAAATTTTTAACCAATAATATTTTACTACCAACTTTTAGCCCTAAAAATGATGAAAGGAAGAAAACTTATTCATCTGTTCGGACTTTGGGCGGCGCTCCTGCTCCTTATGCCCGGACAAGCTTTCGCCCAAAATCTGCGCGTGGAGGGTGTTGTCCTCGACGAACTGGGAGAAGGGTTGATTGGAGCCGGTGTGGTAATCCAAGGCACACAGACCGGCGCCATCACCGACCTGGACGGTAATTTCGTTCTCCCGTCCGTTGCCATCGGCACCACGCTGGAGGTTTCCTGCGTGGGTTATGCTACGCAACTGGTGCAGGTCACCGGGCCCAAGATGACCATCCAGATGGAGCTTGATACAAGCGCGCTGGATGAATCCGTGGTCATTGCTTACGGTCAGCAGAAGAAGGTCACCATCACCGGCGCCGTATCGGCAGTGAGTGGTGAAGGCCTTATGAAAGCTCCCGTGGCCAATGTGGCCAATGCCCTGCAGGGTAACCTTCCCGGTGTATCGGCCGTGCAGCCTTCCGGTATGCCCGGCGCCGATGAACCGGTTATCCGCATCCGTGGTGTCGGATCCCTCAACAGCGCAGAACCGCTGGTTCTGGTGGACGGCGTGGAACGTTCCTTCTCCCAGCTGGATGCCAACGAAATCGAGAGTATCTCTGTCCTGAAGGATGCATCGGCCACCGCCGTGTTCGGTGTACGCGGTGCCAACGGCGTCATCCTGGTTACCACCAAACGTGGTAACGTGGGTAAGGCATCGGTTACCGCAACGGCCAATGTCTCCATCCAGAGCATTTCGAAGTTCATCGATTTTGCCGATTCCTATACCTACGGCAAAATGTACAACTACACGGCCATCACCGACGCTCTTCCCATGAGCCAGTGGCCTGCTTCCCCTACCATTTCCGACTATACCCCGTATGCCAATACCGGTATCAAGTTCAACCAGGATGTGATGGAGCACTTCCGTACCAAGGATATGCCCAACACTTTCCCCAGCATGGACTGGATCAATTACATCATGAACAAATCCGCCTGGCAGGAACAGGCCAATGTGAATGTGAACGGTGGTACGGAGAGGGTCCGTTACTTTGTATCGGCCGGTTTCCTGAACCAGGATTCCCTGTTCAAGACTTTCTCCGACAACAAGAACGAAACCTTCAATTTCAAACGTCTGAACTATCGCGCCAACCTGGATATCGACATTACCAAGCGCAGCCAGCTGTCCATTACCCTGGGCGGCCGTATGCAGAACCGGAATACCATGGGCGGCGGCGAAGGCTTCCTCTTCCGCTATCTGCAGGGTTCCACCCCTTATGCGGGAACCGGCGTGGATGAGCAGGGCCGCCACATCATCGCGGACGTGAACCTGGTAGGCACCTATGACCGTGACGCCCTGTCCAACTATTACAACCTGGGTTATATGAACGAGAGCACCAACGTGCTCAACTTCGATATCCAGTACAAACTGGACATGAGTTTCCTCACCAAGGGTCTTGACTTCAAGGTAAAGGCTTCCTACAACTCGGAATATACCGCGCGCAAGAACCGTGAGAACGGTTATGGTACCGGCCTCACCTATGTGGCCACCATCGTGGATGGTCAGGAAGTCCTCCGGAAGGAGAACATCACCTGGCCCATTCCTTATAGCGAAGCCAAATGGGGTACCCGCAACTGGTACACGGAAGCCAGTTTCAACTACAACCGCGATTTCGGGTACCACAATATCGGCGCCCTCATCCTTTACAACCAGAGCAAGACTTATTATCCTTGGGATTCCGACAACAGCCTGTATCAGTCCATCCCCAAGGGTTATGTAGGTCTGGTGGGCCGTGTCACGTACAGCTATGCCACCCGCTATCTGCTGGACTTCAATATCGGTTACAACGGTTCCGAGAACTTCGCTCCCGGCAAACGCTACGGCCTGTTCCCTTCCATCTCCCTGGGTTGGATCCCTTCCAATGAGAAATGGTGGGAGCCTGTGAGCAACGTGATCAGCTACATGAAACTCCGCGGTTCCTGGGGTCTGGTAGGTAACGATTACACCAACGGTGCCCGTTTCCTCTATCTCCCCGGTGCCTGGCAGTTCTATACCGGTACCATGACGGGAAACCCGCAGAAGCGCGGCGCCAACTTCGGTACCAGCGGCAACTGGCTGCAGGCTGTGAAGGAGCTCACTTCCGGTAATCCCAATGTTACCTGGGAAACCGCCAGCAAAATCAATGTCGGTATGGATATCAACTTCTTCAGAGGTCGCCTGCACACCAATGTGGATTTCTTCTGGGAGGATCGTAAGGGCATCCTGGTATCCAACGAATCCACGCTGCCGGCCGTTACTTCCCTGCCTTCCAGTTATGTGAACGAAGGTCGCGTGAAGAACCACGGTTTCGAAATCACCCTTAACTGGGAGGATAATGCCGGAGAGGTATATTATTCCATCTCTCCCAACGTTTCCTTCGCCCGGAACAAGGTGATAGAAATGCTGGAAGTGGAGCCCATGTACGACTATCTCAAGCACACCGGACTTCCCGTGGGCCAGCGCTTCGGCTATGATCTCTTCGAGTATTACCAGCCGGGCACCGAAGACCGGTATCAGCAAAAATACGGTGTCCCTATGCCGGACCAGGGCGTAGCCCTCAAATACGGCGACTGCGTGTTCGTAGACCTGAACGGTGACGGTGTCATCGATGCCAATGACCAGCGGGCCATGGGTTACACCGACAACCCGGAACTCACTTTCTCCCTGAATGCTTCCCTGCATTGGAAGGGCTTGGATTTCTCCATGCTGTGGACGGGCGCCGACCACGTGAGCCGCTGGCTCAACGGTTACTTCCGTGACCAGTTCGGCTCTACCAATACTTCCGCCCTCACCCAATGGGTGGCCGACAATTCCTGGACAACGGACAATCCCGATGCCATCCTGCCGCGTATTTCCTTTACCAATCGTGTGCACAACAACCACGATTCCCAGGCCTGGATGGTGGATTCCAAGTATATCCGCCTGAAGAACGTCGAGATAGGTTACACCTTTAAGAATTTCAAGTCCGTGCAGTTCTTCAACTACATCCGCGTATATGCTTCCGGCCAGAACCTCCTTACGTTCTCCCGCTTCGACGGCAACGACCCCGAAGCTCCGGGCTCCGGTCTGGACTTTGGCGTGCGCTATCCTATGACCCGTGTGGTCAACGTCGGTGTACAGCTTAACTTCTAATGCAGATATGAATATGAAAAAGAAAATAGTCAATTTACTGGTTCTGGGAATCTGCTCTGCCTTTGCTTTCTCTGCCTGCGTAGACCGCTTCGCCATTGGTGACGCCTTCCTGGAGAAAGCTCCTGGCGTAGATGTTAACATTGATACAGTATTTTCCAGCGCAGAATATACCCGTAACTTCCTGTGGAGCGCTTACGGACAGCTTTACTGCACCTACACTTCCGGTAACATGATGAACGGCGCACCCATTGACGTGCTGTCCGATTCCTATCACTGCTACGTTTCCTGGGGCGGCCCCAAGCAAAGCTATTATCCCGGTCTGCTCACGGAAAATGCCCAGGATACCGAAGACGGTAACTTCCAGGGTAAGTTCTCCTATTCTACCAAAAGCGGTCTGGATTCCGATGCCGGCGGCCGCGTGTCCATCTATGAGACCGTGCGTAAATGCTGGCAGATCATCGAGAACATAGACAGGGTTCCCGATATGGCCGATGCAGAAAAGAGCCGCCTGAGGGGTGAGGCCTATACTATTATGGCCAGCCGCTACTTTGACGCCTTCCGCAATTTCGGTGGTCTGTGTCTGGCCCGCAAGGCATACGGCGTAGGTGAATCCTTCACCGGCGGCCGTGCTACGGCCAAGCAGACGGTGGAATTCATCGACTCCCTCATCGTATGCGCCATCGACGAACCCGGATTCATCTGGAACGTTGACAACGCCGATATCGGCCAATGGTCCGGCCGTCTTACCCGTGCTTCCGCAAAAGCCCTGCGCGCCAAGGTGTGGATGTTCGCGGCCTCCCCGCTGTTCAACAGCGCTGAGCCTTATCTGAGGTATACGGCCGATAAGATTCCCAAGGACATCGAGAATCCTGAGATTGCAGCCAACCCCGAGCTTTGCGTATGGTTCGGCGGCTACGATGCCTCCTTGTGGAACAAGTGCCTGGATGCCTGCAACGACTTTTTCAATGACAATGCCGCCAACGGCAATTACTACCAGCTGGTTCAGCCCACTTCCAACGACGAAGCCGGCTACCGCATGGCTTACCGCAATGCCTATCGTTACCGCAACGACGAAACGCATCACGAAAAAATCTTCGATGTGCACCCTACGCAGCTCATGACCGATGTCGTGCGCGACGGTGTGGTGGTAGAAAACGGCTGGGGTTGGGGCTGGAGAGGTTTTGCCATGGACTGCTACCGTCAGGGCGGTGCCGTTCCCACCAACGAACTGATGGAATGCTTCGGCATGCAGGACGGCCGCAACTTCCCTTACTCCGATATTTATGGCAGGGGCAAGAATCCCAGCGGTTTCGATATGTTCGCCGACAGAGATCCCCGTCTGTATGAGACCATGCTGGTTCCCCGCCAGAGTCTGCCTGCCGCAGCAGGTATGGACTATGCCGGCCGTACCTATGTGGATGCCTGGGTAGGCGGTGCCATGTATAACGACCAAAGTACTTTCGGAGATGCCGCTTCGGATGATGCCGCTTCCAATTACCGCAAGTTCAAATGGATGCTGGACTACACCAACGAGAAGATGAACGACAAATTCATCGGCTGCTCCTATATCCGTCTGGCCGAAATGTACCTGATCAGCGCAGAGGCCAAGGCCGAAACAGGCAATCTGGCCGGCGCCCTGGATGATCTCCACGTTGTCCGCAGCCGTGTGGGTCTGGGTCGCCTGGAAACCATGAATCCCGGCCTGAGCCTCACCTCCAACAAGGAGAACCTCATCAATGAAATCCTGCGTGAGCGCAACTGCGAAATCGGCGCTGAATGCGGTGACCGTCTGTACGACATGGTCCGCCGCAAGCGCGAAGACCTGTTTACCAAGACGCTGCATGAAATCCGCGTCTATCGTCTGGACGAATCCGGCAACCGCATGACCGAAGGGGACACTCGCTGGGACAACAGTACACCCTGGCCCAAGTTCGAGTACGAGAAACCGGCCATCGTGAACGGTGCCCGCCGCTGGTGGGAGCCCGGCTTCTGGACCAACAAATGGTATCTGGACCCCGTTTCCCGTATCGAGGTTCAGAAGAAATACGGCCTTACTCAGAATCCTGGTTGGTAATCTATAGATACAGTTGCAATTATGAAATTACGTAATATACTTATATACAGCTTGTTGGGATTCTGCGCAGTTCCTGTGACAGCCAACGCTCAAATGCAGCTGGGTGACAAGAAGTCGCAGGATGTGGATTTGGGCTACGGTGTGGAAAGCACGGAGTTTCTGACCACTGCGGCTACCTATACCATTACTTCCGAAGAACTCAGCCGCACTTCGGCTATCAGCCTGGCCGATGCCCTCTATGGCAAACTCCTGGGTCTTACCGCCCTTCAGAACACCGGTTTCAAGGGCGAAGAAGGAAGGGGCGCCAGCTTTTATATCCGTGGTATCCAAACCACCGGCGAAACAGGAATCCTTATCCTGGTAGATGGTCTGGAACGTCCTATTGACCGTATTCCGGTAGAAGAAGTGGAAAGCGTGACCGTCCTCAGGGATGCCGCTGCCGTGGCCATGTATGGTCACGAGGGCATCAATGGCGTGCTCCTGGTGAAGACCAAGCGCGGCAAGCCCGAAACTGGCTTCAATCTCAAGGTGGGTGCTTCACACAAGATTCAGTTCGATCCCCAATCGGCCCCCATGGTGAATGCATACGATTATGCCAATGCATTGAATATGGCACGTGCGAATGACGGTCTTTCCGCCGCTTACAACGCCGACGAAATTGCCAAGTTCCAGGACGGCTCCGACCCCTTTGTCTATCCCAATGTAAACTGGAAGGAGCAGGTGTTCAAGAATACTGCCCACGAAACCAATGCGTATGTGTCCATGTTCGGCGGCTCCGACAAAGTGGAATATTATGCCATGCTGAACTTCAACGACGCCCGTGGTCTGTTCAAGAACGCGAACCAGGGCAATTGGAATTCCCAGCTTAAATATTCCAAGGTGAATATCCGCACCAATGTAGACTTCCAGGTAACCAAGAGCACCCGGGTCAAGACCAATATCATGGCCCTGTTCATGGAGACCAATGGTGTGCCCTACCTCAATTCCAACGATGCCTGGTGGCATCTGTACAAGGTTCCGGCCCTGGCATTCCCCATCAGGACCTGGAGCGGAGCCTGGGGCGGCAGCCAGACTTTCGGCAACAACAACCTGGTGGCCAAGGTAACGGGTACGGGTTACACCAAAACCCACCAGCGCCAGATTTGGGCCGATATGACCATTGTACAGGACTTGTTCTTCATAGTCAAAGGCCTGCAGTTCTATCTGGGAGGCTCCTACGACAATGCTTCCAACACTTATGAGAACCGCACGATGGGTTATCAGTGGGGCTGGAACTATTATGAAGGCAAGGATATGAAAGAAGCGCTCAACGGTACGGTGGAGGACAAGCTGGTGTTCAACTACTATGTGGATACCCAGTGGCGTATCGGCACCATCAACACCGGCTTAAAATATGCCGCCCAGTTCAACAACGGAGACCACTTTGCCGCCAACGCCGGCTACAATATGAAGAGCGAGATCCGGGACGGCCAGAGCAATACCTGGTACCGTGCCAACTGGAACCTGGCCCTGCATTACGACCATGCAGAAAAACTGCTGGCCGATGTCGTGCTCGCCGCCAACGGTTCCAACCGTTCTTATCCTGCCAAATGGGCTTTCTCACCCACTGTAGCCCTGGGTTACATCTTTACCAATAATCCCCAGGCCGGCTTCCTGAATTATGGCAAGCTGCGTCTCTCCGGCGGTATGCAGCATACCGACTATGTCCCGGCCAACGGTTTGTGGCTGGCCAACTGGGCCGCTTCCCACGGCCAGTTCTGGTATGGCAACAGCTTCACCGGGGCTTCCGGCGCCTTCCTTACGCAATTCCCCACCTCCAATTTCCAACAGGAAACCGCCCACAAAGCCAATCTGGGTATGGACATGAGAATTGCGAACGCCCTGGATTTCACCGTAGACGCTTTCTATCAGCAGAGACGCAACATCCTGGTGAGCGCCGCTTCCCTGAATTCGGCCGTGGTAGGTCTCCAGTCCTCCTACGACGACAAAGGCGCAGTTGCCAGTTATGGTGTTGAAGCAGCCCTGCGTTATGTCAAATCTTTCCGCAACGGCTTCAACCTGTATTTCGGCGCCAACACCTCTTTCGTGAAGAGCAAGATTCTGCAGTGGATCGAGACACCGGCCTATCCTAACCTTTCCGTCATCGGAACATCGGCCGATGCAGCACGCGGTCTCATCGCCCTGGGCTTCTTCCAGGACCAGGCCGAAATTGACAACAGCCCGCTCCAGGAGTTCGGCCAGGTCAAGCCCGGTGACATTAAATATAAGGATATCAACGATGACGGCGTCATCAACGAGAACGACTATGTGGCGATGGACTTCGGAAGCGCCGTTCCCGCCCTTAACTATGGATTCCATTTCGGATTCGAGGTCAAGGGTTTCGGCTTGAACGCCTACTTCCAGGGTGCCTTTGGCCAGACCAAGAACCTGATGTATGTGGACGGTGCCTGGGGCGCTCTCTCCGACAACCGCAACATGTCTGTGGAATACTACAGCCACTGCTTCGACATTGCCGGTGCCAACGCTCTGTATCCCCGCCTGTCCACCACCAGGGTAGCCAACAACGAGCAGCCCTCCACCATTTGGTACCGCAACGTGAGCTGGCTCAAGCTGCGTGACTGCGAAGTGTACTATAAATTCCCCAAAACACTCCTGAACAAGGCGAAGATTTCCGAAATCAAGGTGTTTGTCCAGGGACAGAACCTCCTGTCCTTCGACAACATCCCGGCCATGGACGCCGAAAACCTGAACACGGGTTATCCTGTGATGAAGGCTGTGAATATGGGCCTTTCCGTTGTATTCTAAAAAAAGGACTGAATTATGAAATTAGATAAACTCTTCTTACTCCTACTCGCCTGCGTCATTCCTGCCTCGTGCGCGGATCTCGACTACACGGAGCAGAACACGCGCGACGAGGAATGGACTTACGAATACTTCAATGAGGGTATCAAGAACATGGTATTCGACGTGTATGCGCAGGTCTATAACAACGAGTTTGAGTCCAACAGCGCCTACTTCCTGGCCGGTGCTACGGATGAAGCTCAGTATGCCCTGGAGACGGGAGCCGTAAACAACTATGTGAACGGTGGTTGGAGTGCAGCCAACCCTTATTCCCGCACCTGGGAAAAATGCTACACGGCCATCGCCGAGGTTTGCATGTATCTGGAAAAGATAGCGCAGGCCGATATTTCGGAGTGGCAGTACAATCCGGATTATGTGAACTGGGTTCAGCAGATGGAACTGTTCCCGTACGAACTCCGTTTCCTGCGGGCCTACTTCTATTTCGAACTTCTGCGCACCTACGGAGATGTTCCGCTGGTGACCACCACGCTCACCAATGCCCAGGCCAACACCATTTCCCGCACCCCGAAAGAGGAGATCGTGGAATTCATCGTGGATGAGCTGGATGCCGTGGCACCCTACCTGCCGGTTTCCTATGTGACCGAAGTGGGCGCCGAGATCGGCCGCGCCACCCGTGTGGCCGCCTATGCCCTCAAGGCCCGCACCCTGCTCTATGCGGCGTCTCCGCTGTTCAACCCCAGCCATGACAATGCCAAATGGGTAAGGGCCGCCGAAGCCTGCCAGTTCGTTCTTGACAATGCCGATGTCTGGGGTCTGAAACTCAGCACCTATGCTACCCTGTGGGGTCACGATGCGTTCTTTAACCAGGAACTCATCTTCGGCCTGGGCCGCGGAGACAGCAACTCCTTTGAGATGGCCCATTATCCCATCGGCGTTGAAAATGGTTCGTCCGGCAACTGTCCTACCCAGAGTTTCGTAGATCAGTACGAATACCAGAACAATGGCGAAACCTTCGCCCACCGCTATCCCGGCGTCATTGACCTGTCCGAAATCAATCCTTATGAAGGACTGGATCCCCGCTTCGCCCTTACCGTGGTGAAGAACGGTGACGAATGGCCCACCAACGGGTCCCAGAAGAGAGCCATCGAGACCTTCATCGGAGGTTTCAATGCCTCTCCGAAATATGGAGCCACCCCCACCGGCTACTATCTGAGGAAGTTCGTGGACGGTTCCTGCGTTACCACGGCCGATAACCAGACATTCCGTCGTCATACCTGGATTATCTTCCGCCTGGGAGAAATGTATCTGGATTATGCCGAGGCTGTGTTCCACGCCACCGGCAGTGCCAATGACCCCACCTATGGCATGACAGCCAACCAGGCGGTGAACATGCTTCGTACCCGCCCCGACGTGGATATGCCCAAGTTTACCGAGGACGGCGACGCGTGGGTGGAGCGCTATGAGCGCGAACGCCTCGTGGAACTTGCCTTTGAGAATCACCGTTTCTGGGATGTCCGCCGTTGGAAGAAGGCTCCCCAGTACTTCGAGAGAATTCAGGTGGCTACCATCGGCCGCGATATGCGGCTTACCCGCTCTACTGTTACCCGTCAGTGGGATGACAAGTACTATTTCTATCCTATTCCACAGTCTGAGCTGAAGAAGAATTCCAACCTTACTCAGAACCCGGGCTGGTGAAACGCTGAATAATAAGGATTTGTGATATGAAGAAATTATTCAAATATTTCATTGGAACAGTTGCCTTGATGGGTGCCCTTACGGCGTGCAGCATCAGGGAAAAAGAAGAATCGGCCGACCTGGGCTTGAATATCAAGGTCTTCTCGCCCACTAAGGTCGTTGTCGGATCACAGATGACCATCAGCGGTTCCGGTTTGTCCGGTGTTACCGAGATAGTGTTTCCCGAAGCCGTCAGTGTCAAGGGTTTCAAGGTGGTCTCCGATGGTATGATCCGGGTTACCGTACCTGCCGGCATCTCTGCGGAAGGCGGCCAGATCATCGTGCGTACGGCCGATGACGAGGCTGTGTCAGAGCTGCCCATGACTATGGGTCATCCCGTTATTTCAGGTTATTCCAAACAACCCGGAGAGAGCATCCAGGGTGGAGAACAGCTCACCATTTACGGTAAGGATCTGGAATTCATCTCCAGCGTGGAGATGCTGGATGCCGACGGCAATCCCGTTATCATTCCGGACTCCCAGTTCTACCGCAAGGGCACCAGCACGGTGATTATCATCGTCCCGAAGAAAGTCTATGAAGGGACTTTTATCGGCAAGGTGAATACCGTCAACGGTCTCCAGTTCATGATGCCGGAACTTGCCTATGAACCCGCTGCAGAAGGCGGACATTGGGAAACCGTCAAGAAGCCGTTCTGGGAGAATGCCCCTGACGGTCCTTCTGTGGCCTGGAGCAGCAATTACCGCTTCTGCCTGGAAGGTCAGGACACCAATCCCGATGGCCCCGAATGCCTGGCCGAATTCCCGCAGGACGTTTGGAACAGACTCAAGAGCGAGACCTTCTATCTCATCGTAAAGTCCGAGAATCCTCAGGTGCGCGTGACCACCGGCTGGTGGGATCCCAACTTCCGTGCAGACGACTATATGCCCGGTGACGAGGCTGTAGTGGACAACGAGGACGGCACTTGGACCATCACCCTCAATATTTCCGGTAATGCCGATTTCTGTGAAGCTATCGACACCCGTCATATCCTGTTCACCGGTGACCGGTACACGCCTGTTGCCCTGTGCTTCGATGAAGAAGAGTGGGTGCCCGGCGGTGGCGGCGGTCATACGGAAGAGCAGCTTGTTCCTTTCTGGCAGAATGCTCCGGACGGTCCTTCCGTGGCCTGGAGCAGCGATTACCGCTTCTGTCTGGAAGGTCAGGACACCAACCCCGACGGTCCTGAATGTCTGGCCGAATTCCCTCAGGATGTATGGGATAAGATGAAGACCGAGACCTTCTACATCGTCGTCAAGTCCGAGAATCCTCAGGTGCGTGTGACCACCGGCTGGTGGGATCCCAACTTCCGGGCAGACGACTATATGCCCGGTGACGAGGCTGTAGTGGACAACGGAGACGGAACGTGGACCATCACCGTCAATCTTGCCAATAATCCCGAATTCTGTGAAGCAATCGACACCCGTCATATCCTGTTCACCGGTGACCGGTACACGCCTGTTTCCCTGTGTTTCATGGAAGAAGTCTGGGTGCCCGGTGGCGACGAAGGTCCTAAGAAGGATATTTTCTGGGAGAATGACGGCGGTCCTTCCGTGGCCTGGAGCAGCAATTACCGTTTCTGTCTGGAAGGTCAGGACACCAACCCCGACGGTCCTGAATGTCTGGCCGAATTCCCGCAGGATGTATGGGATAAGATCAAGTCCGGAAACTTCTATCTGGACGTCGCGTCCGAGAATCCTCAGGTGCGTGTGACCACCGGCTGGTGGGATCCCAACTTCCGGGCAGACGACTATATGCCCGGTGACGAAGCTGTAGTGGACAACGAGGACGGTACTTGGACCATCACCCTCAATATTTCCGGAAATGCCGATTTCTGTGAAGCCATTGACGCCCGTCATATTCTGTTCACCGGAGACCGGTATACTCCGCTGAGACTTTACTTCTTGAAGTAATCTTTATTCTTGATATGATGAAACACAAAGTATTAAGTATAATAGCTGCAGTGGCAGCGGTCCTGGCGGCCGCTGCCTGCGAAAAGGTTTCGGAAAAGGAATTCGATCCCAATGACCCGGCTATCTTCACCATCGCCGTTCAGCCGGATTCCCAGGGGGTCAAGGCTGTGGATGGCGTCGCTTCCTTCACGTTCACGGCTCCCGATTATTGGTTTGTGAGCAGCCCCGTAGACTGGCTCAGCTTCGAACCTGAATCCGGAAAACCGGGTGAGGTTACCCTCATTGTGAAGGCCAAACAGAATACGGGTGCCGAACGCAATGCACTTGTCACAATTACGTCCAAGTCACAGAGAGGCCGGTTCACGCTGACTCAGGAAGCCTGGCCTTACAGCGCCGCAGACTGGACCCTGGCAGGGACCGTCAAGGGAGGTGATATCGTCCCCATGACGGATGTGGAGGATAAACTGATCTGGCAAGTCTCCGGGGTTCCGGTCTTTAAGGGCGAGGTCTTCAAATTCCGTATGGGTATGGACGAGTCCACCAGCCTGGGCCTTTCCGCTCCGCTTATCCCCGGTAACGGGACGGAGGAATCGTATCTTGGATATCTGCAGAAAGGCGGTGACAACATCCCTCTCCCGAACCATGGCTACTGGGATATCACCCTGAATCTGAATGACTGGACCATGACCGCGACAAAGACAGAGGAATTCCCCTGGGCCATGGTGGGTACCATTGCCGAAGGCAGTTGGGATGCAGACTATCCTATGGGGAAGGACAGCGGACTTTGGACGGCTTCCAGGGTTCCTTACAGCGAGGGTGAGGAATTCCTGTTCCGCCTGAACGGGAACGATGCCTTCACCCTGGGCCTGGACGGTGCACTCACGCCCGACAACGGCGAAGGTTCCTATCGCGGTTCCCTCAAGCCGGGCGGGGACAAGATTACCCTGCCTGCCGAGGGTTATTGGAACATTACGCTTAATCCGGATGATCTCACCTTCACGGCCGAGTTTGTGGAGAAGTTCCCCATCCCCGTGGACGTGAAGGGCACCGTTATCTGGGACGAGAAAGTGGTATTCGACAGCTGGTCCGCCACCGCCGTTATTCCTGCCGAGAATTTCGCCGATGCAGCCGTGGGACAGTTTATCCGCGTATACTATATCAATAAGGGAAGTGATTACAATCCTATCTTCAAACATGTGGAAGACTGGTCCGACTGGTCCGAACTGCAAGATGCCAAGGTAGAGGAAGAAGGTTACTTTGAGTCTGTCATTACGGCCGATATCCTTGCCGAGCTCAAGACCAAGGGCCTCCGTTTCCAAGGCGTTGGCTTCACCATCGTCGCCGTTTCCCTGGTAGAGATAATCAGTTTCGGTGAAACGGTGGTCTGGGATGAAGAGACGCCCTTCACCGACTGGAGCGCTACCCTTGTCGTGCCTGCCGCCAGTTTCGCCGATGCCGACGCAGGCGATATTATCCGCGTGTACTACACCGGAAAGGGCGAGGACTTCAATCCCATCTTCAAGCACGTGGATAACTGGGCCGACTGGTCCGAACTGCAGGGCGGCATGATACAGACAGACACGTATTTTGAAACCATCATCACGGCCGATGTCCTGAATGAACTGAAGACCGGCGGTCTCCGTTTCCAGGGTGTGGGCTTCACCATCACCAGCGTTACCCTGGATAAACTGTTTACCGTCTGGGATGTAGAAACGCCCTTCGCCGACTGGAGCGCGACCATCGTCATTCCGGCAGAAGGTTTTGCCGATGCCAAAGCCGGCAACAAGATCCGCGTTTACTATATCGATAAGGGCGAGGACTTCAACCCTATCTTCAAACACGTGGATAACTGGGCCGACTGGTCCGAACTGCAGAGTGGCGTTGTACAGACGGACGTGTATTTTGAAACGCCCATCACCGCCGATGTTGTGGATGAGCTGAAGGCCGCCGGCCTTCGCTTCCAGGGTGTGGGCTTCACTATTGCAAAGGTTGTTCTCATGTAGCAATTTGGTTTATAATGGGGATTGCAGGCTATCCTTAAGGGGGTAGCCTGCTTTCTTTTTGGTAACATGTATCAAGTTTCGAAAAATTTGTAAATTTGTACCATTAACGCTAATAATTGCCGTTTTGAAACATTTTTTCAGGTTTTTCGTCTGTTTTGTGACCTTCTGCGCGCTGGCAAATGTTGCAAATGCGCAAATGGCCCGTCTTTATACATCGGATCACGGCCTCATCAACAGCCAGGTTAACGATATCTATCAGGACGGCATGGGTTTCATCTGGATATCCACGGAAAATGGCCTGGCCCGCTTTGACGGCCGGGATTTCCTTACCTTCCATTATCTAAGGGATCGCGAAAACAGCCTGGCCAGCGACCTGGTCCTGTCCATGTACGAAGACAGCCGCGGCACCCTCTGGGCCTGCACATCCATGGGCTTGCAGTTTTTCGACCCCGAAACCCGTGACTTCCATCTGCTGGACTTGCAGGACAACCAGGCCCCCGGGGGCCCCCAGCATGTCGCATCCATTCTGGAAGTGAAAACGGAAAACGGAAGCTCGGAGTTGTGGGCGGCCACTTCCCAATATGGCATCTATGTCATAGATCCGGAAACCCATGCCCTCAAGGGCAGCAGAAGATCCTTGCTCAACGGAAACCTTCCTTCCCCTTTCATTTATACCCTTTTTCAGGATTCCCGCGGCTGGGTTTGGATAGGTTGCGAGACAGGCGGCCTGTCGGTAGTGGATGCGGTCACCCTGCAGTCCCAGGGGCTTTCGCTGGATATGCAAAGCTACATCCGGGATTTTGCCGAGGACCCGTCCAGCGGCAATGTCCTGGTTGCCACGATGAGCGGACTGTACCGATACGATGCATCGGCCCATACCCTCACTACGTCAGGGCATCCGGATGCGCGTAGCGTACAGGCGGTTTCACTCCTTTATAGCAAAACCTTTCAGCGGGTGGAAGAGAAGTCTTTCCTGGTGGGAACCGAAAGCCGGGGTCTGTATGTCTACGACATGGAAAAGGACAGTATGCACAAGGCCGACATTCCCTCTGTCTCGCAGGACATCTCCCGTTGGAAAGTACATTCCCTGATCGAGGACAACCAGGGCAATATCTGGGTGGGCGCTTATCAGACCGGTGTCATGGTGATTCCGCGTTCCATGTACGGCTTCGACTATACCAGGGCCGATTACGGCTGCGTGTCCTCCATTTCCCGGGATCCCCGGGACGGAGCACTATGGGTAGGAACCGACGGCGGTGGACTGATGCGGATTGCCGCCGATGGAAAGAGAACCGTATTTAATGCCTCCAACAGCACCCTTTCCAACGACTCGGTGACCGCCCTCCGCTTTGACAAGCGCGGGACGCTCTGGATAGCCACTTACCTTGACGGCATCTTTACCTATACCCCCGCCCGGGGGTTCCGGCATTTCGCCGATTCCCCGGCGGTGGGCTCGCCCAATATGGCCTGTCTGGCCTATGATGCGGAGGATGACCTGATGTACGCAGGAACCTATGGTGCAGGTTTGAGCATCATTTCGGCTTCCCGGGAAAAAGTGGTCAAGCGCATATCGGAGGATATCAATAAATGGGTGAGTTCCCTTTACATAGACCGTTCCGGTATTGTATGGCTGGGAACCTTCAATGGCCCAATGTGCTACAATCATTCCCTGGGTAAATTGTTTTTCTATGACATAGGGGATACCACCCTGAAGGCCCGGGTATACAATATCCTGGAGGCATCTGACGGCCGCATCTGGATTGGAACCGGCGAAGGGCTCACCGTGTGCGACCGTAAACGTAGCACAGCCTCTGTCTATTCGGAAGCCGACGGCCTCTCCAACAACGTGGTAGACGCCATCCTGGAGGCTGTGGACGGGACATTATGGCTTTCCACTTCCTACGGTCTCAACCGGCTGGATCCCGCAACCGGTGAAATAGATAAATACTATTCCTACGACGGCCTGCAGGGCAACGAGTTCCATCCGGGTGCTGCGTTCAAGGATGATGACGGACGCTTCTTCTTTGGCGGAACGGGGGGCATTACCAGTTTCTATCCGCAGGTGGTCAACCAGAGGACCCATCCGGTGCCCCCTCTGTACTTCAGCCGGCTCACTGTGATGAACAAAGAAGTGGAATACGAGGGCAGTACCATCGTTCTTCCCAAAAAGTATCATACCTTTACCCTGGAGTTCGCCGTGCTGGAATATACCAATCCTATGAGAATCCGGTATGAGTACAAACTGGAGGGGCTGGACAAGGAGTGGCGTTCAATGCCCATAGCAGACCATGCCGTTTCGTACTCCAGTCTCCGGGGAGGAAACTATACTTTGCATGTAAAAGCCTATTTCGATGGCTCTCCGGATGCTTTTTCGGCCAATTCCATCAGTATCCGGGTACCGTATCCCTGGTTTATGTCCTTCTGGGCGTTTCTGGTTTACACTATTGTGTTGGCAGGCCTCCTGTGGGTGTCCCTGCATCTTATCAAACGCCACCGGGAACACGTGAGGGATAAAGAAGCGTCGGAAATCAAGGAGCTGAAACTGAAAATGTTCTCCAACATCTCCCACGAAATCCGCACTCCGCTCACACTGTTGATGTCTCCCCTCAAGGAAATGCGCGAAGCCGAGAAAGACCCTCACCAGAAGGATTTGTACAATCTGATGTACCGCAACTCGCTGCGTATCCTGCGTCTGGTGAATCAGATCATGGATATGCGCAAGGTGGACGAGGGCAAGATGCAGCTGTATTTCCGGGAAACGGATATCGTCTTCTTCATCCGGGACATCATGCAGTCCTTCGAACATATGGCGGTGACCCGTAACATCAGGCTGGCCCTTTCATCGGCCTCACCGGTGACGAATCTCTGGATAGATCAGGGCAACTTCGACAAGATCGTGTTCAATCTCCTTTCGAATGCCTTTAAGCATACGCCGGACGGGGGACACATTGACATAGGGATCTCTGCCCCGCAGAAGAATTATGGTGTACTGGCCCCGGAAGTGGCTTCGCTGGTGAAAATCAGCATTACCAACAGCGGCTCCCATATCGACGATTCGGATCTGGATAAAGTGTTTGAGCGCTTTTTCCAGAGTGACGTCATGGATGCCAGGATGGGCAGCGGGGTGGGTTTGAACCTCACAAAGATGCTGGTGGAGCTGCATCATGGAGTGATAACCGCCGCCAATACGGAAGACGGCGTCATCTTCACGGTAGTAATTCCCGCTGGCTGTTCCCACCTGACAGAACAGGAGATGTCCACTACCACTCACCACAAGGATCTATACACCAAACTGCCTTCCCCGGCCGAGGATTTGCACGGAACGGAGGATATCGCCTTTATGCCGCTGTCGGCTGCGTCGGAAAAGGTGGTTAAATCCCGCCGAAACGTAGTTATCGTGGACGATGACTCGGAAATCCGGGACTATCTGTTAACCGCGCTCCGCTCCCAATACAACGTGAAAACCTTTGAGGGAGCACAGGAAGCCTGGACCAATATATCGGCCGAACAGCCGGATGTGGTGGTGGCCGATTTGAAGATGAGCGGGATGGACGGCCTGGAACTGTGCCGCCGGATCCGGCACAACCCCGTTACGAACCACATCCCCGTGATCGTTCTCACTTCCTCCACCGACGAAGCCAGCCACCTGGAGAGTATCGACAGCGGCGCCGACCGTTTCCTCTCCAAGCCCCTGTCCATCGAGCTGCTCAAGAGTTCCATCGGCCAGGTGATTGCTTCCCGCGACACGATGCGCGGCAAGTTCTCCGGCGGCGCCAAATACGACTACGACGTGATGAAAGTGACACCGGTGGGGATGGGGCTGATGGAGCGTGTGATGGATGTGGTGAGACGCAACCTGGACAACGCCGAATTCGGCGTAGATGACCTGAGCAGGGAAGTGGGGATGAGCCGCGTCCACCTGAACCGTAAGCTCAAGGAGGCTCTGGGTATTTCCCCTTCCAGCCTCATCAAATCCACCAGGATGAAGCAGGCGGCCTATCTCCTGGTTCATGACAAGGTCAACATTTCCGAGGTGGCCTATCGGGTGGGCTTC
>Ga0310696_10003791_pt1 | contig 18746 bp, 29 predicted proteins | sample AusTroGonzalo_MG_4_FD_203885 | JGI IMG/M metagenome (GOLD analysis project Ga0310696, IMG submission 203885) | Bovine rumen microbial communities from tropical cattle in Woodstock, Queensland, Australia - Gonzalo_02 (v2) (version 2) | ecosystem: Host-associated > Mammals > Digestive system >...
TTCGTCGGCGGCATGGCCCAGTACTTCTCCCTCTCGGTCTTGGCTGCCGTCGCCTTGTCTTCCTTCCTGCGGTAGACCTTCCGCCATCTCTTCTCTGCGGACCTCCTTATTGCCGGTATCCATTCCGCTCTGGGGATCTCTGCGCGGAGCTGGTCGAGGATCTCTCCCTGGTCTTTCGTTGAGAGCGGTCGCCCGATGTCAGACATCTCCGACAGCCACATCATCAAAGCGTCTGTGAGATCCTGATCGTCTTCGTTGAAAGCGAAAGCGGAAAAGGGATCGCGTGCGTGCGCGTCTTCTCTCTCCTTACCTAACCTATCTCTATCCTTACTCTTACCTAACTCTATCCTATCCTTACCTAACTCTAACCTATCCTGTGTATCCACTTTGGATACATCCTGTATACAACCTGTATCCAAGAGGTTTTCGCCCTCTCCGAAGGTGTAAGATCCGTTCGCTTTTTTGGAGAGCTGGGCCTTCTCCTCCTGGTACACGGTCGGCTTGTATCTGTCCTTCTGGATGTAGTTGTGCATCCACCAGTGCTTTATCACGATGATCCCGGAATCAAACTCCAGCAGGAACCGCTTGGAGAGCAGGATCTTCGCGTCGTCCGTTGACGCTCCGACGATCCGCATGACCTTCTTCGGGTTGTTCACAAAGCCGTCGTCGTCGGCCCTCATGGCGAGGTGGAAGTACAGGGCCTGCGCCGACATCGGCATATCAAGGAAGGCGTCGCTGTCGATGATCGTCTTGGCAAACATTCGTCTTTCAGCCATTAGAACGGCAGGCCTCCCTCGTCGTCATCGTCGAGCACTGCCCAGTCGTTCGTCTTGCTCTCCGGCTTGCCGTCGCAGAAGTCTGCGTGATCTACCACGACCTCTTCGGCCTTCCGGCGGTTCCCGCTCTTGTCGTCATACAGGCGGGTCTGCAGAGATCCGGAGATGGCGACCATTCGCCCCTTGCTGAAGTATCTGCCGATGAACTCCGCCGTCTGCCTCCAGGCGACGCAGTCGATGAAGTCCGCCTTCTGCTCGCTCTCCTTCGACGTGTATCTCCTATCCACCGCCACCGTGAAGGAGCAGACGGACGTCCCTGCCTGTGTGGTCTTTACTTCCGGATCTGCGACGAACCGGCCCGTGATGTTTACGCTGTTCATTTACTCTTCCTCCTCTAAGTAAGATCTGCCGAAGTAGCGATGCCACTCCGCTCTCGTGTGTGTTTCCTCGAATCTCCTCTGCCCCCATCGCTTCAGCTTCGCGTCGAGATCCTTGTTGAAGTGGACGCCCGCCTGGCTTGCGTTGTGATGGTACGGGCAGAGGTAGACCCACAGCCCGAAGTGCTCGGACATCTCCCGCCTGCCGAGGCCGGGATAGATGTGGTGCCGGTGCAGGTTCCGGGTGTATCCGCAGACCCAGCACTCCTTCTCACGTTGAATTATTGACTTGCTGATGCTCCCCACTCCCTCTGTATCTGGCTCTCAATGAGCCGCATCTGCAGCTTCAGGGCGTTTATTGCTTCCTGGTTGGCCGTGTAGACTACCTCGGCCACATCCCGCCGGAAACGGGCTTCTGCGACCGCTGGGATGCCATAGCAGACCTTGTCGATCATGCCGATAGCCATGCCTTCCTCCTTCAGCCGGAGGCACTCCGTGCGGAGCAGGATCTTATAGTCCCGCTCCGCTTCGGCGCACTCGGTGCCGTTCTTCCTCAGCTGACGGATGGATGCGTCCAGCTGCCGGGTCTTGGCCTGTAACTCCTCATACAGGTCGGTCATGACCCGCTCCACTCAGCCTTCGCGCAGTCGAGGCAGTAGTTCTTCCCGAAGCTCTTCTGTGAGAACTCCACCTGATCCTGCACGCTCTGGATCTGCCCCTTGCTGTTCCTCGTCGGCTGGATCTCCTTGCCGCAGCGTTCGCAGGTCACCGACGGATAAGGCTTGCCGGTCTTGAAGCTGTCGCTCTGCACGCTCTCCTCCGGGAGATCTTCGCCCGCGTAGATGTACAGGCCGAGGCCGTGCCGGGCGCAGGCCTTCGTGAGCGATCTCTGTATCGCCTTGTTGACGTCGAAGCTCGTCACCTGCTCCACCGGGATCGAGCGGTTCCTGGTGTCCATCACCGGGAGCATCTCGACGTGCTCGATCTTCAGGTTGGCCAGTTCATCCACGACCGTCACTCCGGTCTTCACCCATGCGGTCTTGCCGTCGGTGAAGTAGTTCAGCTCGTCCTTGTTCTCGTAGATCGTGTAGAAGCTCATCGGGTAACGTTTCTTCAGCTCGCCCCAGGCCCACGCCCATGAGAGGTATGTGAGGCCGTTCTTCTTCTCGGTGTGCTCGTTTACGTTGACCGCGTTCAGCTTCTCGAAGTAGTTATCCATCTCGTTCCTCCTTCTGCCAGAAGAGGGCCGACCACTTCAGCTCGTCCAGCTCTCTCCGGATCTCTTTGTATCTCTCGTCGACCTCGACCATGTGGATGGGGAACTGGAAGCCGTCGCCGCCTTCGTCGTCCCTGTAGGACGCGGAGAAGTAAGTCCTCCCTCCGCTGGAGGTGAACTCCCACCAGAAGTACGGGAAGGAGTCCTTCAGTTCCATGCACTTCCTGGTGACCGCCATCACCTTGTCCTTGAGGTCTCGCCCCTTCGTGCGGATCAGTACCTTCGTCATGGCCGTCACCTGATCTGCATCGCCTGGCGTTCCACCAGCTCGGCACCGGGAACTTCTTCCCCGGACTTCAGGACTTCCTTGACCGCCGCCTTGGAGATCTTCGGCTGCTGATAGGTAAGAGCATCTTCCTTGTGCTCCGTCAGCCATGCGATCAGCCTGTCCTCGTCGGTGATCTCCACCGCTTCCGTCCTGCGGTAGCCGATGACATAGTCGGCGGTCTTACGCTTCTCTCCGTTGAGATATTCCTGCAAGTACTCACGCAGCTGCTCCGCTCGTTTCTTCGCCGACTGCGCTCTCTTTGCCAGTGCGTCCGCTCTCTCCTTGACCGCCTTCGCCTCCGCTTCGAGGTCGAGGATGTATTTGACCGTGTTGTCAATCTTCTCCTCTTTCTCCATCGCAAGGGCCTCGAAGGCTTCGTAGTCCTTCAGCTCGCCGGTCTCCGGATCTATGAGCAGGGCCATCTCCTGCGCTATCTCGTAAAGTGTCATGCCGTCACCTCCAGGATCTCCGCCACCAGGGCCGGGACGTCGCAGTACTCTTCGCCCTTCGTTCCCACGACGAAGATCGGGCCGAGGAAGTGGATGCCCGCCAGCTTCGTGTTGTACGGCAGGCCCTTGATCAGCCCCTCCTCGTTGCAGATGATGGCGCAGCTGCGGTCGACGGTGACCTGCTCGATGTATCCGCCCACCTCGGTCTGCATGGCCTCCAGGGTGTTCGGGATGTCTTTCAGGTAGTAAACACCACCTGGTTCCTTCTTCAGGATCTTCATGTCTCTTCCTCCTCTTTCGGTTTCAGCAGCGGCAGCAGGATCTGCCGCATCTCTTCCAGCGTTGCCCGGAGCGCAGCGTTCTCCTTCCGGAGCTCCGCCGCCTCGATGCCTGCGTCCGCCACAGCGTGGGCGATGTCCAGGTATCTCTGCAGATCCGGAGCCTCCGGGATCTCTGTGGACTGCCACAGCGGTGTCCTCTGCTTCTTCTGCTTCGGCTGGGGTTTGGGGAACCAGCGTTTGTCGACGTCCTCGCCTGCGTTCCGGAGCATGGCTGCCACTTCATACGGCTTCATCAGGCACTGATCGGCGATCATCCGGATCTGCTCCTTCGGGTCTTTGGCGAGATGGTACTCGACCTTCATTTCTTCAATATCCACGTCTCTCCAGCTCCTTCTCTCCGGCTTCCTTCGCTTCTCTCAGCGTGCGGTACTCTTCCTCGTAGCCGTCCGGCCAGATGAGGAAGTAGGTGGTGTTCAGCCATCCGCCCGACCTGTTCGCGTGCGGGATCAGCCGCCGCCTGCTCTCGATCCTCATGTCGAGGAACTGGTAGGCGACCGTGCGCTCCCCGTTTGCCCATACCCGTGTTTCTACCTTGTCCCAGTTCATGCGATCTCATCTCCTTCCATGTGTTCCTCAATGGTCAGCTGGTCGATTGCGGCGAATACAGAAGCCGCTTTCTGCACAGTTGCGTATTTCCTCCGGACTGCGTTCAGCTCTGCGAGGCATTTCTGGAACAGCTTCTCCGTATCGTCCTCGCTCTTAAGGATCACCTCGATGCTCTTGTACTCCGGCTCCTTGTACTCGATGTTGAAAAACTTCCTGATTGGCTCCTGCGTTTCTTCGGGGATGACTACGATGGCCCGGATGATCCTCCGCGCCTGTTCCTCGCGGTAGAGATCCGCCGCCTTCTTGTTGTTCCACTCGAAGCAGTTGTGCAGGGGTGCGTCCTTCGCCCGATTGGCATCGACCAGCCGCTTTGCGGTCAGCCCTCCGGTACGCTCCAGCTCCTCGCACATCTCTCCGGCGGCCTGCGGATCAGCTTTGATCCGCGCTCCTGGTGTGAATGTGTACTTCATGTTCTTCCTCCTTGTTTTGATTTAGGCTTACGCCTGCCTTGCCTCGACTTTCCTGACCTCGCCTCTCCAAGCCCCGCCTCGCCGTGCCATGCCGTGCCTTGCCTGCCTTACCTCGCCGGTGCTGACCGCTCCGGGACTTGCCACAACTTGCCAGCCGCGCCAAACCTCGCCGCCCAGGCCCATCCAAGCCGAGCCTAACCCTGCCTGCCACAACCATCCGCACCGTGCCCAACCTCGCCACGGCTGCCCATCCACGCCAAGCCGAGCCAGCCGTACCGATCCCTGTCATACACGACCGTGACAAACCTATCCTTGCCTGCCAAACCACAACTTGCCTACCGCACATTACCGTTCCAAAACTGGACACGCCCGACCTGCCAAAAAGAATGCGAGGCCAAGCGGGAAATACCGCCCGCTTAACCTCGCCACGTCACTCGTTCAGTTGTTTACGCCTTACACGGCGGCCTCTACATGGTACATTCCGTACTGGCCGTCCTTCTCCGGCCTCCATTCTCCGACTCCGCACACGGAGCCGCCCGCGTTCAGGATGTTCACGATCTGTTCTGCTGAGTACTGCCCGTTCACGTTGTAGCGAATCACCGCGTCCGCCCACCAGTTACTGAACTCGCCCCGGTAGCGGATGTCCGCCGTCCCCATTCCCACGCGAACCATATCCTCGCGCATCTGCGGAGTGTCGGAGTTGATCCGGAGCAGCTGCTCGGCCCGGAACTGGTTCGGCACCACGTTGACCTTGTTCGCATCGTGGTCTATGACAAGATCACCGGCGAAGTATCCCTGGGCGGTCGCCGTGATGAAGAACGCTCCCCTCATGCTCATCTTGTCCTTTGCCCATCCCATGCGATAAGCCGCCGAGATGGCCGCCTGTTTGAATGCGGTAACAGGGAAGCCGAACTTCGCGTCACCGATGACATCACTCACCGCGTCGTAGGTCATTTCCTCCGGCATGGGAGTGAGCCAGTACATGGAAGAGACGAAGTCCTCGATTGGGTTCTTCTTTTCTCTGGCCGCCGTCTTAGTCGCGCCGATCTGCTTCTCCAGCATCTCGCGCTTCGCCTTTGCGCTCCATGCGTGCATGATCAGGGGCGTGTCGCCCACAATCCGCACCGGGATCTCGCCGTACTGAATCCTGCTGATTTCGATTGTCGTCTCCTTCTTGGTTGCCATGTTCTTGTTCTCCTTTGTAATGAAAAATTTGGCTTAATGCCTGCCACGTCTCTTTGTTTGCCTGCCTTGACATATCCCGCCTTGCCGTGCCCCACCGTGACGAACCGGGCCTTGCCTGCCGTACCTAACCAGGACCTCCTCGCCGTAACTGGCCGCTCCGTAACGTGCCTTGCCATGTCACCTGCCGTGATTAGTCCTTTATCAGGAAGTAACGTGCATACCGCACGTCTTCTCCGTATCTGTTCTTGCCAAGTTCCATGACTTTGCCAATGCTGTACCCTTTTCGCTTGAGGTCGCAGATCCTGCTGGCCAGTCGCTTGCATCCGAACTGTCTGTCCGCATCATCGGCGGTGATGCTGCCGTATGCCAGGATGTACGCAATCACGCGATCATTCTGCGGTGCCGTCTTCATCTCATCGCCCTCCGGATGCTGACGAGCAGGACTTCCGCCGCCGCCGTCAGCAGGAGCAGGATCACCGCCGGGACGATGCCCAGCAGGCCGCGCTCCAGGCCTCCCACTACGCCGAGGCCGAACAGCCCGGCTATGATCATCAATGCTTCCAGAATCATCTCGTTCTCCTTCCTGTCACCATCCGGACGATGTCCTCGTCCGTTGCCCTTGTCGCTTCGACCAGCTTCCGGAGCTCCTTCACCGTCAGCGAGCCGGGATCGTCCAGCCTGCGCTTCCAGGTCTTGTACGATGCGAAGCCAGCCGCTCTGGCTGCCGTCTCGTGATCGTATCCGTGAGCCGCCTTCCATCCGGCGAAGATCTCCACGATCTTCTTGTCTCCTGTGTTCATGCTTCCTCCTTGTCCAATTTAATTGGACTTTCTCGGCAAAAAAATGTCGTTCGGCTCGATGCCGTACAGCTCACACATCTCTGCGAGCTGGCGCAGATCCGGGAGGGTTTTGCCGTTCTCCCAGGACGACAGCGTGCCAGCGTTGACAGATAAGGCCTTCGCCGCGTCCTTCTGCTTGAATCCGGCATTTACTCGTGCCGCCTTCATTGTGATTGCCATCTGCTCACCTCCTTCCCGGTAGTCCAGTTAAACCTGACCACCGGAGCCAGTATACGGCAGGAAATTGGACAAGTCAAGTACCTTTTTTAATTTTTCGTGAATAAGTGTTGATTTGTCCAATATTATGCTGTATATTGGACTCCCACGGAGGTGAAGAACATGAAGAAAGAGTACTTACGCATCTTCTCGACGAACTTGAAGTTCCAGATGGATAAGAACAACATCAAGGCGAAGGAGCTGGCGGATCGGCTCGGAGTATCGAAGCAGACCGTCTCCACATGGGTGAACGGACTGAACACTCCGCGTACAGAAAAACTTGACCGGCTCTGCGAGATCCTCAACTGCGACCGGAACGCTTTGCTGATGAAGACCAGGGCGACGGAGCTGTTCGACGAGCGGCCCGTCCCTCCGCAGGGGATGCTCCCGGTCATCGGCCTTGCTTCCTGCGGGAAGGGCGTGATCGCCGCCGAGGACGTCTTCGAGTACGTGGCAGCCGACAACAGGTACTGCGATGCGGATCACTACTACCTGGAGATCTCCGGCGACTCGATGTCTCCGATATTCAACGACGGGGATCTCGTCCTCGTCCATCGGCAGACTTCCGTCGATTCCGGTGCCGTCGGTGTCTTCATCGTTGACGGCGAGGAAGGGTACATCAAGAAGGTCAAGTACGACGCCGAGAACATCGACCTGATCAGCTACAACCCCTACTATCCGCCGATGCATTTTGAAGGCCCTGACGTCCTCCGCGTCTATGTGGTTGGCAAGGTGCTGGAGATGAAGCGGAGGGCCTTCCCATGAGGAAACGCTATCCGAAGCCCGTCGAGCTGCCGTCCGGGTCGTGGCGATGCCAGGTGACCGTGGACGGCAGACGTCTCTCTGTGACCGCCGAGAGCCCGCAGGAGGCGATTTCCCGCGCCCTCCTGTTGAGAGACGGGCACAAAGAGAAAAGCCCCCAGAAGCTGACTCTGGGGGCCGTGATTGACGAGTATATTCAGTTACGCGAGCCGGTGCTGTCTCCGGCGACTGTGAAGGCGTACAGATCCTACAGGGAGAACCGCTTCCAGGCGTACATGGGCAGGAAGATCTCCGCGCTGGATCGCCGCACGCTGCAGCGGATGGTCTCCGAAGAGGTGAAGCAGGTGTCCCCGAAGACAGTCCGGAACGCCTGGGGCCTGATCACCGCCGCGCTGAAAGAGTACGGCGTGGACTGCGAGGGCGTGAACCTCCCCGCCGTGCCTGCCGCTGTGAGGCCCTGGCTGACTTCTACGGAGGTTTTGCAGTTCTGTAGGGCGGTAACAGGGGAACGCTGTGAAATCCCCGCTCTGCTCGCCCTGTGCAGTCTCCGGCGGTCGGAGATCGCCGCTCTGGACTGGAAGGACATCGACCTGAAGAACGAGATCATCCACGTCCGGCGGTCTGTGGTCATCGGCGAGAACGGCCTTGTGGAGAAGAAAACGAACAAGACGAGATCCAGCACGCGGGACGTGCCCATCCTGATCCCTCAGCTGACGGAAGCCCTCCGGAAGGTGAAGGACAAGACCGGCAGAGTGATGAAGGGCCACCCGAACTCCGTCTACAACCAGGTGAACCGGATCTGCGCCCGTGAAGGCCTGCCCCAGGTTGGATGCCACGGACTCCGGCACTCGTTCGCGTCACTGTGCTGGGAAAGGCAGGTGCCCGTCCTCGAAGCAGCTCGTCTGGGCGGGTGGCAGGATATCAACACGATGCAGAAGATCTACACCCACCTGTCCTCCGGGCAGATGACGGCGGCAGCCGAACAGATCCGGAGCTTCTTTTCTCATTTTGAAACGCCGTAAAAATGGGAAAATCGTGTGCAGTTTCGTGTGCAGTGAATGGACAGATTTGGGAATTAATGGACAGATTTGTCCATAATTGGACAGAATTGACCGCCTGAACCCCTTTGCAGGCAAAGAAAAAAGCCCGGAAACCGTTGTAGTTTCCGGGTTTTTCCTATATGGTGCGAGAGATGGGACTTGAACCCAACTAAAACCCTTATTTTATGCGGTGTTCAAGCCTCGCGTGTGCAATTTCGTGTGCAGTGAACTTATTTCACCGGGATGCGGATGAGGTCTCCCACGTGGATCACGTCCGGGTTCTTGATCTGCGGATTCTCCGCCAGGAGCTCCTTCAGCGTGATCTTGTACGACTGCGCGATCTTGCCCAGGGTGTCCCCGGCCTTGACCTTGTAGACCACTACGACCTTCGGCATATCTATCCAGCCGGTCACCTGTCCGGAGATCCCCACTCGGCTCTTGCTGTTCGTGATCCGGATGCGGTTGTTCACGGCGGAGCCGCCCCAGAACCAGTACGTGCCGGTGATCGTGGAGGATCTCTCCTTCACGGTGGCGGATGCGTACAGAGGCTCGCGAGACAGCTTCAGCTCCGCACCGGCTGACAAGATGAGCTCCGGCTTCACCTGCTCCTTGGCGGCCTCGGCAGCTGCGTCGATCGCCAGCTGAGAGGAGACCTTCGTGGCGAGCTCTCCGAGCCTGTTGTACAGCCAGTCGCCTGGGCAGGACTTGTTCGCGAACCAGCGGTGCACGGTGAGCATCATCTCGTCGTCCTTCGGCTTATAGGCCAGGGCGGCGGTCTTGTCCTTCACCCAGATCAGCTTCGTCTTCCCGTTGCGCTTGCAGATGTCGAAGCAGAGCTTGATGAGGGCCTGCCACACGGCGGGCTTCATCTCGTACGGGGCCTTCGTGTCGCTGGCGCACTCGATCGTCACGGCCCGCTGGTCGTTGGCTGCCGAGCTGGAGCACCAGCTTCTCTTCGACTCGTCGACGTAGAGCCCGATGGCTCCGTCGTAGCCGATCCCGTAGTTGGACGATGCCTGCGTGCTTGACTTTGAAAACCAGTTGCCCAGATTTCTCGCAGACATCTGCCCAACCACACAGTGCGGTGTGATCCGGTCGATCTTCATCGTCCTGGTGCCGGAGTTGTTCGGGCTGAGGACGGTGCAGCTTATCAAAGGACTGTTACTCATCGTCATCACCCTTCCCACCGGTCAGCTCGTCGAAGGTCTCCTCGGTCACTTCCGTATCTGCCACTTCTTCAAGGGTCTTCCCCTTCACTTTGATCTCCTTCATGATCTTCCTCCTTCTTGTTGTAGCTCTTCCTCAGTCCGATGACTATGGCCCCCAGGAACGTATCCACGGCGGCGATGGTGCCCACGATGGCCTCCGCATAGGGCCAGCCCCAAATGTGCGCCAGAGCGGCGTACAGGGCTCCCAGCGCAGGCAGGATGATCTCCGCCACGAACCGCAGGGCGTCGAAGGCCTGGTTCGTCATGGCTTCTTCTCCAAAGTCGCTATCCGGTCAGCCAGTGCGGCGACTGTCGCCTCCAGCACCGGGATGCGGCTGGCGAAGTTGTTATGGCTCCGCACCTCTTCCGTCAGCGTGGCGAGCTTCGTCTCCTGCACTGCCAGCTTTGTCGTGATCTCGCTCCTGGTCTTGGCATTGGTGCTGATGACCGTGATCACCGTCACAAGGATTGTCGCCGCGCCAGAGATAAGGGCGGCTATTACTGCGCTGTTCATACGCTCACCTCACAAAAGGATTTCTGCCATTATCGGCAGGTGGTCGACCTCGTCCGTCAACCCGTCGTTGAGTTTCGTCGTGTCCGTGTAGGCGTCGGTGATTTCGATGTTCGCCGACGTGTACACCGTGTCAAGGCACAGTTTCCGCGCCCCGCCGTTCTTTACCTGCGTACACAGGAATCCAAACTCCGTAAAGTTCGCCGAGTGGAATCCCTCGTCGATAAATGGCTTCACGTTGTCGATGTATTCCTGCGACGTGGTCGTTGCAGACGTCGGGTCGTCGTAAACGATGACCGTGTTGAAGTCGCCGCAGCAGAGGAACCGCGTCTGGTCGTCGAGGAAGTCTATCAGCTCCGCGATTTCCGCGTCCCTGTCTGTCTGCGTCAAGCCGAGGTGAGTGTTTACCACGGTTATCGGCGTCCCGTTGACCGTTACCGTGCATGAGTCGTAATACCGCGAGGCTTCGCCCGTGTACAGATGCACGGTGTAGTCGCTGATTGGGAACTTTGAGCAGACGCACCGCCCGAAGTATCCGCTGTCCCCGCCTTGTTCGTGGATGTACGGGAAGTACTGCTCCAGAATGGACTTCGCTGTTCTTCCCGCCTTGCTGAAGACTTTCCAGTACTCCTGAATACAGAGTATGTCGGGGTCGTCTTGCAGAAGCATCCCGTTCTGCAAGGCGTAGTAGTCGGCATCTTTGGCGGCTGGCACATTGTCACCGCCGCCGACGTACCATTGTCCCACGTTGTACGACATCACTTTAAGCGCGGGGTATACCTTTGTCCCGTCCTTTGCGTATGCCGCGCTTAAAAGCTGACCGTCGACGCCATAGGCACTCAAAACCTTTTCGCCGTCTGCGTCGTAAATCATGACCAGTTGCCCACCTCGTAGAAGTGCCCTGTGCCGCCGTCTGTCGCGACTGTCGTATTGCTCGCCGTGTAAAATGCTTCGCCCACGATGTCATACATACCAATGATGGAGTCGGCGTTCCTTACGCACGGCAGATAGTGCCCTACCAAGTCACCGCTCAAATCATAGAACTTGACATAACCGATCTGGAGTTTGCCGATAACAGATATTGCGTTTTCCGTGTTGTCCGTGGCGTTGGCGAACAAAGTGGGTGCGAGGTTAAGCGTGTTGTTGTTTGACCATGTCACAGAGATTGCCGCGTCGTCGTTTGCCTGTACGCTGGACGGTGACGCGCTGGTGTTGTTGAATCTCGCGATATTTACAGCCTCTTCTGTGATGTTCGGCCTTTGTGAGTCCCCGGACGGAGTTGTACCGTGGAAGTGCCAGCTCAGTTTCCCTGTTTTTGCGTACATCGCGTAGGAGTTCGTCGAATTTGTTCCAATACGCCGTCCAATCAACCCGCCGCCGTCGTTGTGCCCGGAAATAGGCTTGAACTGCACTTCCATGCTTAATGCGTTAAGGTTGGCGTACTGTTTCAGCACGATAAGGTTCGCAAACTGTGTGTTGTCATGGTTGGACGGACTTGTGACGTAGTCGTATCCCGTATAGCCCGAGGGCAACGGGCTGGACTGCGTCACCGTCACCGTGAACGTGGTGCCCTTGCCGCCGTAGAAGACGTCTATGGAACTGGTGCCCTCTGTGAGAGTGCCGGACAGCGTATAATCTGCCGCCGGGACTGTTTCGCTGGAGCTGTCGCTGTAGTGCGCCGTCACGACCAAGTCGGTCTTTAGGCTGTCGAGGGAGTCGGTGTCGTAGACCGTGCCGGACTGCGTATAGACGGCGGAGATGGAGGACAGGGTAGGAGCGGCGGTCACCGTGACGGAGAAGCTCGTGCTCTTGCCGCTGTAGGTGACGACCACCGTGGAAGTCCCCACCGTGAGAGACCCGGACAGCGTGTAGTCCGACGATGACAGGGTCACGGCGGAGCCGTCGCTGTAGTGCGCCTTCACGACGAGGTCAGTCTTGAGAGAGTCCAGCGAGGTCGTCGGGTAGACGGTGCCGCTCTGCGTGTACACGGCGGAGATCCTCACCAGCTCGGCAGGCGGGAAGAACAGGTCATACAGGGCCTGGTAGTAGTCCGCTCCGTCCGGATCTACCCAGGCGACGTGCTGGAAGCAGTCGAGGATGGCCTGCTTTATCTCGTCCGAGAGGCCACCCCGTCCGCTCGTCGGTTCGTAGCCGACCGGGATCGCGCCGAGCATATCCACTTCAGCCGGAACGCTCAGGTCGGTCACCGCCAGCTCTGCGTTCAGCTCTACCATCAGGTGATCACCCCGTCCTTGATGATCGCGTCCGTGGGTACCTGCACGATCTTCGTGCCATAGGCCACGCCGTCGTCGAGCCACCGGAGCTGGATCTGCGTCATCCGTCCGGCTTCCAGCATGAGCGTCTGCGCCTGCGTCAGCGTCGCGGATGCGGTGTTATCCGACAGCACCAGGTTGTTGATGGACACGCTGAAAAGCTCCTTGCAGTTCTGCCCGAAGCTCATATAGGCCGCAGTCGCGGACGACAGATCTACGTCATCCGGCAGCGTGAGCGTGACGGTGGGCGTCGTTCCTCTAAGCATTGATATTCCCCCTTAAAATTCGCCGTTATATGCGCCGATGACCTGCCGGATCGCGTCGGTCAGGTCAGCCTTCACAGAGCCGACGGTGATTTTTTCGTACCTCTCCTTGAGGCAGTTGTACTTGTATGCCATCGCCCTGGCTGTCGCGTTGACGCCCAGGGCGGTGTACTTGATGGTCACGGTGTCGCCGAGATGGACGACCTCCCGTGCGTCTCCCTCGTACTCCTGCGTCTGCCACAGAGGCACGAAGTCGACGTCGAGGGAGATCTTCGGCTGCCAGGTGACGTTGTTGTCGAGATAGGCCTGCGCCGCTGTCCTCAGCTCGTTCTCTGTCGGTGCTCCGGTTGGAAAGTGATCCGTGAGATCCACGGCCTTGTACACGTTCCAGAACAGGGACGGCACGTTGACCAGTACCTTCTCCGGCAGATCCACCAGCCCGTCGTCTTCCGTGTAGTAGTACGGGTAAATGGCCTTCACCATGTTGGAGCCGTCCTCGTCCTGGTGCAGGCTCTTGATGTTCTTCCCGTACTCGATCGTCACTCCGTTGTCCGCTCCGATGCGGTTCTCCAGCGTGATCGTGTAGTTGTCGAAGTCAAATTCGCCGCCGTACACGTCCAGAAGAGACCCCGCCTGCCCGGCCATGAGCGACCACACGGTATCCGGATGGACGACCGTGAAGTTCGAGGCCGTGGTTCTAGTTGTGGAAAACGTGAAGTAGTTGGACGGGATCGAGTTGGAGATGATCCCGGAGAGCGCGTTCTGTATGCCTGACGCGGTGAACGGCTCGCAGACGATCCCGTCGAGGTCGTAGGCGATGTGCCTCGCGTAGATCGTGACGATGCCGTTCAGCGGCTTCGTGATCTTGTAGATGCGGAACATCTGCCTGCCGGTGTACTCGTCCGGGCTGACGTATAGGATGGAGCGGAGGGCGATAGACGAATACAGCACCCCGGTGATGGGGTACTGCATCGTCAGCTCATATATTCCGTTGATCTCCCGCTCCACATAGCAGGAGATCGTGTCCGAGAGTTCCTTCTCGTAATTGAGAGCAACGGTAGTAGACGGCGGCGTGCTGTAGTTGCCGTCGCCGAAAAGCCAGGGCCTCACAGCGTCCACCACCTTGGCCGGATGCTCAATCCTACAACTTCGCTGGCAAAGGACACGCTCACGGACGGAGGCGTGATCTCGAAGAAGTCTCCGTCGTCGAGCGTGAAGTACTGGGAGACGCTGCCGTTCAGCCCGTATGTGATCTCCCGCTCCTCGCAGTCTATGACCAGAGGAGATCCCTCGTCGTACGGAAGGTTGGCAAACGAGATCGTCCTGCCGCCAATCGTGACCGATCCGCTTCTCTTCGACCCTCCGGAAGTTGCGAGATAGACGCTGACTCGTGGGCGCGAGATCGACTCCGCAGGGACGTTGGAGATCGTTCCGGGTGATGTGAATGTTATGCCGGTGTCACCGCTGTCCAGGTAGAACTGGGGCCAACAGTCGAAGGTGATGTCGAACCTCGCGCTCCTGTTGTAGGGGCCTGGCTTCGGCTTAAGGCCTCCGATGATCCGCGCCTTCCTGTATCCGTCGGGGTGATGTGTGTCCCACAGGTTCCGGTACCCGGTATACCTGAAAAACGCCTCTTTGAATTTGGCGAAGTCTTCGAGGAAGTTTCCGGACATGAAGCACGGGTAGGTGATCTGTATGTTCTTCCACCTTCCGTTGTCTATGGACAGCGTCCCGTTCCTCCCTGGGATCTCGAAGACGTCCACGTCCCGCTCCGGCACGACAAAGGAACCCTCGCCGGAGATCCAGACTCCGTAGTCCTTGGATTTATACGGGCCGAACTGGAGCCACTCAAAATGCTGATGAATCTCGTTCACGCCAGGGCCGCCTCCCTTCTCTGGATCTCGAACGTCAGCCGCTCGGATATGGCTTCCGCCAGCTCGTCCACGTCCTGACCGGCTGCGCCGTTCACTGTTATCTCTATCGCGTAGTTGTTCTCACGGCCTCCCGCGCCCCGTACCGCGCTTTCGATCATCCGGTACATCATGTTCTGCCCGATGACGATCTCACCGCCTGAGCCGTCTCCGAAGCCCTTGAGCCCGGAAGCGGTGGACAGGATCGTGGGGGAGGTGAACATCATCGGCTGGCTGTAGGCCTTCTTGTACCAGCTGACCGAGAAGTGCGGGATGCTCGGAGGATTGAGCGAGAACTTTCCGGTAATGCTGAAGTGCGGGAGCTTGATCTTCGGCAGGCTCCAGTTGAAGTTGAAGAAGCTCTTGATCTTGTCGAGGGCGTTCTTGATGAAGGTCTTGATGGACTCGAAGATGCTCGTGAACTTGTCTTTGATGGCCTGTAGCTTCTCCCTGACCTTGTTCAGCACCTCTCCCAGCTTCCCGCCGGTCGCGTTGTTGATCGCCTGAAAGGCGTTCGTCCACAGGGCTTTGTAGCCCTCTGTCGCCGTCTGCAGGATGCCTCGGATGCCTCCGCCGTTCTCCTGCACCTTCTGTTTGATCGCGTTCCACGCTGTCGCGGTGTTCTCCTTCAGTGTGTTCCACTTATCCACCACGTTCTGCTTCACGCTTTCGGCCACGTTCGAGACGGTGCTTTTCACGTTTTCCCAGGCGTTTTTCGTCCAGTCCTTCACGTTGTTCCAGGCGTTCGTCACCCAGTTCGCAACACTCTCTGCCGCCTTTTTCACCGCGCCGGTGACCTTCGACCACACGCCGGAGAACCACTCCGTGATTGCGCCCCAGTTCTTGATGACAAGGATCACAGCCGCGATGGCTGCCGCTACCGCTGCGATGATGATCAGCACCGGCCCCAGGGCGATGTTCAAGGCACCGACCACAGTGACCAGAGAACCGAGCAGGCCAAGCAGAGGCCCGATGGCTGCCACTATTCCCCCGATGATCAGGATGGCGTTCTGCATCTCCGGGGAAAGTCCAGACCACCACTCGGCGATACTTTTGATCACTTCAGCGATCTTTGTCAGGGCGGGAGCCAGGGCCTCCAGTAAAGTGCCTCCGACGTCCGCTCCGAGCAGCTTCAGCTCGTTCAGCGTCGTGGTGAACTTGTCCGCCGTGTCCATCGTGGCCTCGTAGGTCTCGTCCACGGTGCCCATCGAGTCTCCGAAGACGCGGGAGAAGTCCGTCAGCGACAGCTTCCCGGTCTTCAGTGCCTCAGCCAGGGCCGGGCCTGCCTTGTTCCCGAAGAGATCCATCGCTTCCTGGTAGGCCTCGGTGTCGCTCTCTCCGCTCGTCAGCGTGTCGGACAGATCCTTCAGTGCCTGGTCGAGCGGTTTCCCCTGTTTGGTGGCGTTCTGCATGGCCTTCTTCAGGCCTGCCATCGCCGCAGAGGAATCCACGCCGGCTTTGTCCAGTTCTCCAACGAAGCCGGCAGCCGTGTAGATGCTCATGCCCATCTCGTCGAAGATGACCTTGTTGTCACCGACGATCTGGTTCAGCGTGTCCACGCTCGTGCCGGTATCCTGCGCTACTTTCGCCAGGACGTCGAGGTAGTCCCCGGCCTTATCGGCGGACAGGCCCCACGCAGCCATCGCGTGCTGGGTGCTGTCTACCGCGTCCACCACGTCGGCGTCCGTGATCTTCGCGAACTTCAGGAACTTCTCGGACAGGGCGTCCGCCGCTTCTCCGGCGAGCCCGAACCGGGTGTCCACTTCTCCGACCGCTTTCGCCGCGTCCTCAAACGTGACCGGCATCGTGGTGGCCAGCGACTTGACCGTGCTCTCCAGGCCTTCCAGTTCCGTGCCGGTCTTGCCGGTCATCTTCACGAGCTCGTCCATAGCCTCGTCCACTTCGGTGAAAGCCTTCACGGAGAGGCCTGCGGCAGCCGTCAGCGGTGCGGTGACGTACTTCGTCATGCTGGTGCCGACGTTCTTCATCCCTTCGCCGACGTCCTTCAGCTTCTGCCCGACCTCGTCGAGCTTCTTCTTCATGTCGTCGAAGGGAGCCTTCTTGATGGCCTCGTTCAGGTCTTTCTGCTCCGCCTCCATCTTGTTGAGATCGGTCTCGGCTTTCGCCAGCTGCTCCCTCAGCTTGGAGGTGGCGGCACTGTTGTCGCCGTAGGCTTCCTTCGCCTTGTCCAGCTGTTCCTTCAGCGTCTCGACGTACTTCTTCTGGTTGTCGATCTGCTTGTTGAGGTTCTCCATCTTTGCCTTCGCCTTGTCCTGGGCGGAGGCGTTTTTATCAAAAGCGGACTCGGTGGCCTTCATCTCAGCGGCGAGAGCCTTCTGTTCCGCTACGATCTCCTTGATTGACTTCTTGTATTCAGCTTCGCCTTCGAGGCCGATTCTTACGCCAATGTCAACGGCCACGCGATCACCTCATCTTTATCGCTTCATCAAAATCTGTTACTCTCTGCTTCTTCGGCACAGCGTGCCCCTCATAGATAGAAAGGCAGGCGATCATGTCCATCATCTCTCCGTAGAGCGTGTCCAGGATCTCCTGCCGTTCCATTCCCAGTTTTCTGCCGTAGAACAGATACCACGACAGGTTGAGCTTTATTCGCTGGCCGGTTCCCCGTTTTTTCCCTTCGGGGCCTCCGCCTCCACGGTGACCTTCCCGTCGGCGTGGAACACTTCGACGCCTGCCATGACCAGGGCCATGAGCGTCTCCTCGTCCTCGTCCATGAGCTCTTCCTTCGTCACCGGGTTCGGTATGTACGCCGGGTCTTCGCGCTTCCTGTGGAGCTCGTAGGCCTCCGAGAGGGCGCAGACGAAAGCGACCGCCGCGTCTATGGCCGTCACGATGTCCGCGCCCAGAAGGTCACCCAGCTTGCTGATGTCCCGGTTCGGGCAGACCTCCGCGATCTTAGTTGTCGCCAACACAGACCGCCGGAAGCCGACCTCTCTGCCGTTCAGTTCCATCCTGTTCTCCTCCTTCGAGTTAAGCCGACGCCGTCAGGACGGCCTTGATCGCGTTGTACGCAGCCGCCTCGGTGCTCTGGGCCGCGCCGATCATGCGCCAGGCGTGGTTCGACGTGTCGTCTCTCAGCACGGTGGCCTCCAGGGACTGGGTCTGCCAGTCGATGGACTCCTCCTGCGTCGCCGCCGTGATCTCCGGATCGCTGAACTTGCACTTCCGGATGATGATCGGGACGTAGGTGGTGGTGCCCGCTTCCATGTACCGGGCGATGAAGCCGACGCCCACATAGGGCACGGACGCCTGGTCGTCGTACACGTCGAAGGTCACGGTGCTGCCGCTCACGGCGACCGCCTGCGTGGTGGTCACGCCGGTGATGAACTTCATCGCAGCGTCTTTCAGGCCGTCCACCGTGAGGGTGAGCGTGCCGCTGGAAAAGGCCTGCGTGTCGGTCTCGGCCAGCACGTTGTCCGCGTAGAAGTTGTTGTCGCCGCTTCCCTCGATGCTGAGGGTGACGTCGACGCCTCTCGCGAGCGGGATGCCGCCGGAGTAGCTGACCGCGCCGCCGCTCTCGGTGTACTTGGCGACCCAGGGCATACTAAAGCCCGTACAAACTCTGCCGTTTGCCAATTTGTTTCACTCCTTCAAAAGAAATGGGAGGCCGTCAGCCTCCCTTACTGTTGCATCGTCTCGTTGATGCCTTCCTCTATGATCTCCTTCATCGCTTCCTCCGCATTGGCTTTCTGCGCCCTCACGGCCTGGTTGATGAAGGGATGGCGTTTCATGTAGGTGCTCCCCGCGTTGATGGTTCGCGCCATCATGGCGTTGGGGTGCCCCTTGGGGTACTTCTCGGTGACGTAGTTGTTGTAGCCGTCCATGCCGATCTTCACGTTGATGAAGCCGTTCTTTGTCTGCTTCCTCGCTATGCCGAGACCTTCAAGCATTCCCTCGATCTCCGCAGGAACCGGATCACGGACTTCGCCCTTCCGGAAGTTGTCCGTTTTCACCGGCAGTGCCTGGATGTTCGCGTGGATCTGGTCGGCTACGATTCGCGCCCCTTCAAAGATTG
>Ga0310696_10003792_pt1 | contig 18745 bp, 13 predicted proteins | sample AusTroGonzalo_MG_4_FD_203885 | JGI IMG/M metagenome (GOLD analysis project Ga0310696, IMG submission 203885) | Bovine rumen microbial communities from tropical cattle in Woodstock, Queensland, Australia - Gonzalo_02 (v2) (version 2) | ecosystem: Host-associated > Mammals > Digestive system >...
GCCCGAATATGCAGTTTTCGTGATTTTGGCTGAAAATACCGCGTCGCTTTTGCCGACAGTCCGCTCGCGGTGCGAAATCATCAAATTTCTGCCCGTTTCGGAGGAAAAAATCAGGGAAATCCTGAAAACCGGCTATCCTGACATAAAAAATGCGGATTTTCTTGCCCGATATGCTATGGGCAATATCGAAAAAGCGAAAAAGCTGGCATCGGACGAGGGATTTATGCCGCTCAGGAGCGGTGCTTTGGATATGCTTTACAGGCTTTTGTCCGAAAGCATAGCGGAGAGCTATGATGTTGCGGAATTTGCCGAGCTTAACAAAGCGGACGCCGAAACGGTCCTTTGCTTGTGGCTTGACTTTTTAAGGGACATAATGCTTATTCAGAATGACGGCGGGAAATATGCCGTAAATACCGATTATTATGACAAATTGCACGGCCTGGCGTGCAGAATTGACGAAAAAAAGACCGTAACTGCCGTAAATGAGGTCATAAAAGCGCAGGAGATGCTTGACAGATATGTCAATCTCCGCACATTGATACTCAGTATGGCTTTTAGGATAAAGAAGGGAGAACAGGTATGAACAGGTTTACAGAGCTTGCACCCAGCATAGAAAGATTGGCGGAAAAGTGCATACAAAACGGGTATATCGACCCGGAGCTTTACGATAAATATGAGGTAAAAAGAGGACTCAGATATAAGACCGGACGAGGTGTTTTGACAGGTCTTACCGAAATTGGCGAGGTAAAATCCTATACCATCGACGACGGCGAAATGATACCTTGCGAGGGAAAGCTTTACTATCGCGGTGTTGATGTAGAGGAAATCGTTGCGGGATTTTCGGCAGAAAACCGTTTCGGCTTTGAGGAAACGGCGTATCTGCTGATTTTCGGCGAACAGCCCAAAAAGGAGGATTTGGACGAGTTCAAGCATGATTTGGGCGTTTATCGCCTGCTTCCGACGAGCTTTGTCCGTGACATCATAATGAAAGCGCCCTCAGGCGATATGATGAACACTCTTGCAAGGAGCGTTCTGACGCTTTATTCGTATGATGCGTATGCGGATAATACCGAAATCAAGAATGTTTTGCGTCAAAGTATGCAGCTTATGGCACTGTTCCCGCTTTTGTCGGTTTACGCATACCAGGCGTATAATCATTATCAGAAGGGTCAGAGCCTTTTCATTCACACGCCGCCCGAAAATCTGTCTACGGCTGAGGCGATACTCTATATGTTAAGACCGGACAGCAAATTCACCGACCTTGAGGCAAAGCTTTTGGATATATGCCTCGTACTGCACGCAGAGCATGGCGGCGGTAACAATTCGACCTTTACCACGCATGTTGTTTCCTCGTCGGGAACGGACACATATTCGTCTGTTGCGGCGTCTCTGTGCTCGCTAAAAGGCCCGAAACACGGCGGCGCGAACAAAAAGGTCGTTGAGATGTTTGAGGATATCAAAAATAATGTCAAGGACATCAAAAATGATGATGAAATAAGGGAATTTTTGGCTAAGATGCTGCGTAAGGAAGCCTTTGACAAGAGCGGACTTATATATGGAATAGGTCACGCGGTTTATTCGCTTTCCGACCCGAGAGCAGAGATTCTGAAGGGCTTTGTCGGGAATTTGGCGAAGGAAAAGGGCAGAGAGGAAGAGCTTGACCTTTATTACCGTGTTGAAAAAATCGCAATCGAGCTTTTGCAGGGCAGGAGAAACAGACCGATAAGCGCAAATGTTGACTTTTATTCGGGCTTTGTTTACAGTATGCTGGGGCTCCCGCTTGAGCTTTACACGCCCATTTTCGCCATAGCGAGAATTGCCGGCTGGAGCGCACACAGAATCGAAGAGCTTATGAGCACAAACAAAATCATAAGACCTGCATATAAGAATGTCGCAAAGCATACGCCATACGTGCCGATTGAAGAAAGATAAGTAGGTGCTTTGGAAAGAAGAAAAAACGCCACCAATTTTGAACTCATTTTTTGAAGGGATAGGAAAAAAAGAATTAGAACGGATAAACAGAGCCAAAGCGTAGCTTTGGGACACCCGACGGCGTACATATGTACTCCGAGGGCTCTGTTTGTTCGTAGCAAAAAAGGCATAAATCTTATGGAAAAAACGAAGTATTTCGTTTTTTCCATTATAAAAACATTTCAGTTTGGCGATTTAACTGACAGCAGATATTCCATTCTTTGCCTTTTTTGCGGTCTAAACTTTTTTAACATCCCTTTTTTTCTTTTCAAAAAAATTGACTAATTTGTTGACTATTTTATGAAAAATGTGGTATAATAAAGCATATATGAGTGTACGGAAATACTTAACGGAGGTAAAAAAGTGGCAAAAAAGAATAAACTCAAAATTATACCGTTAGGAGGTCTCGACGAGATCGGTAAGAATATGACCGTGATCGAGTACGGAAACGAGATGATAATGGTAGATTGCGGAATGTCCTTTCCCGACGACGATATGCCGGGTGTTGATTTGGTTATCAATGACATTTCGTATGTTGAGAAAAACAGGGCTAAGCTCAAAGGTGTTTTTTTGACGCACGGTCATGAGGACCATATAGGCGGCTTACCCTATTTTTTGAAACAGATCAATGTTCCGATTTACGGAACTCAGCTCACAATAGGACTTGTCGAGCATAAGTTAAAGGAGCACACCATGCTGACGCAGGTGAAGCTCAACAAGGTAAGAGCGGGCGATGTTGTAAAAATCAACAATGTCTTTGCAATCGAATTCATACGGACAAATCACTCCATCGCAGATTCTGTAGCGCTTGCCATAACTACGCCGGTCGGCGTGGTTATACACATGGGCGATTTCAAAATCGACACGACGCCGATCGTCGGCGAAATGATCGATTTGGCGCGCTTCGGCGAGCTTGGAAATCAGGGCGTTTTGGCACTCATGTCGGACAGCACAAATGTTGAACGGCCGGGCTATGCAATGAGCGAAAGAACGGTTGGAGATAAGTTCAACGGCATATTCAAGGGCTGTAAAAAGCGTATAATTATTGCGACCTTTGCATCAAATGTGCATAGAGTACAGCAGATAATCGACGCGGCGGCGGAAAACGGCAGAAAGGTTGCCGTATCGGGCAGGAGCATGGAAAATATTATAGAGATTTCCTTGCTTTTGGGCTATTTAAAGGTGCCGTCGGGCGTTTTGATCCCGCTTGATGCAATAGGCAAATATCCGCCGCATAAGCTCGTTATAATAACTACGGGCAGTCAGGGCGAGCCGATGAGCGCGCTCACAAGAATGGCATTTTCCGACCACAGCAAGGTTGAAGTTACCAAGGACGATTTAATAATCATTTCCGCAACACCCATACCCGGTAACGAAAAAAGTGTGTCGAATGTCATAAACGAGCTGTTCAAAATCGGCGCAGAGGTAATTTATAAAGCACTTTTGGACGTTCATGTTTCGGGACACGCCTGTCAGGAGGAATTGAAAACCATACTTGCGCTCACAAAGGCGAAATATTTTATACCCGTTCACGGCGAAAGGCGGCATCTTATGCTTCATGCAGGGCTTGCCGAGAGTATGGGCATCGAAAACACATTTGTCCTGCAAAACGGAAGCGTTTTAGAGCTTGACCAGACGAGCGCAAAGGTTACGGGAACGGTTCAGGCAGGTAGGATTTTAGTTGACGGACTTGGCGTCGGCGATGTCGGCAACATAGTTTTGCGCGACAGAAAGCTTTTGGCGCAGGACGGGCTTATCATCGTCGTTGCGACAATTTCGAAGGAAGGAAACGAGATTGTTTCGGGGCCTGATGTGGTGTCGCGCGGCTTTGTTTATGTGCGTGAATCGGAGGACCTTATGCAGAGCATAAAGGAAATCGCGCGGGAGCGGATAGAGGCGTGCAAAAAGGCAAATATAAACGATTGGGCGACCATAAAAACTTCAATCAAGAACAGTATATATAAGTACATTTACGATGAAACAAACAGAACACCGATGATTATACCTGTAATTATGGAGATATGACCTTATGGACTTTTTTTCAGTGCTGACATTATTTGGCGGGCTTGCGATGTTCCTTTACGGAATGGACATCATGGGCGATGGGCTCAAAAAGCTTTCGGGAAGCAAGCTCGAAATGATTTTGGAAAAGCTCACATCAAACTGTATCAAGGGATTTTTGCTCGGTGCGGGCGTTACGGCGGTGATACAAAGCTCCGGCGCAACGACTGTTATGCTTGTCGGTTTTGTGAATTCGGGTATTATGAACCTTTCGCAGACGGTGAGCATCATAATGGGCGCAAATTTGGGAACGACCGCGACATCGTGGATCCTGAGCCTTTCGGGAATTGGCGGCGAAAGCTTTTTCCTGCGGCTTTTGAAGCCGTCCTCCTTTACACCGGTACTTGCCATGATAGGCATTATCTTAAGCTTTACGGCGAAAAAGGATAAGCAAAAGGATATAGGCTCGATTCTTTTGGGCTTCAGCGTGCTGATGTTCGGCATGGAAACAATGTCGAATTCAATGGCGGGCTTAAAGGACAGCCCTGCTTTTGCAGATATTTTAGTGATGTTTTCAAACCCCGTAATGGGCATTTTGGCGGGCTTTTTGCTGACGGCTGTGATACAGTCGTCCTCCGCCGCAGTCGGCGTTTTGCAGGCGCTTTCCATAACGGGCGCAATCAATTTTTCGACAGCGTTGCCGATTATTTTAGGCGCGAATGTGGGCGCGGCGATAACGCCGATGCTGTCCGCCATAAACGGTAATACCAACGCAAAGCGCGTCTCGGCGCTTTGCATGGAAATAAAGCTGATAAGTGTTGTTGTGATCGCGGGCGGCTTTTATGCGGCTAACGCCATTTTCGGATTTTCGATAATGTCGGAGCCTGTCGGAGCCATATACATAGCGATGATCCATACCGCATTCAATGTGCTTGCAACGGTGATTCTTATGCCGTTTTCTGGTAAGCTTGAAAAGCTGGCAACTGCTACTGTCAAGGACAAAAAAGACAAAACCGCAGACATTTTCGATACTTTGGACGAGCGCTTTTTGCGTATGCCGGGCTATGCGGTGGAAAAATGTAACGAGCTTGTGCGGCAGATGGCGGAGCTTTCAAAGAATATGATTCTGTCGTCAATCGGGATTTTGTACGATTATGATATAAAGACGGCTGACGAAATAGAGGAAAACGAAAAGCTTGTCGATACCTATGAGGATAAGGTCAGCACATACCTTGTGCATTTGGCGCCCGGCAAGCTTTCGGATAAGGACAGCAAGACGGTCACGCACCTTTTGCACGTTGTCGGGGATTTGGAACGAATTTCCGACCATGCGGTAAATCTGATCTCAACGGCAAAAGAGGTGTCGGAAAAGGAAATAGAGTTTTCCGAGGACGCAAAACGGGAGATCGGCATTATGTCCGACGCGATTTCGGAAATCCTTGGAATAACGGTAAAAGCGTTTGAAACGGACGACCGCGAGCTTGCAAAACGGGTTGAGCCGCTTGAACAGACGATAGATAATCTGAAGCGGGTAATCAAAAATAACCATATAGAAAGGCTTCAGGGCGGGCTTTGCACGATAGAGTTCGGATTTGTGCTTTCCGATATAATAACAAACTGCGAAAGAGTGGCGGACCATTGCTCAAATATCGCCGTAAGTGTTCTTGAGCTGAAACATAACTCAATGGATACGCACGAATACTTAAGTCAAGTCAAGAACGAAGGACGAAACCGATTCTTCGAGCTGTATGATGAGTATATGGAAAAGTATAAAGTATAAAAAACTGCCGTATAAAGGCAGTTTTTTTAATATGAAATGATATGTATTTTTGGGAAATCATATTGCATTTTTTGCAAAATTTCGCCCGTTTCGGGAAAAGTGGATTTATCTATCACGACAATCTCCGATTTGGGATTTTTCCGCATAAGTATGCGCAGCTTTGCCTCAATGTTGCGGTCGTTTCCGACGGTCACGGTCTTAAAGGAATAGCTTTTTTGCCCTGCAAAAAAGACCAGAGCAAAAAAGAATAGAAATACCGAAAAAATCAAAAATACAGTCAAACAAATCACTCCAATTAGTATACAATATGCTGGGTATGGGGTGATTGTTACAAAGAAAAAGAACCTGCTCATCAACGAAACAGGTTCTTTTTAGTTAAATTTTAAACAGCTTTACTGCGTTGTCCCACAGGATTTTTTGGCGCTGGGCGTCGGTTAAGTCAAGAGCCATAAATCTGTCAAGCTCCTCTTTCGGATTCCACATAGGGTAGTCGGTACCGAACAAGACCTTATCCTCGCCGTAAAGCGATATGAGCTTTTCCGCTTCGCCCTTTTTGAGCGCAAAAAGCGATGAGCTTGTGTCAACATAAAAGTTCTTGTATTTATAGAGCTTTTCGGTTGCGTCTTTCCAAACCGAATATCCGCCGAAGTGTGCGCCTATAACGATAAGATTTTCGTAAATATCGAGTATCGGCGCGATCCTGTTCGGGTTGGAGTTGTCGTATCGGGCATCGCCGCAATGGATCAAAACGGGAAGCGAATACTTTTCGCAAAGCTCGTAAATCTTCAGCATACGGTAATCGTCCGACTTATACCCCTGTATGTCGGGATGAAGCTTGACGCCCTTTAAGCCGAGTGAAATAAGCTCCTCGATATCGGACTTCATATCCTCGCTTTCGGGGTGCATTGCGCCGAAGCCTGTCATTTTTCCGCCGCTTTTTTCTACCGTTTCGGCTATAAATTTGTTTATGTGCGAAACCTGCTTTGGAGTTGTCGCAACAGAGTGGACAAGGTAGTGCGTAAAGCCCGCCGCGTCGCCCTCTTGTAAGAGAGTAGCTACCTTGCCGTCCATCTTCATCGGTATATCGTAGAAGCTGCCTATCGCAACAGCCGCACGCATCGCCACTTTATCGGGAAAAATGTGGCAATGTGCATCAAAAATTTTATACATTGTTTCTTCCTCAGATTTTTGTTATCCAGCCGAACTTGTCTTCCGCTCTGCCCCATTGGATATCGGTGAGAGTATCATAGAGCATCTGCGTTGTTTCGCCGATTTTGTTATCGTTTATGATATAAGTTTTTCCCTCATAGTAAAGCTCGCCGACAGGGGAAACAACAGCCGCAGTACCGCAGCCCCAGAATTCCTCCATCTTTCCGTTTTCCAAAGCGTCAATTATCTCGTCAATGCTTATTTTACGCTCCGATACGGGATAGCCCTTGGATTTCAAAAGCTCGATAATGGACTTTCTTGTGATACCCGGAAGAATTGAGCCGCTCAGCATCGGTGTTACGATTTCGCCGTTTATCTTCATCATAACATTCATTGCGCCGACTTCTTCAATATACTTTCTCTCAACACCGTCAAGCCACAAAACCTGCGTAAAGCCGAGCTTTTCAGCCTTTTCGCCGGCACGCGTTGCCGCAGCATAGTTACCGCCGCATTTAGCGTAGCCCGTACCGCCTCTTACGGCTCTAACATCCTGATCCTCGATCATGATCTTAACGGGGTTTATGCCCTCCTGATAATAGCTTCCCGAAGGTGATGCGATTATGAGGAATTTTGCGTTATTTATTGAATGAACGCCCAAATGCTCGTCATTTCCGAACATAAACGGTCTTAAATAGAGCGACTCGCCCTCGCCGTGGGGTACCCAATCCTGCTCAACCTTGACAAATTCGAGGATTGCGGAAAGCATATCCTCTTCAGGCATCTGCGGAAGACCGAGTCTCTCTGCAGAATTGTTCATTCTTCTTACATTTTCGATAGGTCTGAAAAGCTGAACACTGCCGTCAGCGATCCTGTACGCCTTTAAGCCCTCAAAAATTTCCGCGCCGTAGTGGAAAACGGTTGCCGCAGGGTGAAGACTGAGATTTTCAAAGGGTACTATCCTCGCATTTGACCAGCCCTTGCCGCGCTCATAGTCCATAACGAACATATGGTCGGTAAAAACCTTGCCGAAGCCGAGATTCTTCGTCTGCTTTTCCTTTGGTGCTGTTGTTTTTGTGAATTTGATTTCCATTTTTATAACCTCTTTTCTAAAATTATTCCTTTGTCACAATTCCTTCAACCTTTTTGATGCCCAATCTCTTTGCCGCATCGTCACGCATCTGGAATTTTAAGATTTTGCCCGCCGCATTCATGGGGAAGCTGTCGACAAAATCTATATATTTCGGCACTTTGTGCTTTGCCATGTGGCTCTTTATATATTCCTTCATCTCATCGGAGGTCATCGTTTCACCCTCTTTTAAGATTATGCACGCCATAATTTCCTCGCCGTACTGCTCGTCGGGAACGCCTATTACCTGAACATCCTTGACCTTTTCATGCGTATAGATAAATTCCTCGATTTCCTTCGGGTAAATGTTTTCGCCGCCACGGATAATCATATCCTTTAATCTTCCGGTTATGCGGTAATTGCCCTCAGGCGTGCGGAGCGCAAGGTCGCCGGTGTGCAGCCAGCCGTTTTCGTCAATGGCGGCGGCGGTTTCCTTTGGCATTTTGTAGTAGCCCTTCATTATGTTGTAGCCCCGCGCTACAAATTCGCCCGTTTCATTATCGGGCAACTCCTTGCCCGTTTCGGGATCGACTATTTTACACTCGATCTCGGGCATTGCGCGTCCGACCGTCGCAACACGCACCTCAATCGGGTCGTCGGTACTGCTCATGGTACAGCCGGGAGATGCCTCGGTCTGACCGTAAACGATAACGATTTCCTTCATATTCATCTTGTTTACGACATCGTTCATCGCGGAGATGGGGCAGGGCGAGCCTGCCATAATGCCCGTTCGCATATACGAAAAATCGGTTTTTTCAAAATCGGGGTGCGACAGCATTGCGATAAACATCGTCGGAACGCCGTGGAACGCGGTTATGCGCTCCTGATTTATGCACGCAAGCGCAGGCTTCGGCGTAAAATAGGGGAGCGGCAAAAGCGTACCGCCATGCGTCATGGTTGCGGTCATGGCAAGCACCATGCCGAAACAATGGAACATCGGCACCTGTACCATCATTCTGTCCGCTGTGGACAAATCCATTCTGTCGCCGATACATTTTCCGTTATTTACGACATTGTAATGCGTAAGCATAACGCCCTTTGGAAAGCCCGTCGTTCCCGATGTGTACTGCATATTGCAGACATCGTGGATATTTACCCTTGACGCCATGCGGTAAACCTCAGAAAGCGGCACTTTAGAAGCAAGAGCTTTTGCGTCCTTCCAGGTGATACAGCCTTTTTGACGGTAGCCGACAGTTATTATATTGCGTAAAAACGGCAGACGCTTTGAATGGAGCTTATCACCCGACGCCATATTTTCAAGCTCGGGACACAGCTCCGCAACAATTTCATTGTAGCGGGAATCGCGCCAGCCCTTTATCATAACAAGCGTGTGCGTGTCCGACTGCTTCAAAAGGTATTCAAGCTCGTGGATTTTGTAGGCGGTATTGACCGTAACCAAAACCGCGCCGAGCTTTACCGTCGCCCAGAAGGTGATGTACCATTCGGGCACATTTGTCGCCCAAATAGCGACATGCGAGCCCTTTTTAACTCCCAAAGCTATCAAAGTGCGGCAAAACTCGTCGACATCGTCGCGGAACTCCGAGTATGTTCTTATATAGTCAAGCGTTGTGTATTTGAACGCAAGCTGATCGGGAAAAGTTTCCGCCATAGAATCGAGGACCTGCGAAAAGGTCTTTTCGATAAGCGCGTCCTTTTTCCAGATAAAATTGCCGTTTCCCTGTCTGTTTTTGTAAAGTGTGTGCTTTGCGCGGGAAAGATTCTCAAAGCGCGACATAAAGCTGACAAAATGCGGGAAAATTATATCCATATCGCATATATCGCTGTCCCAAGCGGGATCCCACTCGATCGACATAAAGCCGTCATAATTGACGGAGCGCAAAGCGTTCACGACCTCGGTAATCGGAATCGAGCCTTCGCCGACAAGGCTGAAGGAATTTTCGCCGTCCGAGTCCTTTATGTGAATGTGGCGTATATACGCGCCGAGATTTTTGACAGTTTCTTCGGGCTGTTCGCCGTGCAGGCGGTAGGGATAGTGTAAATCCCACAGAGCCGCAAGGTTGTCGTTTGCAAATTCGTTCAAAAAGTCCGAAAGCTTTTTGGTATCGGAAAAAAGTCCCACCGTTTCAACAAGCAATATTATACCCCTGTTTTCAGCTTTTGGCAATGCCTTAAGGACAAATTTTCTCACATTTTCAAGACTTTTCACCGCTTTTATGCGGATTTTGTCGGTATGCAGCGCAAGACAGGCGTCTATGCAGGCATCAAGCTCGGAAAGCGCCGCAGCCGTATCGTCCGATACATCGGAAACCATGTCTATACAGGGGATTTTCAAACCGTTTTCAATCAGCATATAGTATGTTTCGGAAAAACCCTTGATTTCCTTTACATCGTGAATTTCTATGCCCGAAAACTTATATTCCTTTGCGATTTTTATAAATTCGTCAAGCTCTACATTTTTCCAACGGTTTGTAGAAAACGATAAATTCATATTTTAAACCTTCCTTTACTCAGCTTCTTCAAAGCAGATTTTGTTGAGCGCATTGATATACGCATTTATGCTCGATTCCACGATGTCGGTTGAAATGCCCTTTCCCGAATAGAGCTTGCCGTTACTGCGAAGCTTGATTACCGTAACGCCTGCGGCTTCCTTTCCTTCGGTTATGGACTGGATCTGGAAATCGTCAAGCTCAAACTTTCTGCCTACGATTTTTTCTATACATTGGAATGCGGCGTCAACGGGGCCGTCGCCCACCGTCATTTCCTGAAGCTCCTCATTTTCCTTTAAAAGCGTCATAACGCAGGAGGCGTTTATAAGATTTCCGCTGTTTAATGTATAGCTTTTTAATTTGTAGGTAGGTGCGGTCTGGAGTGCGGCGCTTGCGACGATCACCTCAAGCTCGCGCTCTGTAACCTGCTTCTTTCTTGCGACCTTTTCAAATTCGGAATAGACATTTTTTATATCCTCTTCAGAAAGGTCATAGCCGAGCCGTTTTACTGCGAGCGCAACGGTATTTATGTCGTCCTTTGCACTTAAAACAAGGCTTTCGCCCTTTTCGGCATCAAACGCTTTTCCGTCTATGATATCCTGCGCCTTGAAAAATCCGAGTCCCGAAACTATATGCTCAAGCTCGGTGTAGTTAAGGTCTGTATATGCGCCGAAGAAATCGCCGCGAGCCTTGAAAATTCTCGCAACCGACAAAAGTGATGTCTGGTCCTTTCCTTCCGCCGACACCTTTATTTCCGAAATCCCTGCGCCGACGCCCGAAACAAGACAGGCACAGCCCATATCGAGCTTGTCACTGCATTCTGCGGCAAGCGTCAAGCCGGAAAGCTCGGGTATATTTTTGTAAAGGTCTGCGATAAATGCCTCATATTCGGAAGGAAGCATCTCGCCTGCGCTGTCGCAAACGGTTACCGTTTTTGCGCCGGAGGCGATCGCCGTTTTTATGGCGCTGTACAAAAATTCAGGCTCGCTTCTTGTAGCGTCAAGCGCGGAAAATTCCACATCGTCGCATGATTTGGCGCATTTTTTCGTAAGCTCGCCGATAAGCTCTATCATAGCGTCGGGCTTTTTGCCGCAAAGATACTCCATCTGCACGCTTGATACGGGCGCAGAAAGCTTTAATCGGAAATTTTTCGTACATTTGAGCGCCTCGGTTGCCTGTTCGATAGACTTTTCGTTTAAGTCAACGGGACAGGAAATAATGCTTTTTGTAAGAAGCGGCGCGATTGTATGCAAAAACAGCACATCGGTTTTTGCATTCGATATTTTTGCGGTTTCGATTATGTCCACGCCGAGCCTGTCAAGCTTTTTGGCAAGGCTGACCTTTTCTTTAAAGCTCAGAAATCCGCTTTTTGCATCCTCTCTTAAAGTCACATCTGAAATTTTAACCTTTTTCATACGCATTTCCTTTCAAACAAAAACAGGAATTCGCGGCTGTCACCGTAAATTCCTGAAAATTCAAAACAAATCTGTTATGAGAATTTCAATCATGCACGACAAACAGCACTGTTACTTTTTCCGCATAGGATAAGTAGGACAGCGCTTAGTAAGTTAATCAAATTGAACGATTTTGCTTTTGACATAACAAAAACCCCCAAGCCTTATTTTTTTTGAGTATAGCACAACTTTTCCGATATGTCAACATTTTTTTTATTCATATTAAAAAAATATTGACATTTTTGTTATTTTGGAGTATAATCACCTTGTTATGAATATTAAAGGCTATGACCGAATTTAAGTAGCCGTATCCGGAGCCGAAAGAGAGTCGGCGGTTGCTGTGAGCCGATGGAAAGGATATGTGCGAAATACGCTTCGCGAGCCCCGCACCCAAAGGGATTTTCCCGAGTAGGCTGCGGCGGGTGTGCCCGTTACAGCACAAAGGTTTTGAAAACCTTGCAAGGTCTGTTTTCGTGAGATGCAGGCAAAATGAGGTGGTACCACGGAAATTCCGTCCTCTGTAGATATTACGGGGGATTTTTTTATGGAAAATTCCCATATGAAAGGAAGCGCAAAATTATGCCAATTACCGAAATCTTAAAGAAAAATGCCGAGCTTTACCCCAATGATGTGGCTTTGACAGAAATAAATCCGCAGTTTGAGGAGGAAAAGCGCACAACCTGGAAGGAGTATGCCCTTATCGAAGCGAAAAAGGGCGAGGCATATAAAAAGGAAATAACATGGAAGGAATTTGACAAAAAAGCGAACCGCTTTGCAAACCTTTTATTGACGCGCGGCGTTAAAAAGGGCGACAAGGTCGCGATCCTTCTTATGAACTGTATCGAATGGTTGCCGATATATTTCGGCGTATTGAAAACGGGCGCTCTTGCCGTTCCGCTGAATTACCGCTATACGGCGGAGGAAATAAAATATTGTTTGGAGCTTTCCGATTCTTCAATGCTGATTTTCGGGCCCGAATTCATAGGCAGAGTTGAGGAAATCTGCAACCGCATACCAAAGGTCACGACACTTTTTTATGTAGGCGAGGATTGCCCGAGCTTTGCGGAAAGCTATGATAAGCTTGCGGGCTATTGCTCATCGGCGGCACCCGATATAAAGCTTACCGACGCAGACGAGGCGGCAATCTATTTCTCGTCGGGCACGACGGGCTTCCCAAAGGCGATCATCCATAATCACGAAAGCCTTATGCACGCGGCAAAAACCGAGCAAAACCACCATTCGCAGACAAAGGACGATGTATTTTTGTGTATTCCGCCGCTTTATCACACCGGCGCGAAAATGCACTGGTTCGGAAGCTTTTTGGTCGGCGGCAGAGCTGTTCTGTTAAAGGGAATAAAGCCGCAATGGATTTTGAAAGCGGTTTCCGAGGAGCATTGCACGATCGTGTGGCTTTTAGTGCCTTGGGCGCAGGATATTTTGGACGCTATTGACCGCGGCGATGTTGATGTAAAGGATTATGAGCTTTCGCAGTGGCGGCTTATGCACATAGGCGCGCAGCCTGTTCCGCCGAGCCTTATTTCACGCTGGAAAGAGCATTTCCCGAACCATCAGTATGACACAAATTACGGTCTGTCCGAGTCGATAGGACCGGGCTGCGTTCATCTGGGGGTTGAAAATATCCATAAGGTCGGCGCTATCGGAAAAGCGGGCTACGGCTGGGAAGTAAAAATCGTTGACGAAAACAGAAATACCGTAAAAAGAGGCGAGGTCGGCGAGCTTGCGGTCAAAGGTCCCGGCGTTATGACCTGCTACTATAAGGACGAAAAGGCGACAGCCGAAGTGTTAAAGGACGGCTGGCTCTTTACCGGCGATATGGCGATGGAGGACGAGGACGGATTTATCTTCCTTGTTGACCGCAAAAAGGATGTCATAATAACCGGCGGAGAAAATCTTTACCCTGTTCAGATCGAGGATTTTCTGCGTAAGAACAATAAGATAAAGGATGTCGCAGTCATCGGTATCCCGGACAGCCGTTTGGGCGAGATCGCGGCGGCTATTGTGGAAATAAAGCCGGATGAGAGCATGACCGAGGAAGAATTTAACGAGTTCTGCCTCGATTTGCCGAGATATAAGCGTCCCAAAAAGGTTATTTTTGCGGATGTACCGCGTAATCCTACCGGAAAAATCGAAAAACCGAAGCTCCGCGAGATGTACGGTGCAAAATCGGTTGTTGCACATGAAAACGAAATTGACAAATAGGGGAGAAATGATATGAAAAAACTTCTTTTGGGTAATGCCGCTGTAGCGCAGGGCGCGTATGAGGCAGGCGTTAAGGTCGTCGCATCATACCCCGGTACACCGAGCACCGAAATTACCGAAAATATAGTTAAATATGATGAAATTTATGCCGAATGGTCGCCGAATGAAAAGGTTGCGGCGGAGGTCGCAATCGGTGCTTCAATAGGCGGCGCAAGAGCCATGTCCTGCATGAAGCATGTCGGACTTAATGTAATGGCGGACCCCGTGTTCACGGCGGCATATACGGGCGTAAACGCAGGACTCCTGCTTTGCGTAGCGGACGACCCGGGAATGCACTCGTCACAGAATGAGCAGGATTCCCGCCATTATGCAAAGGCGTCAAAAACAGCCATGCTTGAGCCGTCGGATTCTGCGGAATGCAAGGAATTTACAAAAAAAGCGTTTGAGCTTTCGGAGGAATTTGACACGCCCTTTTTTCTGCGCCTTTCGACAAGAGTTTCGCACTCGCAGAGCCTTGTGGAAATCGGCGAAAGAGCGGATATCGAGCTTAAGCCCTATGAAAAGAATGTTGCAAAAAATGTTATGATGCCGGCTATGGCGGTAAAGCGCCATGTTGTTGTTGAAGAACGCGCGAAAAAGCTTATAAGCTTTGCGGAAAACTGCGAATTCAACAAAATTGAGGACAACGGCTCAAAAATCGGCGTAATAACGGCAGGTATCGCATATATGTACGCAAAGGAAGCGCTTGGAGATAAGGTAAATTACCTGAAGCTCGGTATGGTTTATCCGCTTCCTGCAGAGCTTATAAAGAATTTTGCGAAAACGGTTGATAAGCTGTATGTCATAGAGGAGCTTGACCCGTTTATCGAGGAGCATTGTAAGGCTTTGGGCGTTGAGGTCATCGGCAAGGACGCCTTTACCATGCTCGGCGAATATACGCCAGCTATGATAAAAATGGCAGTTCTCGGCGAGCCTGCCCCTGAATTTACCGAAATAGGCGAGACGATCCCGCAAAGACCGCCGGTACTTTGTCCCGGCTGTCCGCACAGAGGAACATTCTATGTTTTGAAAAAGCTCGGACTTGTCGTTTCGGGCGACATCGGCTGTTATACCTTGGGTGCGGCTGCTCCGCTTTCAAGCGTCGATACCACGATTTGTATGGGCGCATCGGTTTCGGCGGCACACGGCATGGCAAAGGCAAGAGGCGCGGAGTTCAATAAAAAGCTCGTTTCTGTCATCGGCGACTCCACCTTTATCCATTCGGGAATCACGGGACTTATCGACATTGTTTATAACAAGGGCGCAAATACCGTTATAATCCTCGACAATTCAATAACGGGAATGACGGGACATCAGGATAACCCGACAACAGGCTACACGATACGCGGCGAAGAAACAAAGCAGGTTGACCTTTTGGCGCTTTGCAAATCGGTCGGCGTTGAGCATATCGTAGTTGCCGACCCGTTCGACCTTAAAAACTTTGAAAAGGTCGTAAAGGAGGAGGTCGAGCGCGACGAGCCGTCGGTCATAATCGCACAAAGACCGTGTGCGTTACTTAAAAAGGTAAAATACACGGGACATTGCGTAATTTCCGACAAGTGCAAAAAGTGCAAAATGTGTATGAATCTCGGCTGTCCGGCAATTTCTGCGGATAAGAGCGGCAATGTTAAAATAGATTTAACGCAATGTAACGGCTGCGGTCTGTGCGTAAATGTATGCCCGTTTGAAGCGATAGTAAAGGAGGACTGATTGCTATGAAAAGTGTAATGATAGTTGGCGTAGGCGGTCAGGGAACTCTCCTTGCGAGCCGCATTTTGGGAAATACCGTAATAAACGAGGGCTTTGACGTAAAGGTTTCCGAGGTACACGGCATGAGCCAAAGAGGCGGAAGCGTTGTTACTTATGTAAAATACGGCGATGAGGTATATTCGCCGATAATAGGCAAGGGCGAAGCGGATATTATTCTTGCATTTGAGATGCTTGAGGCATACCGCGCACTTCCGTATCTTAAAAAAGGCGGAAAAATCATCGTAAATACGCAGGAAATCGACCCTATGCCTGTTATAACGGGAGCAATGGAATATCCGCAAGATATTGCAAAAACGCTTGCCGCAAAAGCGGACATCACCTTTGTAAACGCTTTGGAGCTTGCCGAAAAAGCGGGTAATTTCAAGGCAGTAAATGTCGTTTTGATAGGCGTCATGGCAAAAAGCACCGATATTGCTTACGAAAAGTGGGTGGAAACCATTAAGCAGACGGTACCGCCGAAGTTTTTGGAGGTTAATCTGGCGGCGTTTGATTTGGGATATAACTTATAAAGGAGGTTTTGCGTATATGATGTGGCAGAAGGAAATCGAAACCATGCCGAGAAGCGAGCTTAAAAAGCTTCAGAGCGAGCGGCTTTGCCGGCAGGTTAAAAGAATGTATGAAAATGTTGAGCTTTTCCGCAAAAGAATGGACGAAAAGGGACTTACACCCGACGATATAAAGTCGGTTGACGACCTTTCAAAGCTTCCGTTTTCGTACAAGCAGGACTTGAGGGATTATTACCCTTACGGGCTTTTCGCCGTTCCGACGGAGGATATTGTCCGTGTACACGCATCGAGCGGTACAACGGGCAAAAAAATCGTTGTGGGATATACAAAAAACGACCTTGACGCTTGGAAAGACTGCGTTGCACGAATGATGACAGCGATAGGCTTGGGCAAAGATGATTTTATACAGGTATCTTACGGATACGGACTTTTCACGGGCGGCCTCGGCGCGCACGGCGGCGCGGAAAGGATAGGCGCTACCGTAATCCCTACATCTTCAGGAAATACGCATAACCAAATTCAGACAATGATAGATTTCGGCTCAACGGCGCTTTGCTGTACTCCTTCCTATGCGATGTACCTCGGCGAAGCGATCGAAGAAGCCGGACTTACCGACCAATTAAAGCTTAAAGCGGGAATTTTCGGCGCAGAGCCATGGACGGAGGATATGAGAGCCGCAATAGAGGAAAAGCTGAAAATCAAGGCGTATGATATTTACGGACTTTCCGAAATTATGGGGCCGGGCGTTGCCTGCGAATGTGAGGAACAGGCGGGTATGCATGTTTGGGAGGATATGTTCATTCCCGAAATCGTCGATCCAGATACGGGCGAGCCGCTTCCTTACGGCGAGCAGGGCGAGCTTGTCTTTACAACAATTACTAAAGAGGGCTTTCCGCTTATCAGATACCGTACTCACGATATTTGCGAGCTTATCGCAGAGCCTTGTAGGTGCGGCAGAACGCATATCCGCATGAAAAAGCCTTGCGGCAGAAGCGATGATATGCTTATCATCCGCGGCGTAAATGTATTCCCGAGCCAGATAGAAGAGGTGCTTTTGAAGATTGGCGAGGGCATAACGCCTAACTATCAGATAATTGTGGATAGGGTAAACAATAACGACACCTTTGATATAAATGTAGAAATGAGCGAAAATCTTTTTGCGGACGATGTGCGCTCGATCGAACTGCTTGAAAAGAACATAACCGCAAAAATCCGCGAGGTTTTGGGAATCGGCGCAAAGGTGCATCTTGTAAATCCGAAATCCATAACGCGCAGCGAGGGCAAGGCAAAAAGAGTAATCGATAACCGTAAGCTTAAATGAGGAGGATTAGCTATGTTGATAAATCAGCTTTCCGTTTTTGTGGAAAATAAGCCGGGCAGACTTGCCGCAGTTATTGAGGCGCTCGGCAAAAACAATATAAATATGAGCGCGCTGTCCCTTGCGGATACCTCGGAGTACGGCATTTTGCGTGTTATCGTGGATAATCCCGACGGCGCGGCGGAAGTTTTAAAGGGAATAGGCGTTGTCGTTAAGGTGACAAAGGTTTTGGCAATTTCTATGGACGATACGCCGGGCGGACTTTCCAAAATTCTTGACATTTTCCTTAAAAATGAGATAAATGTCGATTATATGTACGCCTTTGTCGGCAAGACCGAGAAAAAGGCGGTCATGGTCGTAAAGGTTTCCGATGCGAAAAAGGCGGAGGAGGTCCTGCAAAATGCAGGCGTTGTGACCTTGGGTGCAGACGAGGCATACAGGATTTAAAAGGGGATGTTAAAAAAGTCAGCAGATTATAAAGAGTCGCATTTTTTGTAATTTGCGACTTTTTTATTTTTGTGAATTATTTTGCACTTTTGACTGCCCAAAAGTACCAAAAGGCAAACAAGGGGTAACCCCTTGTTAATCCCCTGTTTTGCGGCTTCAGACACCACGCAAGTTTACTAAAAGCTAACGCTTTTTGGTAAACTTCGTGAACTCGCCTACAGCGTGTGACAGGTCGCGCTTTAGTGTACGCTTCCCCCAAAACGAAAAATATGCCTTTGGGCAGGGGGTTCCATAAGGTGACAGCAGTCCCCTTTGGTCGTTTCAGGTGCTTGGGTGAATCGAAACACACAAAATTTTTGTTTCTTTTGGTTAGAAAAGAAGAGAATAGCGCGGTAAATCTGCCATAAACTCAAGCGTGCCAATAGGTTTATTGATACGTTCAAAGCTACTTTTTGCGGCTTTTTCTGTTTGACAAATTTTTGTGCGTTTGATATAATAACTGTAATTTTTCGGAGGT
>Ga0310696_10003793_pt1 | contig 18745 bp, 14 predicted proteins | sample AusTroGonzalo_MG_4_FD_203885 | JGI IMG/M metagenome (GOLD analysis project Ga0310696, IMG submission 203885) | Bovine rumen microbial communities from tropical cattle in Woodstock, Queensland, Australia - Gonzalo_02 (v2) (version 2) | ecosystem: Host-associated > Mammals > Digestive system >...
TTAAGCATTATTATTCCAATCCTGTAATGCCTGATGTTATCGAGAAGGCAGTTCAGAGGGACATTACTTCCAAGAAGCAGGCTGATACAGCTAAGCTTAAGCCTAACGAATTCGAGATTTCTCCTAACGATGTCAAGGCTCCTAAGAAGCTGATCATCGGTATGGCAGTAGGCGGTGTACTTCTCGTAGGTATTATCCTGGCGATTGCATTCCCGCTTTATTTCAGCCGTAAATCTCTTACAGACGCAATTACGACAGATATCGATAAGGTTTTCGAGTCCGTAGAGACCGATACTTCATACGAATCAACACAGTTCAATGTTTATGGACTTACTTGCCAGTACGTTAAGCTCGGACTTGCAGGTTCTATTACGGATGCTGATGCACAGACTCTGTATTCCAACTACTTAAGTCTCCGTTCAGAGAAGCGCGGCGATGCTTCCGGAGATGTTGAGATGTACATCTATACTCCTGACACCATTTACTTTGTCAACAAAGACGGAATGACAAAGGATGTTCAGGAACCCGTTGAGATCGTTGAGCCCACTGAAGAGAGCAAGTAATCCTTACCGCGCTTTAGCGGCATTCGGATTTGGACAATTATTAGACAATCTATGAGGTGATCTATCAGATGACAGATTTTGAAAAAGCACTGGCACAGGCAAAGAAGATTGCAGGTAAGAACGATAATCAGATTACTGAATCAGAGTTCGAGACACTCACAGTAAACTATAAGATCGAAGCCGATGAGACGATCAATCTCAGAGCTGAACTTGAGAACAGCGGTATCATGATCAACGATCCTGATCTTGATAACGATGATACAGATGTTGATACAGACGGCGAGGATGCCAATGTCGTAGACGACTCGGTCAAGATGTATCTCAAAGAGATCGGTAAGATCGAACTCCTCGATGCTGAGCAGGAGAAAGACATTGCTCAGAGAATGGCAGCAGGCGATGAGGAAGCAAAAGAGCTCCTTATCAACTCCAACTTAAGACTCGTAGTATCTATCGCCAAGAAGTACATGAACCGTGGTCTCTCACTCTTGGATCTCATCCAGGAAGGAAACATCGGTCTTATCAAGGCTGTAGACAAGTTCGATTACACAAAGGGATTCAAGTTCTCAACATACGCTACATGGTGGATCCGTCAGGCTATCACCAGAGCTATCGCCGATCAGGCAAGAACTATCAGAATTCCCGTTCATATGGTTGAGACCATCAACAAGCTTACAAGAGTACAGCGTCAGCTCGTTCAGGACCTCGGCAGAGAGCCTACAACTGAAGAGCTCGCTGAGGCTATGGGCATGGAAGTAGCTAAGATCAGAGAGATCCAGAAGATCTCACAGGATCCTATCTCTATCGACAAGCCGGTCGGCGAGGAAGAAGACAGCCACCTGGTTGACTTTATCTCCAACGATGAGCTTGCTGCACCTGAAGAAGAGGTTGCAAGGATCCTTTTGAAGGAAGACCTGATCCAGGCTCTTAATGGTCTCACAGACAGAGAAAGAAGAGTTATTGAGTTGAGATTCGGCCTTAAGGACGGCGTTCCGATGACTTTGGAGCAGGTTGGTAAGAAGCTCGGAGTTACTCGTGAGCGTATCAGACAGATCGAAGCTAAGGCTATCAGAAAGCTCAACAGATCACCTAAGTCTAAGAAGCTCGAAGGTTATTCCGACTGATACGATAAGTGCTTTTAGAGCGCTTTCGATACGGGAACAGATAAAGTGGCAGACCGCAGGTTATATTCATTCTACAGAGGACTATTTACAGGGGACGTTTTGAATTTTTCGAAGCGTTCCCCTTTTGTCAAGGAGATCATGTTCGAGAGGATCTATCCTTCGAAGATTATCCTTCCGATGAAGATGCATTACGGCATCCCTGCAAAGCCTGTTGTTAAGGTCGACGACTATGTCCGTATAGGTCAGTGCGTCGGCATGCCGGAGAAGGGTTCATTCTCGGTTCCTGTCCACAGCGGTATCTCGGGCAAAGTAACTGATATCTCGGAGATCGTTCTTCCGAACGGTATCAGAACACCTGCTGTTACGATCGTCAGCGACATGAAGAGGGCAAGGCTTGAATCCGTCAAGCCGAGATCGGGTTTCTCACTGTCTGCGAAAGAAGCTATAGGCATCATTAGAGATGCCGGCATCTGCGGAATGGGCGGAGAGGGAATCCCTACAGCAGCAAAGCTCAGAAGAGCCAGGACCGAAGCCGTTCAGGACTTCCTGGTAAACTGCCTTCAGAGTGAGCCTTATTCAACATCTGACCTCGTAGCAATAACAGAATATCCCGATTATGTAGTTCTGGGTGCTTGTGCATGTGCCAGAGCGGTCGGCGCTTCGAGATGCATGTTCCTCATATCCGAGAACAGAAAAGAGCAGAGAAAGGCTCTTGCCAATTCCATTGAGAAAATCAGGAACGAATTCAAGGACCTTACATTCGATATCAAGCTCTTCAGAGAGCGTTTCCCTCAGGGATACTACAGACTCGTTGCCAGAGCTTTGTACGGTAAGAATCTTGCATTGGGCGAGACTATAGAAAAGACTTGTAAAGCAGTCCTTTTTAACTGCTCCACGATGCTTGCGTGCTGGGAAGCTCTTGCTGATAACATTCCCATGATGAGCCGTATCGTATCGGTAACGGGAGATGCATCAGGCGGCCACAATATGCTCGTTCCTATCGGAACACCCGTATCAGAGCTTCTCTCGAATGCACAGGACATCAAGAACGGAAGTGACAGGATCGTCTGGGGCAACTGCCTTACGGGTATCGAGATCAAGGACGCGGAGAATACTCCTGTTGTAAAGACAACTTCAGTTATCTCAGTCGTAAGACGCACTGACGTTCCGAGAACACCCTGCATCCATTGCGGTCTGTGTTCCGAGTGCTGTCCTATGAACCTGTCTCCCAATACCATCTATGAGATGCTCAATCAGGGTTTGAGACAGAAGGCCGCAGAAGAAGGCGCCAGAGAGTGTATTGCCTGCGGTTCGTGTTCTTATGTATGTCCTGCGGGAATCGATCTTACAAATTCAATAGCAAGATTTGCAGGTGAAGGAAGGATCATTGAGGTCAACTCGCTCCTTGATAACAGCGGAGCAGAGCTCAAGCCTTCAGACGATCTCGAGGCAGCTTATGTCGGTGAGGCATCGCTCCTTGAGGATTATTCAGACGGAGAAGAGGAGGGCAGCAAGGCATCGCCTGATGCAATCGTTCTGCCTTTCGAGAAGGATAAAAAAGTATGAGTACTGACAAGAAACAGCTTGCACCTTTTATCCATACGGAGAAGAATGCTCCATATATTTACATGACCATTCTCGCTTCGCTCGTTCCTTGTATCGTCTGCGGAATCTTCTATTACGGCATTAGAGCTGCAGTGCTGATCTTGTTCTGTATGGCAGCATTCGTATTTACAGACAGTTTCTGCATAAGGATCACACACAGAAGGACCAACAGGGATTATTTTGATCTCAGTTCACTTGTTGAAGGACTTATTCTTGCGCTATTGCTCCCGCCTGATACAACACTTGTCACGGCGCTTGTAGCAGTACTCTTTGCTTCCGTTATAACTAAGCAGATGTTCGGAGGCGCAGGATGCAACATTATTAATCCGGCATGCGCAGGAAGGCTTTTTGTCGAACTCGTTATGCCTTCATCAGTACAGGGATTTTCTTACGGCGAACAGAATTCCAGATTCGCTGTTATGAGCCTGATATTCCAGAAGGAACCTGTTCAGGTACCGGGTTATTCGCAGTTCTCTTTGGCAGAGCTTATCACAGGTAACTATCCTGGAATGATCGGAACGGCATGCTTTATCTGCATATTAGTAGGCGGTGTTTTCTTAACACTCAAGGGTACTATGAGACTTTACTCGCCGTTATCCTATCTCATATCGCTCATGGCGCTTTATCCGGTCTATAGTCTCATTGTGACCAAGACAGTAAGCTTTGACGGACTTCTCGTTTATATGCTCTCTTCGGGTGCGGTTTTCGTAGCCGTATTCATGCTGGGAGACCTTACTACGATGCCTTCCAGATTTGCTTCGGGAGTTTTCGCGGGAATCGTATGTGCGGTGCTTACAATCGTTGCTAAGCCTTTCTTAAGTCCCATGGTTTCGCTCCTTTCACCCGTCCTGGCAGTTAACTTCCTGGCATTTGTTTTGGACTTCTTCTCGAAAACCTTGTCCAGACGTAAGATCCGTTCGAGGGAGGTGGATGTTTCATGATGACGCATGCGCAGCTTAAGCTGTTTATCACCGAAGCAGTGCTTCTCCTGATACTTAGTGCCGCTATTGTTGTCGGAGGTTATTTCCTCTCGAGCGAGAACGCCAACAGGCGTTTGCAGAACGAATACCACGACAGGTTCTATACTGTCCTCGAGTCTTCCGTTTATGAGAAGGTCAAGAGCAAAGCTTTGGACGATTTCCCTGAGATACAGGGTGTTTATATCGGATATAACGATGCAGGCATTCCTGTGGGTTATGTAGTCGATCTTACTGTCACGTCAACCGGCGGGCAGAGCCTCAGCATGCTTGTTGCGCTCGATTACGAGAGTACGAGGATCACGGGTCTTGCATTAAATCCAGTAGACGATGAGAGTGCTTACACAATAAGCGACGAATATATGGAACAGATCAAGGAACAGCTTATCGGCAAACAGATCCCGATAGCATTCGTTTCTGAAGAGAACATTGATGTCGATGAGAATTCCGAGAACTATACGGTCTCGGGCTTACATGACGGCGTTTACTACGCACAGCGCCTGTACGACGACAGAAACCGTTACATAGATTATGTTGAGATGGAGATCGAGAACGGCGTGATCACCAAGGTTAAGTGGGATGCGTTCAGTACGGATAAGACCAATCAGGACAGAAGTGAAGCTTCGCTGAAGGGTGCTTATGAGATTGCAGGTCTTGACTGGGCTACACAGTCTTATAACATCTGTCACGCTCTGCTTGACTGTCAGGATCCCGACCGACTTGCCATGAAGTCTGACGGTACAACAGATATCGTAGACGGCGTTACATGCGATATCAGACCTTTTGTAGAGCTTACAAAGGAATGCATTGCAAACTCTCAGGCCGGCTACAGCAAGAACGATTATGTTAAGGGTATTAACGCCATGCTGGTATACCTCTATGAACAGGATGCGGGTGAACTCGGTATAGTTAACGAAGACGGACACATCGTATTCTCTTTTGAGGACAACCCGGAACTTTACACGATCTATAACGACGACGAAGTCGCAGTAGGCTATATCGGTGTAAGACAGATCGTAGCAAACATCAATGGCACGGGCGGAACCGGAAACGTAAGTCCTGACATAACCACAGCTCCTCAGAATGATGACATCTCGACTGCAAATCCCGCAGATTACGATTCTACCGAAGACGGACTTACACCTGGCGGTGAAGCCGATAATCAGATCTTCTCAGACAGTATCGATGATATTCCTATGACGGAGATCGCGTCTAAAGTTGATCCGATACCTGAGGCTTATGAACAGACAAGAATGGTAATTAGCGCATGCAATACCTGTTATAAATTCCTCAAGGAATATCTGAACTGGAAGGTGTAATGTATGGGCCTGTTTACCGAGAAATACAATTCACCGTTCGACAACGAGCAGTCGAGGAAAAGATACGACGATAAGATATCGGCTATCCATATAAGACCGGCCAGATATCTTACCACCAGAAGTGCTCTGTTCCTCGGATTTACCATGATCTCGCTCTGTCTGGAATTCATGGTTACAGACAACAAGATATGGTGGCCTCTGGCATGTTCTTTTGCATGCCTCCTCATATGGTCTGTGACACTCAGATTCTTCATGCCGCGTAATTTGTCAGTATTGTCCTTTGCGTTCGTTCTGGGCCTGTTTGTGGCTGCAGGAGAGTACTCATACAGATTCGGGTTCTGCACGCCATATGCGACCGTAGGATTCATTCCAATGGCTATTGGAATAATGTCATTGGCAAGATTTAAGGACGACGATAACGACAACTTTACGAGACCGGCGTTTGGCAAGGAAGTGTTGCTGCCTTACATCATTGCGACGATATGCTCCGTATGCGGAACCTTCGTATCTTACGTATTTGAGAAGCGCTATTTATTCGTATCGCTCCTTGCAGCAGTAATGTTCCTGATAATCATGAGCTGGGCTATATCAAGACTTACAGGTGTTCCGAGAATAGCTACCTCAAAGAAGTTAACAGAATTCTGGGATATCCCTGTTGCCGATGTTTCCGAGCTCAGACGTTTCCTGTTTGCCAGAGGAGTATTCGCGGTAATAAGCGCAGTTTGCGCCGCATTGCTTTATGTAATGAAGCTCTTTGTTGAGGCTGACCTTTTCAGGATCCTGGCTATTCCTGCAACGGAATTTGCTGCGCTTCTGTTCGGTTCTCTTACCGTATATGCTGCAAGACACAACTTAAGAAGATCGATCTTCGGTCTCCGTTACTTCATCACTGAAGTATCGTTTGTGGCAGCATTTATGTCGCTTATATTCCTGGTCCATCCGACTTCCCCGAAGATACCTCATCTTCTTATCGCAGTTGCATTTGCGTGTGCCATGGACATCGTAATTACGGGTCTTTTATCTGTTATCAGAAGAAGACTGATCTTCGTGTCAAAATCGAGATATATAGATGGTCTTCCGTTCTATCTTATACTCATTTCACTGGTTGTAATGCTCGCAGAGACCAGTCTTTATAGTATTCCGGGATTGTGATATAATCTCGGTCGTCTAATTCGACGATTGTGTAGCTCAGCTGGATAGAGCGACCGCCTCCTAAGCGGTAGGCCAGCGGTTCGAATCCGCTCACGATCACCAGTAAAATCAAGGGGTTTGGGGTTTCCTCAGACCCCTGATTTTTTGACTGAAAGTGGTTTAAGATGGCTTAAGATTCCAGTTCCCTATTGTATGCGGGTTTGAGCCTGTTTAGTCAATATTAAGTAATGATATAATGATCTTATCCTAGGAGTGTCTTGGATCGTTATGTTTTGATATTGCTTGATATATGTTGAGCTTGGAATAATAAGGGATTAAGGAATGAGCCAGATTAAGAGACATCAGTGTCCGTCTTGTGGCGGTAACCTGATTGACGATAGCGAAAAGCAGTTGTACCACTGTGCTTCCTGCGGTTCGTCTTACGATTACGATTATTTCAGAGAAGAGAAGCTGCATGAGATGGGCGAGACTTATCTTTCAAGAGGTGAGGTCGAGGCCGCTGTCGATGCATACAGGCTCATATTGAAGAAGAATCCTCACGATTTTATCGCGCTCAGAGGATTGATGCTTGCTGCAGCTTATCTGAATCTGAAAGATATGGATAGCTTTATCCGTATAAACGAAGTAAAACACTTCTCATATGATTCCAAACTGGCCCGTGAAGTGCTTGATGCAGCTTCGGAAGAAGACAAGGAATACTTCACGGAATTTAGCAAGATCTATGCTGACAAAAAGCAGTTGCTTGATTATTACAGGGAGATCGGATCACTGCGCCGGGAATGGAACAGAATAGAGGCTAATATCAGGCTGACCGATGATTCCCGTTACGAACACTATTTAGTATCCAAGAGCGGAAACAGACTGGATCCTAAACCAATGTTCAATATTGTGTGGTGTTTTACGGCCTTTTTCAGCGTGCCCAGTTTCCTTGGAGCATATATGGACCGCGGCGATGAAGAGATAGCAATGTTCTTAGTTATTTTTGGCGTATTGGTACTTATCTTCGGTTCAATCATTGATTTTTCGGTTTTCTATCCCAACTTGAGAAAGATAAAGGCAATAGATGCTGAAATCAGAAAGCTGGAAATCGAATCAGAAGCAACCGCGAGGAAGATCAAGGCCCTTGAAGCTAAAGCGAAAATGCTTGCAGCCGATATCAGGAAAGCCAGCCAGGATCTTATCAGGAAAGACCATCAGATAGTAACAGATTCCGTAAAGGAACCAGTATCAGTATTCGGCAAGATCAAGCAACACCAGTGTCCATCCTGCGGCGGGAGCCTCAAAATAGACAGCGATAAACAGATGTACCATTGTACTTTCTGCGGTTCGACTTACGATTACGAATACTTCAGAGAAGACCGGATACATGAGGCAGGTGAGACATATCTCTCCAGGGGAGAGTTTATGGCTACAACAGAAGCTTACGAGTTTATGTTGAAAAAGGACCCTCACGATTTTCTCGCTCTCAGAGGATTAATGCTTGCAGCAGCCCATCTGACAGACATGAGAGAACTGGAGCAGATTAATAAAGAATTCGATTATGACTCCAAGATTGTTAGCCAGGTAATTGAAAACGCTTCTGAAGAAGACAAGCCATACTTTACTGAGTTTGCAAATGTCTATGCCGAGAAGAAGAGATTGTCTGATTGTTCCGAAGAGATCGAAGCTCTCTTAAAAGAAAAGAACAACATCAATTCTGTCATTACTCAGAACAACAAAGCTGGTTGTGGCGAAGACATATCATATGATGGACAGATAATTGCATACATTGCCATGTGGATCGGCACAGCCTATTTTATGCTGATGACCCTTGTATTTGCTAAGTATATGATTGATGATTATTCTTCCAATCCTGATTCTTTAGCCACGGATCTCCCGTTTGTATTATTTTTTGCCGGAATAAGTCTCGTCTTCCTCATATTTAATAACCTTAGTTACTTTTTCAGTATGAGAAAGATAAGGAAAATGAAAAAAGCCAACGCAGAGCTCTATGATGAAGCCCGCACGATAGACGATAAGATAAGAGAACTCGAGGAGGAATCATCTAAACTCTCGGGCGATATCAGGAGATTCATCCATGATTTTGTCAGGAAAGACAGAATCATAATGAGAAATATGCTATAAAGATGACCTGGCATCTGCTGATACATTTAAGAAAATCGGAGGTTAAATGCACAATCTTTTATCAGATAAATCCGTTATCTTCTTTGACGTAGGATATACGCTTGACTATCCTGCTTCCGGAGACTGGATGTTTACAAACCGGTTTTATGAGATTGCCGGAGAACGTCTTAATCAATGCAGGGATGATCAGATAAATAAAGCGAGAGCGACCGGCGCGGATTATCTTGAAAAGGTGCATCTGATCCTTAATGAAGAGGATGAAGCGGGACAATTCTATCAATACTATCGCATTGTATCCGAATGTCTTAATCTGAATCTGACAGAAGCTGAGCTGACATCAATTGCCAGAGACCGTACATACAACATGGATAACTACAAGATCTATCCTGATGTGCGGGAGGTTGTTCAGGAACTCAGTAAAACATTCAGACTGGGAATAATCTCTGATACATGGCCGAGCATTGAGAATCAGCTTCGGGCAATCGGTGTTTTGGAATACTTTTCCTTTGCAACATATAGCTTTTCGCTGGGCGTATTTAAGCCTGACAGGAATATGTATCTCGATGCTTTAGGTAAATGCGGTTGCGATGCGCGCGAAACAGTTTTTGTTGATGACAGTACCGTAAATCTGGATGGCGCTGCTGAACTAGGCATTACTCCGATTCTTATCGCGGCTAATCCGGCCTCTGATGTTGATATACCATATACTAAGATTCACTCACTCTCAGAGCTGATCAGATAACTGTCAGAGTTTTCCGGCACGGATCACTCGTTTTAGATGCGGTTCTGAAAGAATGATTTTGGAATATTCCGACACTATTTGCACATAAATATACATATATTTTTGAATAGCATAAATTTATATGGTATGTTAAAGAATGTAGGCATTAAAAATCCCGGCTGTAAGGCCATTAATTGTGTATGGGTGAATATTATGAGCGATCTGATTAAAGCGTTCGGTAATTCTTTGCTAAGAAATTCTGTTGATCCTTCTATGGATTTTAATATGGTGTCTTTAGATGCCTTGATCGAAAACAGCAGCCTTGTCGAAGGGACACCGGTAATCAAGGAGATGTGTTCTGCCGGCAAGTCCGCCATGTCTTTGAGTGACAAGCTTTTATGTAAGCGGATTGCAGTATTCCTTCAGTCTTTTAACAGATTCGGATTGCCTCAGGTCAAGAAAGATAAGCACGTTGATAATCTTGATCGTGATAAGAATCTGGATTCGGAATATGAGCATGTGTTGATCTTCATAGAGCAGTGTTTAAACATTTTGCAGGTCCAGTATCTTGGTTGTTTATATGCTGCTTATTGGAACACAGATTTCAATTGGGATAGATTCTTTGAACTTGCTGAAGCTAACTTAAGAATGTTTGCCGGTGATTATGCCGTATTGCAATTAGCAGCCGGCGGCAGCAAAGCCGATTTTGCTGCAGGCGATAATGATGCTGCTGTTATCAGATTGGCTTCACTGGGTCTTATCGTTGATATGAGACAAAAAGATTCCGGAATTTCTCTTACAGGATTCGGTATAGACTTCTCGACATATCTGGAACTCGGGAATAACGATGTGGTAACAGAGGATAAGAGTTTCGATGAGAAAGATGACTTAGATGATGATGAAGATCCTTTTGCAGATCTGGTTTTTGATCAGCCTATCTTCGCTAAACTCAAAACTGAAGATGAAGAACCTGTTGAGAAAACTGAGCCTGTCAGCATAGAAGAAAAAGCGGAAGAAAAAGCAGAAGAAAAAGTGGAAGAAAAAAAGGATGAGAAACCTCTGACTGCAAACGATGCACCTGTCTTTGCTTCTTTCGGCTTAGCAAAGGAACCTGAAGCAGAGGCACCTGAGGAAAAGCCTGAGCCCGCAGAGATCAAAACGCCGGAAGTAAAGAAACCGGACGTTGAACTGCCTGCTGAACCTGCTTTCTCGAGCCCGTTTAAACCAATAGAACCTGAAAAGCCGAAGGTTGAAGCACCCGAGGCCGCAGCTCCTCAGGCTGTACCTGAATATAGTCCTTTCAAGCCTTCAGCGGTTGCAGGATCATCTGATACAGAAGATTCGAGCCCTTTCAAGATGACTATGCCAAGACCTGAAACAGAACAGCCTAAGCCTCAGACAGCTGATCCGAGCATGTTCCATCTTACAGCTTCGTCCAAACAGGAGATTGAAGCAGTTGACGGCAAATCAGGTTCAACATCTTATAAGACAATAAGTTTGGGAGATAAGGAGGGCGGTTTACACCAGGGAACAGCAAAGCTCGGCTCATATTTATCCATGGATGACGATGGCGGTTCTTATCAGGAACAGACAAAGCTTGGTTCTTTCTCATCTTTGGGTTCAGATGAAGGCGGTGAGAAACTGCCTCAGAGAGCAGAAAGCCCGAGCCGTTTCTTCCCCATGAATTCTTCAAGTTCTAATGGTGCGTCATCGGAGGGTTCTTCAAGGCCGAGTCCTTTTAAGAAATCAGAACCGGCAAAACCGGAAGCGGAAGCACCCAAAGCTCCGCCGGCACCTGCTGTTCCGAGTCCTTTCAAACCTCTCGGATCAAATGATTCGAATGGTACTCCCAAGAGTCCGTTTAAGCCATTGGGTTCGTAAATCATTGTTTATCAAAATTGGAATAAGGGAATAAAGGTGAAAAACAATGTCAGAGAATAAGCCGTTTATTGGTGCAATTAATGTAACGAGTTCGGAAGTCAAGTGCCCCGGATGCGGTGGTACCATTGGCGTTAAATATGATCCGGAGAGCCTGAATCTTACCTGTCCATTCTGCGGACTGGTTTCACAGCTTCCTCAGCCCGGAACGGTTCCTGCTGTCCAGGAAATCGATTTCAACTCTGCTCTGCAGCGCGCCAGTGTAAACTGGGGTCATGTAAAGAAGTTGATTGTATGTACTAACTGCGGCGGTCAGACACTATACGATGCAGAAGCTTTAACAGGTGCCTGCCCGTTTTGCGGATCGACAAGCGTAACTCCTGCTGCGGAGAATCCTCAGATCATGGCTCCTCAGTCAGTAATTCCTTTTGCATTCAGCAAAGAGGCGGCAGAACAATGCTTTTCGGCCTATATGAAAAGAAAGCATTGTCTTAGAAGAGGCGTGGCCGATAGTAAGCTTGAGAATGTCGTTGGCATATATCTTCCGTTCTGGACTTTCGATTCATTGACAGTGTCATCTTACACGGCACATCATTCAACCCCGGTTGGAGAAACACCATACGCGGGCATATGGAATAATTATTTTGACGATATTATTCTTTCTGCTTCTGACAAATACAGAGGTCCGTTCATAGTAAAAGTTCAGGATTTTGATTTTACAAAAGCTGTTCCTTATTCACCGAAATACTTAGCAGGCATTCCGGCTGAGCGTTATACAGTTGGTCTTAACGAAGCCTGGGAACGCGCGAAAACGAACATGGATGAAAAAATAAGAAAAGCCGTGTTTAGAAGATATGGTATTAATTTCCATATCGAGAGCCTGATAAGCAATTATTTTAATGTTAAATTCAGATATACATTGGCACCGGTATATTTTGCCAAATACACATATAAAAACAGATGGTTCCCCGTCGTCATTAACGGACAGACAGGCAAAGCATTCTGTGATGCACCGACTATCATTCCGTTTATTGTTGTTCCGGCGGTAATCCTCTTGTTATTGCTCATACTGATCGTATGCGTATTTTATTTTGTAATGTTAAGCGGAGCCGCGATAGGCTGAGGCATATCGTTTCTGCACATAAAATCCATAAATGTATTCTATAATCAAATCATGAATAAGATTTTGATCGTGGAAGATGAACCTGAATTAAGGCAACTTCTGGCAAGTTACCTTATTAATGACGGCTACTCTGTCACAGAGGCTGAGGATGGCGTTGAAGCTATCAGCCTGTTCGGCAGAGAAACATTTGATCTCGTCATACTTGACATTATGATCCCGAAGATCGACGGTTATGGTGTTTGCGAATTTGTGAAAAAACAGTCAAATGTGCCTGTAATATTCCTTTCGGCTTTGGATGACGAGAAGTCAATGGTCAAAGGTTATGATTCACTGGCAGATGATTATGTCACCAAACCTTTTTCCATGCCGGTATTCTTACGCAAGGTGAAGGCTGTGTTAAGGCGTGACACTTCATCTTCTGCTGAAGAATACACCAAGATTTGTTACAAAGATATAGTAATAATACCTGACATGGCAAAGGTTATGGTGAGTGGTAAAGAAACAGAGCTTACTTCTAAGGAGTTCGATATCCTTCTTACCCTTATAAAGAATCCGGGCCGTGTGTATACGAGAGAGCGGCTTTTGGAGATGCTTTGGGATTACAGTGCGATCGTGGATGACCGCATAGTGGACAGCCATATCAAAAACCTGCGTCACAAGGTAGGTGAAGGCGTGATTGAGACAGTGAGAGGCCGTGGGTATCGTGTCGCGCAAACGGATAACTGACAGATTATCATTCAAAGTTTTTCTTATCACGTTCATCGTGCAGGTAATGTTTGGTGTTTTGATCTATGCATTGCTTTATAATGCTACACCATTAACCTGGAATATGGTCAAAAGAACCGAGATGGAGACGGCGTTTGCTGATTTGACAGAAGAACTGGGCACAGTCAGGTTCAGGGACTGCAGTCCGATGATCGACGAGTTTATTCTTGCAAATGACTGTCACGTAGTTTTCTATAAAGGTGAAGATTATGATCCTAACAGACTGCCTGCTGCCGTTCCCGGTTCAGAGTATGCATTGAGAACCAGATGGGATGTAAAACAGCTTATCGATCCTGACAGCGAAGCTGAGATGAGCTTTGCAATATCCGAACATGTAATTTTCAACCAGGAGAAACAGAATGAATATACAGTAGTCTGTTTGTGGTCGCAAAAAGGCGAGAATGTTCTTTGGGAAGCACTTAAAAAAACTCTGCCGCTGATCATTGCGATAATTGTGCTGGTCTCACTTCTCTGTTCGTTTATCTATACTCTTTTATTTGCAAGACCTGTTCAAAAGCTTTCAGGTGTCTCAGGCAAGATCGCGAAAATGGATTTTACGGCAAAGAGCAGGTTGAAAAGGCGTGATGAGATCGGTGATCTTGGCAGAGATCTTGATATGCTATCTTCCAATCTCGATGAGACGATTACCAAGCTGAACAAAAGGACCGAAGAACTTGAACGGGAAATGCAGCGCACAAACGAACTGGAAAAACAGAAAGACGTTTTTTTCGCTGCCGCCTCTCATGAACTTAAGACACCTATAACCATAGCGCAGGGTCAGGTCAGGGGTATGTTGGACGGAATAGAACCATATAACGATTATGAAACGTATCTTCCGAAAACTTTGTCAACCCTTAAGCGCATGGAGTCCCTTATCAATGAGATTCTTACGGCATCAAGGATGCAGGCGGGAAATGTAATTACTGTGCAGGAAGAAGAGCTTGGAAATATATTAAGATCTGGAATTGAAGAAATAGAAGAACTGCTGGTTGTAAAAGGCATCACCCTTGAAACCCGGATAGAGAATGATCTCTTCTTTGAAGGCAATAAAGATCTTATTTCGATGGCGGTCGGTTCTTTGCTTTCAAACGCTGTGCTTTACTCTTCTGATGGTTCGTCAGTAAAGATTTCTGCCGAAGCAGAAAACGGAGAGATCATTACCAGGATCCGCAATACTGATTCACATATAGACGAGGAGGATCTGCCGCATCTTTTCGAAGCGTTTTACAGGACAGACAGCTCAAGAAGCAGAAGAAGCGGCGGTTCCGGTCTGGGGCTTTATCTGGGCAGACTGATAATCGAGCGGCACCATGGTACGGTTACCATCGAAAATGACGGACCGGATGTTGTTGCTGTGATAAATCTCCCGAACTCCACATAAAATCCATAAATAATTCCAATAGGATTCAATTTGCTTTGCTATATTCATCTCAGTTACCTATCATATGAAATGAGGTGTAATCCTATGAAGACGTTTAAGAAGTCAGCTGCTATAGGCCTTGTATTAACAGTGATCATGGCATCAACTGCCTGTGCAAATACCGGTGAATCAGGCATGCAGCCTTCAGATGCTGAATCTGAGACTGTTACGTCTGAAACAACGACTGAAGAAGACGACGGCATTTCTGTCGGTGATCGAATCTCGTTCGGTAATTATGTCCAGACAAAAGATTCGGATCCTGAACCGATTGAGTGGCGTGTGCTCGAGATTAAAGACGGTAAAGCACTTCTTATCTCGGAATATGTGCTGGATCAGTATGTATATAATATCGATCTTGCAGACGTTACGTGGGAAAACAGTTCCTTGAGGAAATGGCTCAACGGGGATTTCTACGATAAGGCTTTTTCAGACAGCGAAAAGAGTCTTATACAGACCGTTACGATTGAAAACGCTGACAACCCGCTATACGCAACACCTGGCGGTAACGACACTGAAGATAATGTGTTTTGTTTAAGTCTTGCGGAAGTACAGATATATTTCCTGGATGCTGATGACCGTATGACCGCTCCTACTGATTATGCGGTATCCCAAGGCACAAATGTATGTGAAGATAAAACACTTGAAAACGGCATGAGTACCGGTTGGTGGTGGCTTCGCACACCTGCTTCATCTGCCAACAGAGCGGCTGAAGTAGACTGCTATGGCAATATCGATACCGAGATCAATGCGGATGGCGTCGATGGCTGCTTGGTCTTTTCCGAAGGTATTGGTGTGAGGCCCGCTATCTGGATTGAGCTTACTGACGATATTTAAGTTATCAGATCACTCTTCGGATATCAGGCTAAGTTCATCCTTGATCCTGGCAACAATGGCTTTATCTCCTGCGTTGTAGTCCTTCTTGCCAAGCAGTGGGCTGATCTTGTGCTCTTCAAGTCCCTTGATAATGTAATTGCCGGCATCTGTCTTTCCTGTTATCTCACCATAGAAGAATTCATAATCGTGATTCTTGATGGCCTTTGATGTGGCAAATGCATCGTAGATGGCATAGATAGGGAAGATGACGAAGAGAATTCCGATAGTGCTTATAGCCAGGAGCTTTAAGAAATATATGATCAAAAATATAATGACAACAACTATAGCAGCTGCAATAAAAGAAATCGGGATAAGTTTGATAGATGATGCCCTGGCCTTCTTAATGAATTTCTTCTCGAGTTCTTCACTAACATTAGTAGGGATCAGGGCCTGTTCGTCCAACGCCTTTTTTATTGAAAACTTAACATCAGCAGCCATATGTCCTCCAAAATACATCTCATAAATTGCAGAAGTGATTAAACCCCAATTGCAAAATTATGTCAATGCCCGAGCGTTAGCATTGGCTAACCTGAATGAAATATCGTTAATTGTCGGTCTGATATTTTTGTTAATTGTTACCAAAACCTGCATTGACTTAAAATTTGGTGACTGATAGCATTTAACTATCATCCCATGAGGGAGTAGCAAGCGCTTTGCGTAGCAAGTCAACATCCTGGTAATAACCTGGCTTGTTTTAAATTGCGAGACTCATGTATAACTGCGAAGCTATACATGACGATTCTCCAAAGATAGTTTTGATATGGCTTCGGTCATATCTTTTTTATTTTTGGAGGCTTTTTATGAGCGAAGAAGAAAAGAAGTTTCTTGAGATCTGTGATCTTAAGAAGAGTTTCGGAACAGGTGAAGCAAAACAGGATGTTTTACGAGGCATGAACTTCACCGTAAGCAAAGGCGAATTCTGTGTCCTTTTAGGCCCCTCAGGTTCTGGCAAATCCACACTCCTTAACATTATCGGCGGAATTGATACTCCGGATTCCGGTTATGTAAGCATTAATGGCGATAAGCTTAAGGATATGGACGAGAAGACCCTCACTATGTACAGACGAAAGCACTTGGGCTATGTTTTCCAGATGTATAACCTCATCCCGAATTTGAATGTAAAGGAGAATATCGAGGTCGGGGCGTATCTGTCGGATCACCCGCTCAATGTAGATGAGGTTATCGCGACACTCGGTTTGGAAGATCACAAATACAAATACCCCAATCAGTTGTCCGGAGGTCAGCAACAGCGTGTATCAATAGGTCGTGCAGTTGTTAAGAATCCGGACATTCTTATGTGTGATGAGCCTACGGGAGCTCTTGATTACAAGACTTCCAAGGAGATCTTAGGGCTCATCGAGAACTGCAACCAGAAGTTCGGTAATACGATAATCATGGTTACGCATAACGAAGCCATCAGGTATATGGCCGATCACGTCATCAAGCTTCGTGACGGCATCGTACGCCACAACGACATAAACGATAACAAACTGTCCGCTTCCGAGCTCGAGTGGTAAGGAGGAAGCAGTAATGAAGAATCCGCTTATTAAGAGAGTCCCCAAAGAACTGATCGGGGACTGGCAGAAATATCTGGTAATCATTGTCTTCATGGTGCTCATGATCGGCTTTGTATCGGGAATGTCCGTCGGCCGTGACAGTATGCTTGAAGCGATCAATACCGGAAAAGTTACATTAAGACTTGAAGACGGCTCTTTTGAGTTCAAGAACAAGGCTTCTGAAGATCTTATCGATGCAATCGAAAAAGGCGATATGGCAGATGTAAGGGAGTATCTCATCTCTAAGGGCTATGAAGAAGCTGATGAAGAAGTTGCCAAGGCTATCGATGAAGAGCTCGAGAAGCAGGTGACTGCTAGTATCGAAGAGGCTGTCCGCGCGCAGTGCGAAGCGATGGGTATTACCGATGAGGATATGATCCAGAGCCAGATCGATACTTTCATGGAGGAAAATTACGAGGATGCATTAAAAGAAGCACGTGAATCAGATGAGTTCATTAAAGCTTCTGAAGATGCATATAGAGAAGCTCACGAAGAAGTTGTAAAAGCAGTTGATGAGAAGTGGGACGAGACGGTCGAAGAATACGATCTTGATGATCCCGATTTTATTCCTGTAGAGGTAACGGTTTACGAGCACTTCTTCAAGAACGAAGATGAAGATTACGATAAAGACGGTGTCAGAGATGCCACTATCAGAGTCTTCAGCAGCAGTGACGAAGTTGACCGGGCATCTTTTAACGAAGGCCGCGCGCCTGAGAAAGATAATGAGATCGCGATCGACAGAATGCACGCGAGCAATGTCGGAATTAAGGTTGGTGACACTATCTTCGTAGGCGGCAAAGAGTTTGAAGTTGTAGGACTTCTTTCTTATATCAACTACACTTCTTTGCACGAGAATAATAATGACCTGATGTTTGATGCTTTCGGATTTGACGTTGCCATGGTAACGCCTGAGAGCTTTGAGATGCTGCGCACAAGAACGCACTACAGTTATGCATATTTCTATGATGTTAAGCCTGCCGACAAAGTAGCGCAGGCAGATTATGCAGAAAAATTCATGAAGGCGCTCATAACGCAGTCTGTCGTATTCGATAATGAATTGGAAGACTTCCTTCCTGAATGCTATCGTCAGGCTTCTAATTTTGCGCCTTCTGACGTTGAAGGTGATACGGCAGGAACAGAGACTCTCTGTTACATCCTTATAGCTGTAATCGCATTTATATTCGCTATAACGATCAGCAACACGATCGATAAGGAAGCATCTGTTATCGGTACGATGAGAGCCTCAGGATATACGAAGGGAGAACTCATTGTTCACTATCTCACAACTCCTGTTGTAGTTACTCTGATCGGTGCTCTTATCGGTAATGTCTTAGGTTATACACTGTTTAAGAATGCGGCTGTAAACATCTATTTTGAGACTTACAGTCTGCCTAACTGCGGAGTCGTATGGAGTCCGATGGCACTTGTTAAGACGACGATCATTCCGTTGGTCCTCATGTTCCTTATCAACGTGATCGTTATCGTCAGAAAGCTTCAGTTAAGCCCTCTGAAGTTCTTAAGACACGATTTAAGGAAAACTAAGAGAGC
>Ga0310696_10003797_pt1 | contig 18734 bp, 12 predicted proteins | sample AusTroGonzalo_MG_4_FD_203885 | JGI IMG/M metagenome (GOLD analysis project Ga0310696, IMG submission 203885) | Bovine rumen microbial communities from tropical cattle in Woodstock, Queensland, Australia - Gonzalo_02 (v2) (version 2) | ecosystem: Host-associated > Mammals > Digestive system >...
TGACAATGCGGATGCTTTTCGTGTTTAGTGGCTGACCCTTCTTGTCCGTGTCATTAGTATACTGGGCCGTCTGGAGGTTGACAATGATCTGTTTCTTCTGTCCGAAGTCGGCCGTCGAATGACATTCGCCCCAGATGCTGCCAGACGTGAAGATGTTCAGGTGCGAGCCGCTCGAGGTGGCGCCAAGCTGGATGACGAGATATTTGAAACCAGACATGTCGGCTCCGGCGGGGTATTCCCAGCCCATTTGTCCCCATTGGCCAGGACGGAAAGTGTGGGTCTTTTCGTCGTACGTACCATTGGCGAAGAGTGATGTGTTGATATGTTCGGCGCCGAAGGGGAAGAAGGTCGAGCGGACAGTGATGGTTTTTGTCAGTTCGTTTCCCAGCGGGTCGGTATAGATGGCCGTGATGCGGGCGCTGCCCTCCTGACGTGCCAGAAGCATGATGCCCTTAATATCGACAATGTCAGGAGAACTGCTATGGAAGACGGCTCGGCCCGTGACCTCCTGCTCGTGACCGTCCTGGAAAGAGGCTGTGAGGTTCACAACGGTGCTGTTGCCCACCATCAGTTCGACGGATTCCGACGATGCGACAAGCTCGACGGCGGTCTGGTGCTCGGGACTCTCGTCTTGCGGCTCGTTGTCCGCATGAGGCCAATCGACCTTCCAGTATTCGGCGTACCAATCCATGCAGGCCTTCCCGCAGGCTTCCTCATAACCGTTGAAAGCCGGCACTACCTTTTTCTTGTTGATGAGCGTGTCGACGTCGATGAGGCACGAAGTTCCCGAGAGAGTCATAGAGATATTGCCGTAGTGGTCGAGTAACGCCTTGAAGGCCTTGCCCCACTTCGATGTGCTGCCAGTTGCCCAGGTTCCCCAGTTCGATTCCACCCACTCGCCGTGCTCGTTGTAATGGCCGGTACCTTCTTTCTTCGGACTCCAATCGACCTCGGTGATGATGATGGGCGCGGCATCCACGACGGGCACCTGACTGTGGAACTGACGGATTTTATTTGCGGGATCGGGTGTGTCGTCGCTGCAGCCGTACCACCCACAATAGTCGTGTACGGCATAACCGATGTTGTAACCCTCAATAGGATGGACTGCATAGCTTGTGTAATTGGCCTGCCAGCCTGTCCCCGGCACCCAGATGATGCCCGTGAAGCCATTTTCACGTATCTTGTCGACGATGGGTTGGAAGTAGTCGTGCAACGCCTTGGGGTCGTCTTGTCCGTCGGCATTCTTCAGCGAAACGGGCTCGTTCGCCAACTCGATGCTGATCTGACCCGGGTACTTCAGGATGGAGTCGTTTTTTGTGAATGTGTCCCACACGGTCATCAGGTATTCCTGATAATAGTCGCCCACTTTCAGATTCCCTGGACAGACACCTGGCGGACGTACGACAACATACATCCCGTGGTTCATAGCCCTGCGCGCCAGGGGAAAGTAAAGTGTGCGCAGATAGGTTTTGAGGCGTGACTGGCTAAAGCGCGAGATATCAGCTTCTCCGCTCTCCTTTCCGTTGCTCTGTTTGTTCGGGTCGTTGGTCCATGCCGGGTCGAGGTGCAGGCGGAAGACGTCGCACTTTGCTTCCTCCAGTCCAGCGAACAGTTTCTCGAAGTAGCTGATGCAACGATTGCGGCCGTCAGTGTCGTAGTTCCAGCCCCAACGTCCGTTGTTGAACCAGGCGTTGGGCGTGTCCATAACGCCATGCAATACGACGTGGTTGCCGTGCTGATCGACCAGCCACCGTCCTTCCACACTGAGGGTCGGCAGAGGCTTCACGCCTTGCGCCCAACCAGTGATGACCATCATCGTGGCCATCCAGAATGTCAAAATAATCCTTTTCTTCATATTGTTGGTTACTGTTTTTTTAATTCCTCATTCTTTAATAGCCACGCTTTGCGGTCTATGCCGGCTGCATAGCCCGTCAGGGTGCCGTTACTGCCAATTACACGGTGACAGGGGACAATAATCGCGATGGGATTGTGACCGACGGCGCCTCCTACAGCCTGTGCTGAGCGACATCCGATGCGCTGTGCGATTTCGCCGTAAGTTGTGGTCTGCCCAAAGGGAATGGTGATTAGCTGCTCCCACACCGCTTGGCGGAAAGGGGTACCCTCGGGCAGTAGCTGAGGTATAAAGTCAGGCTCCTGGCCGCTGAAATAAACGTCGAGCCACTTTCTCGTCTGCAGAAAGACGGGAAGGTCGGGATGTTCCTCGGAGTTTTTGGGGAGAACGTCAGCCGGAGCATAGTGCTGACTATAGAACCGAAGCGTTGTAAGCCGATTGCCGTCGCTGGTCATTGACATAATTCCGAGGGGTGAAGTGTAATAAGCAACAAAAACCATTTTTTACCTTTAATCTTTAACCCTTAACCTTTAGACCCTTGAGATAGTTTTTCTGTTCTGGAGTGATGCGGTAGCTCTCGATAGCCTTTTGGATGGTGCGGTTGTGCGTCCAGGAGTCGAGACGTTTATTGTTAAGAATGGGCAGGGTGGCATCGTACTGTTTAGCAAGGGCCGTAGCAAAGTACCAGGCCTGCATCATACGGATATAGTATTCCTCGCGTCGGATGCTTGAAACGCAGTCGAGAAAACGGGGGTCGAAGCGGTCGCCATCGAGGTAATGCTGCATCAGCATACCGATGCCGAAACGGACGGTATATTCATGCTCATCTTTCATCCACGCATCAACGTGAGGCAGCAAGTCTGTCGTGTGCCTCCCGAAGCATTTCGGCGAGAGCTGGTCGCACGTTGCCCAGTTATCGACATAGGGGAGGAAACGTTCCACTTCGTTGAGGCAACACTCGAAATTCTTCAGTTCCGAGAGGATGAAGGCGTGTAGTTGATTCTCTTCGAAGGTTGGGTGGGGGAGTGAGGCGATGAAGGCGTCTGATTCACCATTCCTGATAAGTTCCTTCGCCAAGTTGCGCAGGGCTGGTGTGCGAACGCCGATGAACCGCTCAGGGCTAACGGTGGGTATCAGCTTGCATTGAAACGCAGCGTAACTGGTATCAGACAGGACTTGGAGACGGTTTTGAATGGTAGTCATCTTGGAGCAAAACTGATTTTGAGTGCAAAAATACAATAAAAAGAAGAATGAAGAATGAAAAATAAAAAATAAATTGTGATTTCTTGCATTTTCTCATGGTCTGCACTATCTTTAATCCCCTTCGGGGCTTTTAGATAGGCTGCGCCTCGGAAAAACTCAAATAAATTTGGTTTTTCTCTCGTCTTGCACTATCTTTGCACGCTGAAATCGTCAATACCTAATTTTATATAAAGAAATGTACAGAACAAGAACGTGTGGCGAGCTGAGGCTTGCCAATGCAGGAGAGAGTGTGACGCTGGCCGGATGGGTACAGCGAAGCCGCAAAATGGGTGGCATGACCTTTGTTGATCTGCGTGACCGTTATGGTATCACCCAGCTTGTGTTTAACAGTGAGCGCGACGCTGCGCTCTGTGAGCAGGCCAACCGTCTGGGGCGTGAATTTGTCATTCAGGCTACGGGTGTCGTTAGTGAACGCTCGAACAAGAACGCCAATCTGCCTACGGGCGACATTGAAATCCTTGTCGATGCGCTGACGGTCCTGAACACGTCTGTCACGCCTCCGTTTACGATTGAGGACAATACCGATGGAGGTGACGACCTCCGCATGAAATACCGCTATCTGGACTTGCGTCGTACGGTCGTACGCAAGAATCTTGAATTGCGTCACCGCATGGCCTTCGAGGTGCGCCGCTATCTTGACGGACAAGGCTTCTTAGAGGTGGAAACGCCTGTGCTGGTTAATAGTACACCTGAGGGCGCACGCGACTTTGTAGTGCCCAGTCGCATGAATCCCGGCCAGTTCTACGCTCTGCCGCAGAGTCCCCAGACGCTGAAACAGTTGCTGATGGTGAGCGGTTTTGATCGCTACTTCCAAATCGTGAAATGCTTCCGCGACGAGGACTTGCGTGCTGACCGTCAGCCGGAGTTCACGCAGGTCGATTGCGAGATGTCGTTTGTAGAGCAGGAAGACATCCTCCAGATGTTCGAGGGAATGATTCGTCATCTGTTCAAGACCATTCTGGATTTCGACCTCCCCACGCTGCCGCGTATGACGTGGGCCGACGCTATGAAGTACTACGGTTCCGATAAGCCCGACACCCGCTTTGGTATGCGTTTCGTAGAGCTGATGGATGTGCTGAAAGGTTATGGTTTCAGCGTGTTCGACGAGGCTGCCTACATTGGCGGTATCTGTGCCAAAGGTGCAGCCACCTACACCCGCAAACAGATCGACCAACTGACGGACTACGTGCGCCGTCCGCAGGTGGGAGCCAAAGGTCTGGTCTATGCCCGCGTGGAGCCCGACGGAACGGTGAGGTCGAGCGTCGATAAGTTCTACTCGCAAGAGGTGCTTCAGCAGATGAAGGCCGCCTTCGTTGCCGAGCCGGGCGACCTCATCCTCATCCTCAGCGGCGATGATGCTATGAAGACCCGCAAGCAGCTCAATGAACTCCGTCTTTACGTAGGCGAGCAGCTCGGTCTACGTCCGAGGGACAAGTTCTCGTGTCTATGGGTCATCGACTTCCCTATGTACGAGTGGAGCGATGAGGAGCAGCGCCTGATGGCTATGCATCATCCGTTCACTTCGCCGAAGCCCGAGGATATCCCTCTGCTCGACAGCAATCCTTCCATCGTCCGTGCCAATGCCTACGATATGGTTATCAACGGCGTTGAGGTCGGCGGAGGTTCCATACGTATCCATGATGCGCAGCTCCAGCAGAAGATATTTGAGATTCTCGGCTTCACGCCCGAACAGGCACAGGCGAAGTTCGGCTTCCTAATGAACGCCTTCAAATTCGGTGCGCCTCCTCATGGCGGCCTCGCCTACGGTCTGGATCGTCTGGTCAGTCTCTTTGCCGGTCTCGATAGTATCCGCGATTGTATCGCCTTCCCGAAGAACAACCAGGGACGTGACGTCATGTTGGGTGCTCCCGGTCCCCTTGACCCCGTCCAATTCGATGAACTGCAAATCAAGGTCGATTTGAAGGATTAGTGTTAAAAATCGACTGGATTGTTTGTTATTAGAAATAAAGTCTGTATCTTTGTCGCCTGATTAAATTTAAGATTATTTATTTTAGTATTCATCTTAATAAAAATGTTATGAGAAAAACAAAACTTTATTCATTCTTGTTGGCAGCAGCGATGCTGTTGCCGAGTCTGGGGACTAAGGCCGGCGAGTGGACCGATGAGCTGACCGGTGTTTCCTATTGTGCTATTGACGGTCCCGTCGAAGGCGGTGAAGGTTCCGTGATGCTCTGCGACGGTGAAACAAGTACCAAACTGGGTACTGGCAGCCTCCCCACGTGGGTCATCATCCAGGCTTCCCAGCCCGTGTCGCTAATTGGCTACACCATTTACACGGCCAACGACAACTCGGTCTACAAAGGCCGTAATCCTCAGAACTGGCTGATTGAAGGTTCCAACGACTATGAGAACTGGACGGTCATCGATCAGGTTGTCGACGACCCTGTTCTTCAGGACGTTGACTTCACTCCGTTCGACTTCACCTGCCCGGCGTCGGAGAAGTTTGAGTATTTCCGCGTCACCATTCAGAAGGTTTGGGGCGGCGGCTTCATGCAGGTCAGCGAGTTTCATCCCAATGGCCAGACACACGAGCACGAGTGGGGCGATCCCGTCGAGACCGAGCCCACCTGTCGTCAGGACGGTTACTTCACCTACTTCTGCTCTATCTGCGGCGGCTACAAGACTGAGCCCAGCGGCAAGGAGGCTACGGGCATCCATGAGTATGAGGATGGCTACTGCATCCATTGCGGTAAGGCCGAGAACGAGCCCGCCATCGAGGATGGCTTCTGGCTCATTGAAACCGGTAAGGATCTTGCTTACTTTGCCAACCGCATGGAGGTCGACGGTACGTACGACATGAACGCCCGTCTGGTTCAGGACATCGACATGGAAGGAATTGAGTTCAGCGGCTTCGCTTCCGGCGGTCGCTTCAGAGGCGAATTCGACGGTTGCGGACACTGGATCTACAACTTCACCTACACGAAGACCAACCGCAGCAATGTCGGTCTTGTCAACTTGCTTGGCGCTGGTGGCTATGTTCACCATGTGGGTCTGATTAACGCCAACCTGAACGGTGATGCCAATGTGGCCGGTATCGTCGGACGCATCTACGGTGGTATCGTTGAGGAGTGCGCTGTCGTCGGTTCCTACATCGAAGGACGTGACCATACGGCTGCTATCACGGGTGACGTCAACTGGGATGTTGTCGATGGCGACACCATTGCCGGTATTGTCCGCAACTGCTTCTCCAACGCTAAGATCTACAGCCGCGAGTATCAGGCCAGCGGTATCTCGGGTGTCATCAATGGTGGTACGATTGAGTACTGCCTTTTCTGTGGTACGATTGATTGCGGTTACACCAACGTAGGTGTCGCCAGCAGTTTGGTCGATAGTGAAGGTGTGCTTACCATCATCCGTAACAACGCTCTGTGGGCATCCCACAACTGGGGCGGTTCGAGCGGCTGCCAGTTCAACCGTGTGGCCAACAAGTATGGTCGCGAAGCTCTCCTGGAAAACAACTGGTCGCTCACGACGACGGGCATCGGTGCTGCAAGTGCCGGCTACGGCGTCTCTGTCGATTTGGGAGGCTTTGCCAACGATCCTAACGACGAGATGGGTGCCGATGTTGACGATGCAACGGCCCGTACCGAGGACTTCTATTCAAATGTCCTGGATTGGGACTTCGGCGGTGTCTGGGCATTCTATCCCAATACTGAGGAACTGGCTTATCCCGTTCTCCAGTGGATGATTGAGTCGGAAGTAACGTTGCCCACAGAGCTCTTCGACGTTCCTACGAATGCAAAACTCATCTGGGAGACAGGCGACGAATACCTTGACCTGAATTCCATTCACGGCTCGTTCGGCCAGAAGCTCGATATCACGATGGTTGACGGCGAGAACATGGCTACGTTCTATCCCGACCTCGGCATCCTCTACGTCGGTAATGCCAGCGGCGAGTTCGGTGGCTCGGGCGACGTGACCCTCAAGGTTAATGTCAACGAAGAGGTCAAGGACATCTTCGGTGCTGTGGATGACGCTGAGTTCGTCGTCCTTATCGGTCAGCTGGGCGACGTCGAGATTAGCAGCGTCGAGGAGCTGCAGCGTCTGTTCCGCAACTGTCTCGGCAACTTCAAGCTGATGAAGGATCTCGATCTGACGGGTGTTGAATTCCCCGGCATCGGTACGGCTACAGAGCCCTTCACGGGCACCTTCGACGGTAACGGCCATATCCTCAGCGGCATCACCATCAACCAGGACAGCAACGACAAGGTGGGTGTGTTCCGCTACACGAAGGGCGCTACCATCAAGAACCTTGCGGTCAGCAATGTTACCATCAATGCTCCTGACCGCAACCAGGTCGGTGGTCTCATCGGCGAGTGCGAGAACACGACGGTTAATCAGGTGACTGTCTCCGGCTTTATCAATGGCCGTGATCACGTCGGCGGTATGATCGGACGTACCAGTGGTGTCAGCCACATCACCGACAGCTACGCTCACGTGAACGTCTATGCTTATAGCCAAGCCGGCGGTATCTCCGCTACCACTAACCAAGGCGATACCATTGTCTTCAAGAACGTCTATTTCGCAGGAAGCGTTTATATCTATCATCGTGGCTGGGCCGGCGGTTTCATTGGCCTTGTTGACAAGAGCGACACGAAGATTTGGATTACCAACTGCGTCTCCATTGGCGATGTCATCAGCCACTCCGACGGCGGTTCCGACGGTAATGTCGCTGGTCCCTTCATCGGCGGTAACGGTCCGTCGTGGAACGAAGAGTTCTCCGGCAACGCCCGTCTCGACTTCTACGACAACATCCGGAATGCTGAGGCTGTCATTGATGCACCCAACAACGATATGTACGTATGGCCGCTCATCGGAAACGATGTCGAGGACACCGAGTACACGCCCGAGGCAGAGGTCGTCAATGCCGAACTGAAGAAGCAGTCCACCTACGAGGAGATTGATTGGGACTTCCGCCACACATGGGAGATGGACAAGACCGCTTACGGCTATCCCATCCTGTCAATATTCGGCGGCTTTGCCACGGGTATTGCTCTTCCTGAGGTTGCTAAAGAGGATGTTTCCGTTCAGAACGGCGCCATCTACAACCTCCAGGGCCAGCGTGTCGCAGCCGACTACAAGGGCCTCGTTGTCAAGAACGGCCGCAAGTATCTGGTGAAGTAAGCCGACGCAAGTCCCCCGCTTATCTATCTGAATGCGGAAAGAGAGAGGGCTGACACCCACGTGGTGCCAGTCCTCTTTTTAGCTTATTGTCGCCTCCACTAAGAAGAGTGACACCTTGTCGGTGCCGTTCTTAAGAAACTGTAGCTGTCCCATCATTTTTTTGACTCATCGTTGTTCTTTTGTGAAAAAAGCATTACCTTCGCAGCCGGAAAGAAAAATGAAAAATGGATATCAGAAAGGCAATTAGGGCGGCAATGAACCGCAAGATTGAACGTGGATGGGAGAAAATATACATGTTGGTGGACATTCACGACACCATCATCCACGCCAGCTACGAGAATGTCGAGACTTTCCGTTACTTCCCCTCGGCGAGGGAGGCTCTGCAGCTGATGACCAATAGAGACGATGTGTGCCTGATTCTTTGGAGCTCTACGTATAAGGACAAACTCGACATGTACGTCAATCATTTCTGTGGCGACGGCATCCGCTTTGATTTCGTGAACGGAAATCCCGAGGTGGGCAATACCCATCTCTCCGACTTTGAAGCCAAGCTCTACTACAATGTTGGCATCGACGACAAATTCGGCTTTGAGCCTGAAACCGATTGGCTGAGGGTAATAGAGGAACTCAGCCTCTTTGAGCCTCAGTAAGAGGCTTGTCCCAGAATACTTCGGCAGCGGCTTCGGCGGCGAGGGCATCAATCTCGTGGCGCAGGGTCTGAGGCAGGACTTCCTCGCGTTTGCGCGAACGACGCCCCTGAGCCTCGTAAAGGACGCGGGTGTAGTAGGCGTCGTAGGAGACGGCGAAATCGTCGGGAGTGGCGCGGGGGAAGAACGTGACGGCTGCTTCGTAGCGGATGGTTCCTGCGTCGGAATCGGAAATCAGATAGACGGCTGCAGCGTGGCGCTCAACGCCTTTCGCCGTGCAGCGGGCTGAGAAATACTGTTGATAGACGTTTATGGTTGCCATTGGTATTAAGGGGGAATTGGAAATCCTAGGGGATTCTAGGACTCTTAGTCTAAAGATTTTTCTGGAAGAAATCGATAAGGGTTTCGCGTAGGTGACGGCTGGTGCCGCGCCCTTCGCTGATGCCGTGGGTGCGCATGGGGTAGCTCACCTGATAGAAACGCTTGCCGAGGCTGATGAGACGGTTTGCAAGCATCTCGCAGTTCTGGTAGTGGACATTATCGTCGCCCGTACCGTGAAGGAGAAGCAGGTGGCCCTTGAGTCCCTCGGCGAAGTTGATGGGACTACCGCGGAAATAGCCGTCAGGGTTAGCCTGTGGGGTGTTCATGTAGCGCTCCTGATAGATGGTGTCGTAGAGGCGCTGGTCGGAAACAAAGGCGACGGCGACGCCTGTCTTGAAGACTTCGGGGTAACGGAACATGCAGTTGAGCGTCTGCGAACCACCTCCACTCCAGCCGGTGACGCCGATGCGGGTAGAGTCCATCCATTCGAACTGCCGGCAGAGGCTGATGACGCCACGTGCCTGATCCTCGCTGGCAGCGACGCCGACCTCGCCATAGATGCACTTACGCCATTCGCGTCCATGAGGAGCAGCGGCTCCGCGGTTCTCGACGCTGACGATGATATAGCCTTGATTGGCCAGATAGTACCAGAAGAGACTTCCACGGTCATTTTGTACGGTGGCCGAGGCTGGTTCGCCATAGACGAAGTCGATGACGGGATATTTCTTTGTGGGGTCAAAGTCGTAAGGTTTGATAATCCAGGCATCAAGCTCGCGGTCTCCACCCTGGCACTTCACGAACTCCTTGTGTCCAATGGCAAGGTTCTCCCAGGCCTGCTGGGCTTCGGCGTTTTCCTCCAGCACGTGGTCGGTGGTCCAGCGTCCGTGCTTGTCGCATTTCACCAAGGTGTAGCGGGGGACGCGAGTGGCAGACGAGTAGCTCTCAACGGCATAGTCGTAGTTGGGAGAAAAATTGTAGGAGTATTGTCCGGCCTCGGGATTGCCATTGTGGCATTGGGCAGTTATGTTCTCTACCTTGCCCTTTCCCATCACTTGCGTGCGAAAGAGATAGCGGTTGATGGCATCGTCGGGCGAGGCGGTGAAGTAGATGTATCCGCGCTGTTCGTCGAAGGCGACCTCGTTGATAACATCGAAGTTGCCTTCGGTGATGCATGTCCACTTCTTACCGTCGGCGGTGACGCGGTAAAGATGTCGCCAGCCGTCGCGCTCAGAGGTGAAGATGAAATATTTGTTTCCTTTCAGCCAGTGGATGTTGTCGTTCGTTTCCACCCAGGCCGAATCGGCATCGGTACAGAGCAGGGTGAGAGGAGCTTCGATGTCGGCAGGGGTCGTCCAGACGCTATTCATGTTCTGGGCGCGGTTCATCTGCTGGATCATCAGCGTGTTGGTGCCAGGGATGAACTCCATGCGCGGCAAGTAGTTCTCGCGTTTGTCGCCAGGGATGGGCAGCCAGCGGATGGCAGACTCGTTGACATCAATGATGCCGATGCGGACGGCAGAGTTGGTTGTACCGGCCTTGGGATAGGGGAATCGGTTGACGGTGGGGTAGAGGCTATCGACGTTATTGATGATATCGAACCAACCCGTCCCCTCGGTGTCGCTCTGCCAGAAAGCAATGAAACGGCTGTCGCTGCTCCAGCGGAAACCGTCGCGGCAGTCGAACTCCTCCTCATAGACCCAGTCGAAGGTGCCGTTGACGATGGTTTCGCTCCCGTCGGTGGTGAGAGAAGTGATGGCAGTATTGTCCAGGCTGCACGCTTCGAGATAGATGTTATTCTTCGAAACGTAGGCCACCTTCTTCCCGTCGGGAGATATTTTGGCGAACATCAGGCTTGCCTCGGGAAGCGAAGCTCCCAGTTGGCGTTTCTCGCCTGTAACGGTGTTGACGAGCCAGTAGTCGCCACGAGTGGCGTAGCGCCAGACACGTCGGCGGTTGGTGAACTCAAGGGTGAAGGCCGCTTCGTCTGTCCCTTTCTTGAATGTACCTCCGTCATCGTCGGCACGGGCGGCGTCGTAGGGCATGTCGGCTCCCCGAGCGTCTGTCTGCCAACCCCCTGCAGGGTATCTTGGACGGATGATTTGCCAACTGTTCAATGCCTCATCAAGCGTGAGTTCGTGCTTAGGCTGTTGCGCCTCTGTACATAGGGAAATGAGTAACCCGATTACGAAAAATAAACCTTTTTTCATGATGGAAAATTATTTTGTCGGGCAAAAGTAGCAAATATCTTAAAAAAACGCAAAACATATTTGGATATTTCGTTATTTCCCTCTATATTTGCACAAATTTAAAATAAGGAAATATGAAAACAAAGGTATTCTGTTTTACATTGTTCATGGCCTGTTTGGCTTGTTTCCCTGTGTCATTGCATTCACAAACTACGGTGAATCTGGGCTATAAGATAACAGAGGATTATATCTGGCAGTATGATGGGTTTTACGTTACGGCAGACATGCGTGCCGGTGCTGCCATATTGGTTAAAAAGTCGATGTATGCATCTTATATCGGTGCAACGGTGAAGAGTCTTCGCATCGGCTGGGGTGATCCTGAGCGTGCCGGCAAGGCCACGCTCTTTGCCCGCACTGTGCTGAATGATCCAGAAACCAACTTCGCCATCTCGAACGAGTGCACTATCAAGAACGACAACCGTGGTTCGTGGAACATATGTGCGTTCACCGAACCTTTTGAGTTGACCGATTCACTGGGCGATTTCTATGTGGGCTACTATGCTGATTTGAAGGCAAACCAATATGCTTTCTCTACCGTCTATCCACACAATCAGGCGGGGGCGGCCTATCTGTGGCGCGATGAAGCAGGTTATAATTACGATGCCAACGGACATGAGATTTGGGAAGATCAGCATGCCAACGGTACACTGGCCATCCAGATTGTGCTTACCGTCGATACTGACGCGAATAAGGACAAGGCTACCATCGTTTCGCTCGTGGTGGATCCAGTGCAGAAGACCGGTGCCCGCTCATCGGGGCTTATGGTGTTGTCGAATCAGGGTACGAATGTCATCAATACCATTGAGGTGACGACATCGCTGGGCGATGAGAAGCGTAGTGAGACGGCACGTCTCTCGTCGGCCTTGGGCGTTGCAAGCCAGGGAACAGTCGTTGTTCCCATCTATGGTGTCGGTACGGGAGACGTTAACGTAAGCGTCACGAAAGTTAACGGCAAAGCCAATGGGGTAAATACATCTGTCACTCGTCCTGTGCTTTCTATTGCTCCTGAGGTTGCGGCCAATTATACGCGTCGTTCACTGGCAGAGTTTTTCGAGAGTGAATCGTCGTATTATGTACCTACCTATTACGACAAATATTTCTATCCGGGTTATGAAAAATACAAAGATCGCGTGTCGCTTGTAGCCCATCACCTGAACGACCAGTTCATGACGGGCGACGACGAGGAGACGGTGATGATGCTTGCTTTTGCAAGGGGTGACAGTTCGCAGATTTATCTGCCTTCGCAGATGATCGACCGTACGCCGCAGTTCCAGTATTCCAGTCTTGGGTGCGACATCCCCTTTACTTCCATTGTACTACCCGACTTCTCGGGGGTGCTCTATGATGAGGCATTGGCACGGCCTACGTGTGTCAGTGTTGACGTGGAGGCTACTTACGATGCGGAGAAGGGCGAGGGCCTTGTTCGTGTCAGCGGACACGTTGCTGAGGCGGCTATGGGCGACGAGGAACTATACGTTACGGTCTATCTGCTTGAGGACAACGTCTATACCGACTCGCAGGAGCAGAGCGACCTAGGTAAAGGGGATTATATCCATAATAATGTGGTGCGCCTGCGACTGACGCCGATGTTCGGAGAACCGCTTAATTGGGGCGAACAGGAGGAAGGCGTGTACAATGGTGACTATTTCAATATGTTCGATTACTTTGTCGAACCGGAATGGAAATTGGAAGATATGCGTATTGTCGCCGTCGTCTCGCGTAATATGGAGAAAAACGGTTATCGGAATGCGAATGTGATGAACTGTGCCGAGTGTTCGCTCAGTGGGTTTTCTGGCATTCAGTCTTTGCGTCTTGACACGGATGCCAGACGGGTGTTTGACCTGCTGGGCCGTCAGGTCACGCGAGTGGGGAAGCTTTCTCGGGGGGTGTATGTCGTTGATGGGAAGAAGGTGATTGTAAGGTGATGGGACTATGAGACGTTTGCTGCTGTTTATTCTTGTTGTGTCGGCTGTGGGTGGCCTGCAGGCCGGGACGCGTTACTATGGCTCTGCGCCGTTTCAGCCGGACCCGGCGCTGCTGGGCGGCTTCGGTACGGGGAAGAACAATTATATGGAGGTGGCCATACGGCTGTCGGCTGCGGACGATCCGTTGGTGGCGTCGATGAAGCAGAAGGGGCGCGTCGTGGGCGTCCGCATATTCATGCGTGATGCCTACCACCAGCGCTCGAAGGGGTGGAGCTACGTCACGGTGCGGCAGGGCAGGCTGACGGCTGAGCCGACAAAGAAGGTGGTCAACCTTGAGGCGGGATGGAATGAGATTATGTTCGACTCGCCTATGGCGATAGGCGACGAGGATGTGTTTGTCGGGGCGCAGGTCTATGAGACGAAGGGTACGCCCTATCCGTTCGGCATCTTCACGGCGGCATCGGTGCCGTTCTATGCGAATGCCAACCGTGAGGGATGGGGCGAGGTGAAGGAACGGGGCTGCCTGCTCGTTCAGGCTATCGTGGAGACGGACGACGAGAGCGACGGATTCCCCTGGGCGGCCACGGTGAGTTTCTCCGGTTTTCCGCAGGTGGTGAAGCCGTCGGCGCCGTTCTCCTGCACACTGTATGTGCATAACCTGATGGCGGAACCGCTGACGTCGCTGACGTTCACTTCGAGCGACGGCACGGGCGAGGCGACGTCCTACACGATGGATTTTGACGAGCCTGTGGCGGCCTTCGACGGAAAGGCATTGTCGTACCGTCTGGTGAGCGGCAGCAGGGAGGGTACATCGGTGCCGCTTACGCTGCGGGTGACGGCGGTGAACGGCCATGAGGCTACGCCGACGGCTGACTATACGCGGATGCTCTACGTGATGCGTGACGCGTTCGTCCGTGTGCCGCTGGTGGAGGAGTTTACGTCGCAGCGCTGCGTGAACTGCCCGTTCATGATCTACTTCCTCGACAGGGCCATCGACGCGTGGCGGGAAGAGGGGGGCAGTGTGCTGTATGTGACGCATCACTCGGGCTATGCCGAGGATGCCTTCACGCAGCCTGTGGACCGCGAACTGCTCTATCTCTTCGGCGGACCGGAGACGTATAACCCTGCCGTCATGTACGACCGTCGTGTCTTTGTGGGCAGTGATGTGCCCGTACAGGCGGCCCGTGTGGCCGACAGCGCGCCTTACAGCGAGGCTATCGAGGCTGTCAGTGCCATCGCGGCCATGGCGGAGGTGAATGTGGAGGCGACGGCGAACGACGACGGCACGATGGATGTGCATGTCTATGGGGCTGTGAACAGAGGCTATGTCACGGAAGGCATTACGCTCTATCTCTCCACGTATATCATTGAGGATGGCATCCCGGCCGATGAGTATATGCAGCAGGGACTCGACGACGAGACGGCGCCCAGCGACCTGAAGGAGACCTTCCGTCATAACGGGGTGATCCGCCAGAACCTCTGCTCGCGGGCTGCAGGCGATGAGCTGGACATCACCGTGGGCGATGACTGCACGTTCGACCTTACGTTCGGCCATGTCTTCATCGACGACAGCTGGAAATGGGAGAATTGCGACGTTGTTGCCTTTGTCCACCGTATCGACAAGGAGGATTTGAAGGCCAACTATGTACTTAATGCCGGAAGTATGCGGCTGACGCAGAAGGCACTCGGAATAGAAACTTTGATGGTCCCTTCCCATTGGGGAGAGGAACTATTCGACCTCTCGGGACGGAAAATAGATGCAGGCAGTATGCCGCCTGCTGGAATGTATATTAAAAAAGGAAAGAAAATATGGATTCGTTAATGAAAACAAATCATCACATGAAACGTTGGTGTCTTATCTTCATGGCAGTCTTCGTGACGCTCGCTTCGAATGCTCAGCGTCTGCCGAAAATCACGCTTACCGACATTCGTGGAAACAGCATCTGTCTGGACACGTTGTGTGCAGACGGTCGTCCGGTCATTGTCGATGTGTTTGCCACTTGGTGTCATCCCTGCCTGCGCGAGTTGGCTGCCATCCACGAGGTGTGGGACGAATGGCAGGAGGAAGCAGACGTCCGTTTGGTAGCTATCGCTATTGACGAAGGACAGAACGCCAATAAAGTACGTCCTCTGGCCGATCGGAATGGCTGGAAATGGGATGTGCTGCTCGATCCGAACAGCCAGTTGACGCGCGCCTTGGGTATTTCGTCCATCCCTTACGTGATGGTGCTCGATGGAAAGGGCAACATCGCTTACAAGCATCTAGGCTATACCGACGGTGCCGAAGAGGAGCTACTGGAGAAGGTAAAGGAATTGGGCGGTACGAAGGAAAAGAAACCCGCTGCCCGCAAGGGAAAGAAAAAATAAAGGTTAATACTTACGTTTAACGGATATGCGAGGCGGACGTCGTAGTTTTCTTGTTGTTGGAGCGCTGTTTGGGGCTGTCCTTTCCATGCAGGCATGGGACGGACGACTGACCGGTAGTGTACAGAGCGACGTGCTGGTTCCTTCGAATCCGGAGAATTACGACTCGCCCCTGCTCACCAATACCTATACCGACCTCACGCTACGGAGCAAGTACTTCGAGGCAGGAACGCGGCTGGAGTTTTTGCTATACCCGCTTCCAGGATTTGAGAAAGACTTCCGGGGATGGGGAGTGCCGCACCTTCATGTGACGGGACATCTCGATAAAGTGGAACTGACCGTCGGCGATATCTACGACCAGTTCGGATCGGGACTTATCTTCCGCACGTACGAGAGCCGTCCGTTGGGTATCGACAATGCCTTGCGAGGCGGGCGATTGGTGATGACAGCATTGCCTGGAGTGACGCTAAAGGTGCTCGGCGGATCGCAACGACGCTACTGGCAGCACAACAAAGGCTACGTCGTCGGCGGGGATGCTACTCTGAACATCGACCAATGGATTGGCAGCATGAGCGCTCATGATTCGCAGCTGGCGTTGGGTTTCTCGATGGTGAATAAGCACGAACCGGCAGAAGGTGCCCCCACCATGCTTCGGACAGAAACCGATGCCGAGGGCTTTCCGCAGCTGAGTCTCTACACCTTGCATGTGCCTGAAAACGTACAGGCGGGAGACATGCGTCTTCTTTATCAGCATGGGGGTTGGAATGTGCTCGCCGAGTATGCAATGAAGAGTCACGATCCGTCGGCTGATAATGGCTGGATTTACCGTCACGGCAAAGCGTTGCTGCTGAGTTCCTCGTGGTCGAAGTCAGGAATGAGCGCGCTGGTACAAGTGAAGCGTAGCGAGGATATGGCTTTCCGCAGCCGTCGCGATATGGTCGGGCTGTCGTCGTTCATCAATCATCTGCCAGCGTTCACCATGCAGCATACCTATGCGCTGGCTGCTCTCTATCCTTACGCCACACAATATGCTCCAGGTGAATGGGCGTTCCAGACAGAGATTGCCTATACGTTTCCGAAGGGCTCGTTCCTTGGTGGGCGATACGGCACGGCGCTCTCCCTGCATGCTTCGCATATCCGTAGTCTGAAGATTAGCGAGTCAACGAGTCAAAACGAGCCGAGGATGGGAAGTGCCGGAGAACAGGTGGATTTCTGGCCGGGCGAGAAGGTATTCTATCAGGATATCAATGTGCAGCTGTCGAAGCGCATCAACCGAGGGACTAAGATAAACCTCATGTATATGAACCAGCTCTACGATAAGACCGTCGTGGAAGGTGAGGGAGGCATGATTCACAGCCATATCTTTGTTGCCGAAGGTCGTTTTAATCTGAGCCGAAACATGGTGTTGCGTTGCGAGGGACAATATCTGCACACCCGGCAGGACGTAGGAGACTGGTGGTATGCCTTAGCGGAAGTTTCGTTGCATACGGCATGGATGCTATCGGTGTCGGACATGTATAATCCGCAGGGAAATGACCATTATCCTCGTGTGGGTCTGACGTGGACGGGAGGCTCCCATCGTGTGATGGCTGCCTTCGGCCGTACGAAGGCGGGCTTCAACTGCGCCGGAGGCGTCTGCCGCTATGTTCCCGAGAGTAAAGGCTTGTCATTGTCGTACAACTATGTATTCTGACCTATGAGAGACAGCATACTTTTTCGTAAATCGTTCATCCTTCTTAGTGCCGTATTGCTATTGGGCTCCTGTGGCGATGTGGCAGAGGAGGAACGCTGGATAGGCCCTCAAGAGGTGGCGGCGACGAAGAACGTGCTCGTGGAGGACTTCACGGGCCAGCGTTGCGTGAACTGCCCGGAGGCGACGGCAACCATCGATGAGCTTCAGCAACGTATAAGCAGTCGTTATGGTGACGGTCACGTGGTGGCTGTGGCCATTCATGGTGGCAGTATGGCCATCTCCGACGAATACCCTATGGGACTGGCGACTGCCGAGGGGGACGCTATGCACAACGCTCTGGGAATCGATGCCTGGCCGGCAGGGGTAATAGATCGTAAAGGGGGGCTCTGCCTTTATTCCGAGTGGACGGCGAGAGTCGTTAGCCGCATGGCGATTATTCCTTCGGTGGAGATTGCTTGCGAGGCAACGGCGGACGATGCGCAGATTGGTGTCAACGTTACCGTAACGCCTTTGACTTCTTTCGGTGGGTTCGGCGAGTGTCGTTTGACCGTCTGGCTGACAGAGAGCGGCATCACGGCATTGCAGTTCATGCCTGACGGCAGCCGCAATGCTTCCTACGTCCACAACCATGTGTTTCGCGCTTCGTTCACAGAGACTGAGGGTCGGCTGTTGGCCGGAGAAACGGAGTCGGTAGGGCTCTCGTTACCCCTGAAGACCACATGGAATGTGGCACAGCTGTCTGTCGTGGCTTTCGTTACGGATGCGACGGGCGTCGAGCAGGTAGTGGAAGTGAATGTGAAAGAGAAAAATGATTAGTGATAAATAGCATTGGATATATGAAAAGCAGAGTATTTGTTTCCTTATTCGTCCTCTCGTTGCTGACGGGCGTATCGTCGGCTTTCGGGCAGCGCATCGGGTTTACGTGGAACGGAGAGACGCTGAAGGACGGAGACGTCATCAGCGTGGCTGTCGAGGCTGAGGACTACGGCGGCGGTTTCTATATCGTCGAGGGCAGTACCAATACAGGCGCGAACGACCTGCAGATTGTCAACACCGGCTCAATGGCGGCCGAGATTACCGTCGTAGGGAAGGTGGATCGCTCGACAACCCCTTCGCCCGTCGTTGTGCAGCTTTGTGCCGGCGGCAACTGCACTCGTGACACCCAGGGAACGGGTCGTATCGAGAAGAAGACAACGCTGGCTGGCGGAGCCTCCGTACCTGCCCGTTGGGAAGTGGATTTTGACGACGTTTCGAACTACGGCGAGGTGGAGACAACGC
>Ga0310696_10003798_pt1 | contig 18734 bp, 25 predicted proteins | sample AusTroGonzalo_MG_4_FD_203885 | JGI IMG/M metagenome (GOLD analysis project Ga0310696, IMG submission 203885) | Bovine rumen microbial communities from tropical cattle in Woodstock, Queensland, Australia - Gonzalo_02 (v2) (version 2) | ecosystem: Host-associated > Mammals > Digestive system >...
GAGTAGGTATTTGCATGTTGTTCCATCTCTTCTTTAGACATATAGATTTGCTTTCTATATCCATTTAAGAGTTCAAAATATCCAAGATAACCTATAACTGGTTTTGATAGTCTTTCGGCTTCATTTTCTATAAATTCAAATGATTGTTTTCCAGTGGCTTTATCTCTACCAAGATATTCACCATCACGAATTTCAATTACATCTAAATCTTTATATTGACCACTTCTAATGGCTAATTGGTAATATCCATGCCAACCTAATTGAAATTGTGCATCAGTTGTTCCTTTTTTAGTGTTCTTATATGGAACTAAATAATAGTGTCCTAATTGTGGTGATGGCGATAAGTTTAATGCTTCACCTAGTAAACCCGCACTTAATATACTACCGCTTTCACATTCTTGTAATGTTGGATTTGTAGCAACCGCACTTGATATTGCAGCAACAAATCTTTTTGCTCTTTCTGGGTCTCCCAAAGTATTATTAATTAATTTTTTGTAAGCATCACTTTGTATAGCAACACTAAATTTTGGCTTATTACTTACTATTTCGTTTGCCATTTTTCTTACCTTCTTTCTTTTTAAACATTTCGTTCATTATTCTAATTATTTCATCGTAAGGTGTAAACTCATCATTTTCTGTTATTTTTTCAATTAAATATGCAATAGCATATAAACATTCATAAGTATTAGCATTTTTTGTTGCACATTTTACTTTACAACCTTCAATTTTTTCATCATATTTACTTTCAATTTTAATCATTTTGTTCCTCCTCTTCAAAAGAAAATATACTTAATTGTTTTGATTTTTCACCACTTGCTTTATCAAATTGTATCCCGTCTAATTTATTTTTCATAGAGCAACCATCACACATAAAGTGGCTATATTTACCACAATACATATCAACGTAGTCCTTATATGAATGAACATTTTTAACTCTTATATCACCATTTACACTATTTCTAACGCTTGATTTAGGAATATAATATTCTTCTTTACTAGCATCAGATTTATCGATATGTTCAGTTGTGAAATATGTTAAATTATATTTTAACCAATTATTAAATGCTTCACCAATAGTATCAATACCACAACAGCAACGGCTTTGACTTAAAAAGTGTAAGTCATTATCACCAATACCTATTGGCGTATTAGGTAAGGCTTTTTTTATTTTTTCTATGTTTTCTATTTTTTCACTTATTGGTAGTTCCATATTTCTCATAATACTTGTTCTTCTATATTTTGGCAAAACATCTTTAAATAATTCTTTCATTTGTGCATTATCGGTATTTATCTTTAAATGTTCAACAGTAACATAACTTGCTATCCCATCTATCTTTTCGCATAATTTTAATACCTCATCAATTTCTATAACTGGTTGTATTCTTATAGAACACCAAAAACCTTTATCTCTTAAAGTTTTTAAAAATTCAAATCTCTTTGTTGCACTAGGTGAATTGGTTTCATATTTTTTTACATAGTCATCATTAATACCTATTAAAGATATTTGGAAAGCGTGAAGTTTAGGGTTTAATATTTCATAATATTCATTTGGTAAAAAACATTGTTTAGTAGAAAAAATAAGCGGATAATTATATTTGTTACTTAATTCAATTAGTTTATAATTTAACTTTAATTTCCATTCGATTGGTTGAAAAGGGTCGGCTAAACCACCAACATGAATAGGGGTTTTGTGTCTTAAAAGTTCAACAGTTATATTTCCGGTTTCTTTATCATCATCAAAAGCCTTTTTAAATAGGTTTTCTATTATTTCAAATTTAGCATATCCTATATCAAAATCATTTTGTCCATTAATGTTTCGTGCAAAGCAATATTTACAACCAAAAGTACAAAAGTGATAAAAATCCAGCCTAAAAGGGTTACCACAAAATCTAAATTGAGATGTTAGTGCCAATGGGCTTGAATAATTATCATTTATCATTCGTATTTAATTCCTTTCTCTTGTAAGAATAATTTAAGTTCTTTAAGTTGAGATTTTGTAGCATAAACTTTAAAGTTACACTCAATAGTTTCTTCTTCAACAATTTCTACTGGTGCAGACACTAAAGTTTCAACATTTTGAACTACTTTTTCTTCTATTTCATTAAGTTTTCTTTTTTCTTCCAACTTATGTTGTAAGATTTCAATTTCTTTTTGCATTTCATTTACTTTATTAACCGCTCTAGCATAATCGAAACCATTATTTTTATATTCAAATAGTACATCTTCTTTATGTTCACCATTTTGAATAGCCATAAAGTCATTAGCAACTTTTTCAAAGAAAGCCACTATTTGGTCTTTAAGAGATTTCATACTAGCAGATAAAGTAATATTTAACCCAACATCTTCAAATGAAATTATACTTTCTAAATGATAATCTTCATTATAATTTTCAAAGAATTGTCTTAATTCTTGTTCTTTTTCTTGCTTTTGATTATCTTCAATCTCATTAATAGCATTTCCTAGTTTGTCACTAGCATTGTTAAGTTTGTTTTTAATTTCTTCGTTGTACTTTTCTTCAAATTTTTCATAGGGGTCTAAAATTTGTTTTTTAATAGCCTTTCGTTTATCTTCTAATAACTTTGAAATGTTATTAATTTCACTACGACTATTTTTTAACTCTTGCTTATGTTCTTCATCAACAATTAAGTTGTCTAAATCTAATTTAGCAAGACCATCATCAACCCATTTTCCTATTACCTCTAATTTTTCATAAATAGTAGGTAAATTTTCTAATTTAACTAATTCATTAATGTTTAAATCACTTTGCATTACATTTCCTCCTCTTTCTCTTTATTTTTCTTAGATAACATACTTTGCATAGTATATTTGAACTCTGCTTGTTTATTTTTATAAACATAATTACCACACCATGAGCATATCATCCTATCAGTATCGACCATAAAGTTTGTATGACCACATTTACATTTAACTTTGCCTTGAGAATAACTATCAAACATTTTAGTATCTTCTCTAAAATTAGTTTTCTTTACCATATAGCATCTTCCTTGCATCACTCATTTTTGGTGGATTAAATATGTTTTCTATAACTTGTTTTTCTTTAGCATCATTAGTTAATTCTTGAACTTTTTTAAGTAACAATCTATATTTACTATCAAATTCATCTTGTGGCATATTATATAAATTAGCCTTATCAACATTACCATTGTTTAAATTAAATCGTTTATATTGTCTTTCAATGTATCTAACACTTCTACATCTTTCTTCATGTTCAACCATATCATCGTAAGTATTAAAGAACCTATGACAAAATTGACAAGTAAATGTAATTTCATCAAATTTAATTTTATTATTTACTTTAGTAAGACCTCGAGTAATAACACTAGCACTAGGTGGCATTATAGTATATTCTCTTTGGTTTCTAAGTTCATAAAATCTAGTCTTAACATCTTCAAAACTATAAGGTTCTAAGAAATCAGCCCAATATTTATATTTATCAGCATCAACATTAAAGTTTCCATATTCTATGCTAATTATTTCAAATAATTTATTAATTTCGACTTTATTCATCTTCTTGTAACATCCTTTCTAAAAATTCTTTATTCCTTTGGTAATTTGATTTTTGTTGAACATCAGTATATTCATCATTCCAACATTCTTGATTAAACCAAGTTGAACCCTGCTTTATGTATTGTGGTGATATGTGATTATTGTTGATATATTCAATATAACGATTTAAACCATTTTCTATAGTTTCATAAGATACTTTCTTTTTTATTGCTTTAGTAAATGATTTTAAAGCATTTGCTTTACCTTGCTTTTTTGGATATATTGACCAAAGTTGTTCAAATTGAGAATTAATATAAAAAGAATTAGCATCAACAGCATCATCATTTTTTGATGATATATATATATTATTCTTATCTATACTATTCTCTTCTATACTATACTCGCTAAGCATTTGCTTAGCACAACCAATATTATTACCATTTAATTCATATTTGTCATTAATTAATTTTAATAATTTAAGTTCATCAACATATTCAGTTTCAGTAATTCTTCTACTATCTAGCCAATTATTTTTGTTCCAATCAGTTACAACCATAACACCACTATCAAATGTTATAAAATATCCTTTAGCAATTAAAATTCTATAATCATCATCAGTAAATCCACACATTTTTTGTATTTTTCTTGGTTGAAAAAAGCCTTTATCATCTGCTTCCATACCCGCTATAAAATATAATGCCTTTGATGAATTTGGCAAATCATAAAATTTGTCACTGCTAACAACTCTTTTATCAAACATACGCTTTTGTGCCATAATAATCTCCTTATATATGTTAATTTAATATTTTTAAGTATCTCTCACAAGAGTTTTTACTTAATTAGTACAATTTACCATTTACCCCCAAATGTGTCTTAAATCACCTTTAAAATACTTTTTAAGACTATGTTATTTTTCTTCATCTTTTTTCTTTCTATCAAATAATATAATTTTGATATATGTACTTAAAGATAAATGTTTTTCTTTTGCTTCTTCTTTTAGTTGTTTAATCAAGTCATTATCAAGATATACACTTATTATTCCCATTTCCTATCCTCCTTTACAATAAGAGTGTAACACATAAGATTTATAAAGTCAACATAAAAGTTAATATTTTATAAAAATAAAAAGACACTTACTTAAAAGTGCCTTAATATCTAGGTTAATTTATTTTTACTGCTTGTTTTTCTCCATCAACATTTTGAAGAACTATATAGCAATTACCATAACTTCCCCAAATTCTTCCATTTGTTTCTTTAATAATATGTTCTGGTTCTATTTCTTCATTTGCTTTCATTTGTGCTTTACCATCTATATTATTAAATTTCTTTTTAATTGATGCTGGGTATAAGTCTTTATATCTTACAATGTTATTTCCAATGCTTGGATTTGTTCTTAAATATTTAGCATATATAGTTTTATATTTTTGATTTGGGACAAAATAGTTTTCAATTAAATATACTTTTTCCCATTCATCATTATATGCTATCCATTGACTATCTGCAATTTTATACCACTTATAACCATTATCTTCTTTAGTATCAGTAAAATTATAAATTCCTTTTTTTGCATATCCTAATGAAGTGTATGCAGTTCCTGCACCTATTCTTACATTTAGATTGCTTATTAATACTTCAATTTGATTTTTATTTTCATCTCTTGCAACTGGATCAGTTATTTTTGGTATTGGTTCAGAACCTTTTAATGCAAAAATATGAACACCTTTTGTATTAATTTGAATTACTTTACAAGGATTTGGGTTTTGTGAAAAATACATTAATTTACCATTATTGTTACTATCCACAACAGCAATATGCCCATATTCCCAAATAGCCAAATTTCCTGTTTTTGCTTCTGATAGTGGTACTTCTTCAAAATATTTGTCTAGTTTTTTTCTATGTGGTGGATATAGCATATTAGAAACTAAACCACAACCTGCTAATATGCTTGATGGAAGTCCTAAACATTCAGTTATATAAAATTCTGCTAAATCCCAACATTGATAACCACATACTCCATCATAATCAACATATTTGCCATTATATTTCTTTTTAAATTCTTGATAAGTCATTTTATTCACCTACTTTCTTTAAGTCTACAGTACCACCAGCACCAAATGCTGCAAGAATACAAAGTATAAGTGCTTGTAATAGACTTGGTTCAACTTTAGTAAAATAACAAATTAATCCACTAACTATACCTATAAAAGCATTTTGTAGTGGTATAAATTTATTAGGAATAGCATCAATAAATGCTTTAGTAATTGCACCACAAATTAGTGTTACAACATATACTATTACTACATAAGTTATTTCCATATCTTATCACCAACCTTTCCATATTTACTAGATACATTATATCATATACAAAAAAAGAGTACAAATGTACTCTAATTTACTAACCACACATCTTCAACTTGCCTATCTCTACAATCAAACGTGTCATATATTACACCATTTTTAGAACATACTATATGACCATTCATAGTAATTAATAAAGTATTATTAGGAAATATTGCAGAAACATATCCAACAGTACCCTCAATACCATTTATTTTTTTATATGTATTGTTTAAATAATTTCTTACAAAATCTCTTTTGTCAAGCAATGTTCCCTCATATTGTGCTAAATCGCTTAAATAGTCATATACATAATCCCATGATTTATTAGTAGCACACGATATTGCTCTTATAACACAATCATCGGTAAATCTATTTACTGCATTTGCATTGTAAAATTTATACACATTACATCATGCTTCTTTGTAGAGTTTCTTTTAACATTTGTTTTTGTTGAGGTGTTTCTGCTTCTTCATTTAATACTTTAATAAAATCTTCTAATGCCTTTACCATATAATGAAATGATTTGTCAGTTTCTTCACTAGCACCATATCTATCACGACTTTCTTGATAACGACCATATTCACCTATCATTCTATCTATTTCTTCATCACCACGATATTTAGCATCATATCCTCTTCTTCCATAATTTCCTCTTCCATACGAACCATCACCATAATTGCCATATCCGTAATTTCCATAGTTACCATACTCACCATAATTGCCATAACTATCATATCCGGCTCTTCTTCCATTATAGTTTCCATAATTTCCGTACATATTTTCATCCTCCTTTACCATGTGTTTTATTTTTCTTAATTTATATAAATATTCTAAATTGTTTGGTGTTATTTCATCATCAACAATTTCTTTTATTTTTTCATCAACTTTCTTTTCAAGTTCTTTGTCATCTTTCAAGGTTATCACTCCTTTCTTTTAATAAATTAATAATTTCTTCATTCTGTTTTATTATTTTTTCTAAATAATTACTATCTTGTCTTTGTAATTCTTGCATTAAATCACTATTGTTATAATCTTGTAATAGCAAAATAACACTATATAACTGCAATATTAATGAAGTTACATCTAAATTATTTCTCATCTAAACTCGGCTTATACTGAATGTTGCGTTAGTTATGATTGCTTGTGTAGTTGCTATTGGTGTTGTAGGGTCAGTAGGCGTAGGCACACTTGAAACTGATTGAACAGAAATGTTTGTAGTACCTCTAGGACATACTCTTAATTTCTTATCAAATGAAATAGTTTCATAATCATCGGCTGCTGCTATTGTTACTACTCTTACAGTATCAGGTATTAAAACACCATCTTGGAATAAACCTATTGCTACAACTCCTGCCGTTGCTGTGCTTACTGAAGCACTAAATTCTACATCATAATAACCAGTATATCCATTTCCAAATATTTTAAAGTTAGGATTTCCATTTGAATAATCTAACCAACCACAGCAAGAAGCACATCTAGTTCTAACAGTTGTTTCATCAAAAGTTACTGGGCTTGCATTACTTGGTAGATTTAAAGGCTCATTAATTATAGTTTCAATCATATTATCTTTCTCCTTTCAAATTAAAATAAAAGAGATAGAACTATGCCTATCTCTCGTTTTCCCTATAAAGGGAAAAACATCTTCCCATCCTCGGGAAAGTGTTAGCAAGTTCTCGTAATCGAGCGTGTAGTATTCTACATTATGCTATTAAATAAATTGACTTGTTGTGTTATATCCACATCCACAACCATTGTTGTTGCAAGTGAATATAGGGGTGCGTCCAAAGACGGGTGTACTAGGTACGGGGCAAGAATTTAGGCGATTATACAATGCGTCAACTTCATTAGCAAATCCTTGAGCAATGAAAGCATTTTGAGCCACTTGACTTGCTTGTAAATCTTTCATAGATAATTGTCTTTCAAGGTCTGCAATTTTTTCGTTTTTAGCATCAATTTTGTCATTGCATAATTGGTCTAAAATTCTTTGAGTATTAGCAGTTTGATTAATTAATACATCTTTTAGACCATCAGCAAGTGCTGCTCTATCAGCACAATTCTCACTTAAAATTGTTGAATTTAAGTTAGCAATTCCAAGTCTATTTTCGCAGCAACAATCAGCAAATTGTCTGCTTAAATCAAAAGCAGTATTCATATTAGCCATTTGTCTATTAGCAGCCGCTATTTCACTATTGTAGAAACCATTTGAAATTGTACTTGTTATGTCACTTGTGCTATTACATATTTGGTTAGATAATCCATAAATGCCATCTCTAGTACCTTCTAATTGGTTAGATAAATGTAATGTATCAAAACCATTGTTAGTGTTAGTCATAATGTCTTTTTGACCATTAGATAACCAAGCAAATTCATTATTGTTTCCACCAAAGAAACCACCATTACCATTACCCCAGTTTCCACTGAAAGCAAGAAGTAAAAGTAAGATTATCCATCCATCTCCACCTAGAAAGCCACCATTACCATAACCCCCACCCATCATTGGATATGCTGGATAAGGATAAAAACCATTACCATTATTAGTAGCCAATTCTACAGTCGGTTGTATTCCGCTATTCATTTTTTCCTCCTTTCTTTAATTTTTATATCTAACTCTCTTTAGAGTTGATACCAAATTGGTTTAATTGTTCATCAGTAATTCCAAAACCTTTTGCAAATCGTCTAAATTCACTTATTTGTTCTGGTTTATATTGTTCTATCATATTATTTATTATTTCTTGTGGATTATTTTGCTTTTTTTGTAAATTTTGAAACATTTGAAACATTTTTGGGTTCTTTGCTTTCATTTGTGCTTGTAACTGGCTCATCAATATTTGATTTGCGTTCATTTATATTTTGTCCTTTCTTTAGTTCTTCTATTTGTGCTATTAAATAGTCTATTTTAATGTCCTTTTCATCTTTTAATACTATTTCATTAAGTTCATAGGTTTTTATCTCTCCTTTAAGGTTTTTAATCCATACAACACTCATATCTTTACTAAAATAAGGTGTTTCACCTATTACACTTTCTTTTTGCACTTCTTCTATTGATGTTGCATATCTTATTACATCTCTACTAGTGGGTGCTAGTTGAAATGTTTGATTAATAGCAGGTTGTATTTGATTATTTCTTACTTGTTCTTTCATTTGTTGTAATTGTTTAATTTGACTATCTATTTGGTCATACATATTTTGCTCATAAATATTATTATTTGGATTATAATTTCTAAATTGTTGATAAGCATTGTTATACATATTTATCCTCTCCTATTATGTATTCTTCATTTATATACTCTTGAACTTCACCTAGCATAAATTCTAGTTCATCATCTTCTGTCGGATTTTTATAGTTACCATCCCAACAAAAAACGGAAAACATATCTATAAGTGAATAAACGATATTTCTTATATTGAAGTCTTTAAGTTCTAATATAAATGTTGGTCTATTGCCATCTTTATTCCGTTCCATATAAATGTCCTCCGTTCTGTTTAAATTATTGCACTAAAAAAGAGTATAAACTTACCTTGTTTATACTCTATTTCTATACTTAAATTACCCAAAAACTATACATTTTATTATTTTATTTTTAATCTTACGAATGATTTTACTTACATTACTCTCACATGTATTTAACTTGAAAGCGATAGCCGTAATAGTTTCTTCTTGCCTTCTTAATTTTAATACTTCTTTTTCTCTTTTAGTAAGCCTTGCATTTTTTAAAAAATAATCGTATTCTTCATCAGTAAATTGAAAATCCCAATGTTTACCTTTTCTTTCTTCTTGCAACTCGTCTAGTTTTAACATTTTTATTTCTTTTAGTTCTAGTTATCTTTTGTAGTCTTTGATATACTCTTCCCATTAATCAATTACTCCAGATTGAGTTATATTAGAATTTTCAATATCTTCAACTTGTTGCTCTACGATTTCATTTGTAAAATCATACTGATTGATGTACCATATCCATACACCATTACTTACTATTAAACCAAATATTAAAATTATAATTATCCAAAATTGTTTTCTTATTATTTCACTTGCTATATTACTATTTTTCATGTGCTTTTACTTTCTCCTTATGTGGTCTTACATTATTTTTATATTTATCTGCTAGTTCCATTTTTCTATAATCACTAACCATTTTTATTGATTGTGTAGTATGCCCATTTTGTAAATTATGTTTTTTAATTAGTTCTTCGTAGTCTTTAACATTATCATCAAATTCTGCTTCTTGTTCTGATGTCATAGGTAAACCTTGTTCGCATTTTTGACTTGCAAATGTTAATATCTTTGAGCGAAGTCTTTTCATTTCTCTTACATCATTTACACGAGCAATTTTGTCTATTTCTAAATGAAATTCATCAAGTTGTGTATTAATACCATCTATCTTTTTAGATATATCATTCATACCAAGCAACATAGATAGTGGTCTCCATTTAATCTTCTCACACTTTTCTATAAAGGTCAATATTGCTGTTCCAGCACCCATTAATATTACTATAAAATTTGCTATCCTATCCATATTGTACCTCTATACCCATCTTCCTATTGCAAATAATTGAATGTTTACACTGTAATCACTTAAATTATATGTATAAAAGCATTTTATTGTACCCCAACTTGATTTTCTTGAAGTTGCATAATTTAGTGCTGCCCATGGAATACCATTATTTGAAACAGTTACAAATGGTTCGTTTTTAAATGTAATTGGCATACTTCCACAATCAACAGAACCATATTTCAAAGTTGTATTACCAAAGTTATTATTTATTGTAACAGTGGTACTCATATTTTTCCAACATATTGCTGTTCCATCACCAAATTTAACATATCCATTGTTAGCATTAAAACTACTTTCCCATATCATTTTATCTTGTGTAGTTTCAATACTTAATTCCACATCTCCAGTAGGTGTAGATGGTTGTTGTCCTTGATTAACCGTTAGTGTATAAGTACCATTTGTTGTGTCAAATATGTTTTTTATTCTTACTTTAGTTCTTGTATATGGTGGGCAATAGTAATAAACACTTACTGTTCTACAATCTGTACTTCTAAATACTTTAAATCTATCAGCATGTGTGTCTTTATTAGCATACATTAATACAGCACTAATACTATTATCATTGGCTTGGTTATTTTCTCCTGTGCCTATTTGCAATTGCCAGTTTCCTCTCCCTGCTACATTTGTATAACTTGTAGTTCCCGTTATTTCAAAATCAGCATACTTTTGTGAACCATAATTTACTATAGTTGCTATATGATACCATTTTGAACCACTTCCGTTATTATAAATTAAGAAATCTCTTATAGGATAATCAACTAATATATTATTTACTTCTAATGCACCATTTACTTTAACTTTATTTTTAAATACCGCTAAACTTGGTACACCGCTTGTTAGTAATACTTCGCCTATTGTATAACTTGTAACTTTATCAGTTACAACAAATTTAACCTCGTATGCTTTTTGATAGTCAAACAATCCATTTGAACCACTTATTGGATTTGTAATTTCGATACTCGTACCACTTTGAGTATAACTTTTATTATTTGAACTTGATGTATAAGTTAATGATGTAGAACCTTGAGTATATGTTGTAGTTCCTTTTTCTCTAACATACCATGTAATTGTTAATGAGTTACTTTCAGCCCCAAAGTTTATATTGTAATATGTTCCACTAAATGTAACAACAACTCTACCATCAGTTGCAGTATGTCTTTTAACTACTGGACTTATTGTTGGTGTTTCATAAGCAATAAATGTAACAGATGTATCTGATTTTGTGGTTGAATTACCCCTACTATCGGTTGCTGTCATTGTTATGGAATTAGATACGTTATTTAGTGTTGTAGGGCTTGTTGTTACAGTTGTTCCATTTAAAACTCTTGATGTTATATTGGCAAATGGTGATGCTGCAGACCAAGTAACCGATGTTGTGTTCCAACCATTAATTATTCTTTTATTATTACCGGTTAATGTTAATGATGTTCTATTATTACCAACAATCGCTTTACCAGTATCTTGAGATGATAAAGTGATTACCGGAACATAACTTTGGTCAGGATAAAGTGTTATAGATACTGTTGATTTTGAACCAATCTGAGTATTTCCATTATAAGTATATAAACTTAAATTAACTGTTGCTTTTTTTTCACTGGAACTCAACATGCTATAAGCATTAAAGTCTAATGTAACATCAGCAGAAGACATCATCGATGATGATTGACTTGGATTTGTTGTTTTTAATAATATAGATGTATATCCACTTCGTTCCATATATAACTTATATGTGTAACCACCAACAGTTGGAGAATAATTATAAGAATATGTTGAATTAATATACCAATTTGTATTAGAAACTGACAATGTTGCTTGTCTTGCTATATTTGTTAATGAAGTATTGTCAGTTGATACATTACCGGTTGCTGGAACTAAATTGTTATATCCAGATACCGATTTTTCCCATTTGGCTATGGCATATCCACTTAAAGTTCCATCACCTTTATGAGATACATCAAAAGTAGTTTCTACTTGCTTACTACCAAAATAATATGGGTCAACATCACCACATTTTGTAACAGTAATAGACCCTTTTAATGTATCAGTACCTGTGTTATTGTCATGCCAATAGATTGATAATGTTCCGGCACTTGGTATGTTAAATGCACCACGTGTACTATATAATGTTGCTCTAACAGTAATATTTGATGTATTGTTAGCAGCACTTGTACTATTTTCAATAAAATATGCAGTTAAAGTATATGGAGTATTTCCAGTTGATGTATATATTGATTTACTTTTTGTTGCAGTTGGCATTATTCATCATCTCCTACATAGAAAAAGGCATATCCCAAACCATCAGTTTCATCGTTAATAATTTCTCTTCGCCATACATCATTGTCATTATATTGAGCAACTTGATAATTCTTTGTAGTCATATTATCAACTCTAACTATAGTAGAACCATCTACATTTGGGTCTGGTTGTTCATAACCAGCAAATAATAATTCTTTTCCACCATTTTTGTCTTGAATTAACAAACCTTCTTTAGTAATTATATCATTTTCTCTATAAAATCCCAAATTTATGTTTGTGTCACTCTCAGATGCACTTGTTGAAAATCCATTTTGGTCAAATGTAAAGTTAGTAGATTTTATATATACATTGTCTAATGAACCATCAGTTGTTTCTTGTTTGCTAACCCAAGTTCTACTCATTCCATCTTGAAAATCTTCAAAACTTTCGGTTGATACATAATTTCCTTCTATTGTAGTAACTCTTGAAGTTAATTGAGTAATAGTACCATTAACAGTATCAACAGTTACTAAAGCCTTATTTGCTATTTCTGCTATTGATGGTTTTATTACATTAGTTGTTTGTTCTTCTTGCTTTGAAGGTAAAACCACATTATTTTTGGATGATATAGCACCTTGATATGTATAAGTTGAATGATTTAAAGTTATATAACTATCTTCCCCTAATGTATACTCTAAATTATCCCAAGCGTCTAAACTTACATCTGCCCTATTTGTATGTTGAACATTATAAATTACTAAATTTTCTAATACATCATATATATTATCGATAAATTGTTGGTCATTATCTTGAACAAATGGATTACCAGTTCTTATGTATAAAATGTTTTCTGCATTTGGATTTGGGTCAGAACTTTCTAACCAACGCCCACCATTATAGAAACATATTTGTTTTAATGAAAATTTTTCTCCTAGTTTCCATTCCTTACCGCTTAAAGCATTTATAGATACTTCTGAGGCTTGTTTTAATGGAATTAGGTATAATACACCATCTCGACCTATTTTTGCGTTACAACCCTTTATTTCGGCTATATAACTAATCCATTGTTTACCACTTATAGTGTTATTGTAAGTTCCAATTAAGTAATCACCATTTGTTGTAGGAAATTCACTATCTAATTGTACTCCACAATATCCACAAATATATTGTAATATTTCATCTATAGTAGCACAGTTTACTTCTTTATCATCTATTATATGCGTTGAAAAACATTCACTATAGTCTACTGCTTGTTTAAAATTAATTGAACTATCTATACAGTCTATTTCACATGTTTCTTGATAATTTTCTTTTAATTCATCTATTGTGAATAATCCCATTGGTACATATTCATACCCATCTATATAACCATTATCATGTTGTTCTTGAGTATATTGATAAGCAGGGTCAGTGTTATCAATATATTGTCCTATTTCTAGTTGAACACTAACCCCACTTTCAATATTTAAACCATCTAAATTTTTAAACTTAATTTTTAATGTATTTGCTATAAAAGAACCAACATAAAATGTATCACTGGACGTATCAATTATAGGATTATCCATTGTTATAGATATTATTTGGCTAGTTGGAACAATATCATCACCTATTTTTAATATTGCCTTATATTCACTAGACCCGCTATAACTTTTCGTATGAAAAGTGTTTGATACTTGATACATAATTCACCACCTTTTATTGTTCTACTAATGAGAATGAGAAATCAGCATCCATTGTATGCCAAACTCCACCTTCATCTTGAAATACACATAATGTATTAAATTCTTTATCACTTGCGTACATTTTATGAACAACTTTAGTTCCTTGAGTAACTTTTGTATAATCGTTCATATTTGGTTGTAATACTACATGATATTCACTATCATATAGAACACTATTTGTACTATCATACCAATATGTATCACCATTAGTTATATCTCTATCACCAGATTTAACATCTTTAATGTATTTTTTATAACCATTAGTGTCGGTAACATCAGTTCTTAACTTTTTATCAATAAGTTCGACATAAATATATTGCGGTTGTATTCTATTTAAAATGTATGCTTCATCATCGTCACTAGCAATATTGTATGATAATGCAATATCTTCAACGTCATTTCTTACTCTATTTCTTTGAGTATACCCCTCTAAGTCAGTATAGGCATCAACATCTACATCATGTAATGTTCTGCCAAAGACAGATGGTGTAGGAAAGTCTTGTAAATCTGAGCATACCCAATTACCATTGGCATCTTTTGTAGCACTATGACCAACTCTTATATATTTTTCATATTTATTATAATTCATTATTACCATATTTACAAATCCTCCTACAATCCATATTGTCTATCTTTTTTTCTTTGCTCAAATGTGATGAAATCCATTAAGCCACTTGCATCACCTTTTGCTTCAATTACTACTTTAGTATCTTTATTAGCACCTACAGCCATCATTGCTCTTGTAACACCTATTGCGATACCATCAACAATTTGGTCAGTATTTGCTACGGCTGTTTGATTACCAAATGAACCAACGTATTCCGGTCTATTATTTTCATTGGCAACAAATATATCACCACTGTTTACAAAACCACCATCGGCTCTAAATTGATAACCATGTTTTTTTGCTAGTTCTATAGTGCTATCAATTAAAGCATCAGATAGCCCTTTATTTTTTAACATTTTACGGACATTTTCTTCTTTTGGATATTGAATTTCAATACCAATAGTTGGTTTAATCTTTTCAAGACCTTCTTGTAACTCTTTAGATAATGTTTCACCAGAACTTCTCATTTTTCCCGCTAAATTTTTTTGAACTTCGTCTGGTAAAGTGGATATTACATTAGTAAATTCAGTAACGGAATTATTACCCATTTCTGTCCATTTTTTTACTACGTCTGCAGATAAATTTCCATTTTTAGTATCAATTAATAGTTGTATCTTATCCATTTCTTGACCTATTAATGATAAATCATCTTCATAAGATTTTTTAAGTGCGTTATATTCTCCTTCAGTATACTTTTCACGATTTTTTTCAAGTTCACTTAGTGAGAGTTCATTAAGTTTTTTTCTATCTTCCCAATAAGTTTTTTGTTCATCAAAACTTTTACCATATAAGTATTGTTCATGGTCAAAGAATTTATCTAATGCTTCTTGATTATTACTTAATGAAAGTCCTAAAGCAGTTTCATAATTTCTTATAGTTTGACGATAACCATCTAATGCTTTGTTAGCATTATTATAATTATTTTCTGCATCTATTAACGCTGCTCTTTGCTTTTTTGTCCAATTCATATATCTTTGCATTTCTTCTGTAACATACGCTACACTTTTTCCATACTTTGATGCCATTTCTTCAGCGGACATTTGTCCTTGTATGTATTTATATACATCTTCAGTAGCAAATTCTAAGTTTGTACTATATTGACTTATTTTATCTTTTAATTTATTTTGAGCATTTTCTAAATCGTTAGCACTATTTAATACCGATTGTTGGGCTGCATCAAGTTGTTTCATTGCATTAGTTGCTGCATCTTCTAATGTTGCAAGTTTCATAGCATTTTTTCTCTTATTGATATAATTATCTATTTCGCCTTGCAATTCTTTCCATTTTTCAATATTTCCATCAACAACGCTTATTTCTATGCCTAAAGCATCAGATAAAATAGTTGTTATGGTTTTGGCTCTATCTTCATAGCCGGTTTTAATTTTACCATTTTCATCAGTAATATTTTTTAATTCTTCCCATAATCTTTTATAATAATCACTTTCAACATCAGCAGTTTTATATGTTTCTTGAATTTCCTCTATGCTTTTTTGCCAATCACCATATAGTTTATCAACTTCAGTTTTTGTCTTTTTAATATCTTCAATATTAGTTGTTAAGTGAGTATCTAAATCATCAATAGCAACTGCAATAAAACCAATACCAGCAAGAGTTCCACCAATAATACCACCTGCTGCACCAGCCACAGCACCACCAGCCACAGCACCACCTATTACTGAAGATAATCCACCTAATCCGGTTTCTAAAATTCCTATTCCAGTTTTACCTTCGTCAACGGCTTTTTTAATACCATCTTTAGTAAGTGCAAGACCCGCTACAATTCCAGCAGAGCCAAGTAATACCCCTTGTAATTTTTCAGCAAAAGTTAAACTATCTTTCCATCCATCAACACTAGCCTTAAGATTAGAAAAATTAAGTTTATCCATTACTGAAAACGCTTCAGATAATTTTTTTACTGGTGTTACGCCATTTTTAAATGCACTAAATATTTTGGCTATATTACTTACAGTCTTAATGGCTGCAAGTGTTGTAATAGTTCCGACAACTATTTTTGCCGGTGTAGATAATTTTTTAAATTCAGTATATAAATTTTTTATAGTTGTTGTAACACCATTATATTTCCATTCCCATTGACCAGTTTCTTCATTTAATTCTTTATGGAAACCTAGAATTTTCATTATACTTTCTTTAATCTTAGTTGCTTTATTTTTCATCTTATCTAGTTGCAGATTATATTCATCAAGTTTGGCTAATAATTTAGCATCTATACCACTAAGCCCAACACCACCACCAGAAGTACCGGAAGATTTATCTGATGTAGTAATATTATTTAATTTATCAAACCCTCTTAATGATTTTTTGGCTTTGTCACTAGCACTAGCAACGCCATCTAAACCATCTTCAAGATTTTCAATACCCGAACTTGCTATTTTAAATTCATCGGCTATTGATGAAGCATCTATGCCTAGTATGCCAAGTAACATTCCAACCAATTCATTAAATACCATTAAAATACCATTGATTATTGGTAATAATTTTTTTAATACCGGAATTAAAAAACCACTAATTTGTCGTCCTAACATGCCAATTTGGTCTTTAAATATTTTTGCTTGATTGGCAACACTATTAATCGTTTTTGATAAGTCACCATTAGCGTTAGATAATTGCTTTTCAAGACTTAAATAGATTAAGATTGCTTTTTCAGCCCTAGACATTGAAGTAACTGATTTATCAATGCCTAATGCTAGTGCTTCTTGCTTTAATGCTGCTTGAGTAATATCAGCACCAGTCATAGCACGAATAGTTTTAACTTGACCAGTCAATGCACTTTCTAACGCTTTATTTGCTCTATCTAAATCAACATTATATAGTGATGATATATCTAAAGCCATTTTTGCTAGGTTTTTACTTAATAAATCAGCAGTATTTGCTGTATATCCCATAGCACTTGATATTTGTCTAAATATACCTAATTGTTTAGTTAAAGAAGCAGTATCAAAGCCTATTTTTCCGGATAATTTATTAACGAATGCTTCAGCACTTTCAGCAGTATCGCCAAAAGCAACTTTCATCATATTAAGATTTTCAATATACTCAGTTTGCTTTTTTGTGGCTTTCAACATAGTATCAACAGAAGTCTTAATAGCATAAGCCCAACCAATTACCGCACCTTTGCTAAATGCAGATGCTAAGTTATTTTTAGTTTCTTTAGATAGTAAACTTAGTGTTTTAGAATGTTTTATTAAGTCTTTATAACCCTTACTTCCATCTTTTTTAACGTTACTATCATCGGCTAAAAATTTAAAGACCATACCACTATCTGCCATATTATTCCTCCTTCCTAAAATCTAGCCCAAGCATTAAATTCTTCTTGAACTATTTTATTTATTTCATTTTTATCTTTTTTCTTAGTTCCCTTTTTACTTGAAACATCATTAAATATTTCGTTGTATTGAGGAAATTTTGTTTTGTTTTTACTAAAAGCATTATTTAAAGCAGTTGCAGTTGCAGTATACGTCATATTTCCATTAAGCCATGACGCATACTTGATAAATTCCATCTTTTCTTTGTTTTCATTCTCTTTTTGCTTTAAATAAAAAGTTCGGAACGCCCAGTATAACTTGGGGTCTTGTTCCCAAAATTCTTCACTAGACATTCCGAACATAATAGCACTAGGAAATAACTCTTGAATGTAGAAGTCAGTATAAGAATTATACCTATCTTTGGTTTCTATTTCTTCGTTGACTTTAGTGCTGTCAAGTTTTTTAAGTTTGTTGGTGTTGGGTCTGTATTAACTTCTTCTATCATTTG
>Ga0310696_10003799_pt1 | contig 18728 bp, 16 predicted proteins | sample AusTroGonzalo_MG_4_FD_203885 | JGI IMG/M metagenome (GOLD analysis project Ga0310696, IMG submission 203885) | Bovine rumen microbial communities from tropical cattle in Woodstock, Queensland, Australia - Gonzalo_02 (v2) (version 2) | ecosystem: Host-associated > Mammals > Digestive system >...
GGTTAATGGGCTGGGTAGGAGGAACAATTGGCTTTTTAGTGGGCTCCCGATTCGGTGCGCTCGCCGGGATTCTTGGCGCGGTAATCGGTAACAAGATCGGCAACTTTCTCAGCGCAAGCATAAACAGCATCGACAGCGAGACCCCGAGGGGAAAAAGGTCGTATGCCAACGCGAGGGGACACGGCTCGTCGCGCGCAGGTTCCCCGCGTGAGCGCGAAATCATCTTCCTTACTGCCGTCGGCGCGATGCTGGCGAAACTCGCCAAGGCAGACGGCCATATAGACGAGTCGGAGATCGCGGCCGCGGAGCAGGCCTTCGAGCGCCTCGAGCTCACCCCCGCCAATCGCGCGATCTGCATACGGGCGTTTCGCGCCGCGAAGGCCGACTACCACACGATATTCGACTACGCCGAGTCGTTCGCCTCCGTCGCGCGTGGCGTTGTCCTGCGCGAGCTGATGTATGACATTCTCTGGGATGTCGCCTGTGCGGACGGCGAAGTGTCTGCAAGCGAGAGGCGCATCCTCGAGATGATCGTTACGCAGCTCCGCATACGGCCGTCCCTCTTCACCGAGGAGTGTCACCGTCGCCTGAACTCGCGCCAGTCTTCGCGTCGTAGTTATTCGTACGAGCCGTCGCCATACGATATCCTCGGCTGCGACTCGAGCGCGACGAACGACGAGTTGCGCCGCGCCTATCGCGCACAGGCGAAGAAGCACCATCCCGATCTCTTGCGCGCCCAAGGTCTCCCAGAAGAGATGGTCGCTCGTGCGACCGAGCAGATGGCTCGCATCAACAACGCCTGGGAAGAGATCAAGCGCGCCCGCGGCATTTAGGTCGTGATATTTTTGGCGCGAAGTGCGCTTGCCTTATTTCTTTCCTGCGACGAAGGCGGCGAGTTCGGCGATCTTGCGGTCGGGCGTCTTTCCCTTGAGGTCGCGCACAAACGCAACATCGCGCGAGCCGACTTTGTAGAACACCGCACGACGGTCTTTCGCGTCGATGTTGCTGATCTTCGCCGCGGCACATGCGACGCGGAGCTTTGCAAGCGCGACAAGCCGCTTCGCCGCAGGCGGCAGGGGGCCGAATCTGTCGCGCAGTTCCGACGCGAGCGCTACGACAATTTTTTCGTCCGTCGCTTCGGCGAAGCGCTTCATAAAACTCATTCGCTGGACATCCTCTTCTACATACGAATAGGGAAGCGCAGCTGCGCTTGCGTCGTCCTCGCTCGCGGGCGAGTAGTCGATGAAGTCGAGATGCAGCTTTACCTCGACTATGTCCTGCACCTTCTCTCCCTTCATCATCGCGATCGTGCGCTGCAATAGCTGGCAGTATAGCCCGAAGCCGACTGCCGCGATGTGGCCTGACTGCTGCGAGCCGAGAAGATTGCCCGCGCCGCGAAGTTCGAGGTCGCGGACGGCGAGATTAAACCCTGAGCCAAGCGCGCCGTGCCTCTGGAGCGCCGAAAGCCGTTCCCTCGCGTCGGAATCGACGAGCCCTTCGGCGGGGAGAAGGAAGTACGCGTGCCCCTCACGCGACGAACGCCCGACGCGGCCGCGTAGCTGGTAGAGATCTGCGAGCCCGAACATCTCGGCATGGTCAACGATTATCGTGTTCGCCCGTGGAATGTCTATGCCAGATTCCACTATCGTCGTCGAGAGCAGGACATCGAACTTGCCGCGCTCGAAGTCGCGCATCTTCCGCGCGAGTGTTCGCGCGTCCATCTGTCCGTGAGCGACGACTACGCGCGCTTCGGGGCATGTCTCATTCAGCCGCTTTTCTGCCTTACCGATTGTCGACACCCTGTTGTGCAGGAAAAACACCTGCCCGCCACGCGCGAGTTCAGCACCTACCGCCGCGCGGACTGTCGCCGCCGAGTCGCGCACGACCTTCGTCTCGACCGCGACGCGTTCGCGCGGGGGCGTGCGTATTAGCGAAAGGTCTCGCGCCCCTGTCATCGAGAGGTAGAGCGTCCTTGGTATCGGCGTCGCAGAGAGCGTTAGCACATCGGCGGTCGCGCGCAGTCGCTTCAGGAATTCCTTGTGCCTAACACCGAAGCGCTGCTCCTCATCGATGATTATGAGCCCGAGGTCGCGGAACGCAATCTTCGACGAGAGTATCGCGTGTGTTCCGATGACGATATCGCAAGCGCCTGTTGCAAGCCGCTGGAAAGTGCCCTTGTGTGTCGCGTCAGACTGGAAGCGCGAGACGGACTCAATTCGTATGGGCGTTCCGTCGAAGCGAGAGGTGAAAGTCTCGAAGTGTTGCTCCGCAAGGACGGTAGTAGGCGCGAGGACTGCTGTCTGCTTACCGTTCATCGCGGCGATGAACGCAGCTCTCATCGCGACTTCCGTCTTGCCGTAGCCCGCATCACCGCAGATGAGGCGATCCATCGGTTTCTGTGCCGCGAGATCCTTCTTTACTGCGGCTATTGCCGCGGCCTGGTCGGGAGTCTCTTCGTAGGGGAATGCGGCCTCGAACGCGTCCATGCCGTCACATTCGACATCATAGGCGAATCCCGGCACGAGTTCGCGCCGCGCTTGCGTCTCGAGGAGTGCCGCGGCGAGGTCGGTGACTGCCTTCTGCGCGTCGGCCTTGTCTTTCGCCCAGCGTTTGCCGTCGAGCCGGTGCAGCCGAACCGCCTCGCCCTTTACGCCGACATAGCGCGAGAGAAGATGAGCGTGAGCGGCTGGCACATGAAGCTTCGCGCCGTCGGCATACTCTATCGTGAATACCTCGGAGCGCTTGCCGTTTACGAGGATTTCGGACGAGCCGATGAACCTGCCGACGCCATAGTCGACATGCACTACATATTCGCCGGGGTCGAGTTCGTCGAAGTCGTTGAGCCGTGCGCCTCGTGCGAGCGCGGCGTTTCGAAGATGCGTCTTCCTCTTGGCGAACACTCGGTCAGACTTGGCGACAACGAGGAGTGCTTTCTCGCCTGCTGTCTTAGTGCTTGGGGCGAGCTCGAAGCCGCCGGAGAGGTCGTCGATTGCGAGGACGAGGTCGCCGCGCTTTTTCGCGGCGGCGAGGTGGCGTTCGAGTCGGCCACGCGCCGCGTCGAACAACTCTGGGTGGTGCGCTTCGTCCGCGCCGAGTTCGGCAAAGCCGGGGAGGGGGCTCGTCTGGAATTTTCCAGTGGGAACGCCTCGTGGCGCGGGATCGCCCGTGTAAACGAAAGTGAACTGGTAGGGGCGCCTCTCCGATGCGACCGTGCGTGGAACAGGGAGAGAGTAGTCGTTGTGTTCGAGCGCAAGGACAGTCGAGCCGTCGGGGAGAAGGTCGAGAAGCGAGCATTGCTTGTCTTGATCATCGTCCTTGCTGCCAGCAGGCAGCAGCGCGGCTTTATCGACGCGCTCTATCGACATCTGCGTTGCGGCGTCGAAGGTTCTGATGCTCTCAAGATCGTCGCCGAAGAATTCGGCTCTTATCGGGAATTCCTCTCCTGGGCTCCACGCATCGACAATGCCGCCGCGCACCGAGAAATCGCCGACTTGTTCGACCATTGGAACGCGATTGTAGCCGAAAGAGGCAAGTTTCTCGCAGATATCGCCAAACTTTACGGGGTCTGTCCCCAGCGAAATGACTGGTGGCGCGCCAGTTGGGACAGGGGAAGAGAGGGCGGGTGACGAGACGACAAGGACGCAAGGGTATGGGGAGAGCGGCCATGCGCGAAGGGCGGCGAGTGTCTTTAGCCGAGTGCCGAGCGCGCCGACATCTCCGGAGAGAGGTGGGGGGAATTCGAGGACGCGAATGTTGCGTGCAGACGGAATCGTGGCCGAGAGCGTATGCAGGTCGTCGGCAAGGCGGTCGGCGTCGGGGAGACCTGGCGTTGCCGCGAGGACGAGGTGCGAACCTTTGGTGAGTGCAAGTGCGAGAAAGGCGTCGGCGGCGCCGGTAAGAGACGAAATGGCCACCGCCCCGCCTTCCGTTGGGGAGGGGGGAGAGAAGCGCGAAGAGAACAGCTCGAGCGCGTCTTTCATCTAGCCGCAGTAGATTATACCATACTTAAGTTGATTTTTGGGCGGTGGCGCGGAAGCGGAGGGGCGAGTTTCGGCTTAGGGCTCGCTAGCCTTGCCGCGAATACGCGGCAAGGCTCCGGCAAAAAAGCCGGTGGCGACATCGATTTTGCGGCCTTTTACATTTTGCCCGTGCCGTCAAGCCTCTCGGCAAAATGGCGGCGCGTCAAAATCGGGTCGCTTCCGTCTTTTTCACCGTCGCTTCGCATGCCGCCGAAACACCCCCTCCGCGTCCGCGCCATAACACTATCCGACGCTACACTGACTCTACCTGACTCTAATCAAATGGTTGGGGACAGGCCCCGCGGAACCGTTGTAAAAGGCCTGGTTGGCGTTGTTGGTGGCTTGCGTGGTTGATTTCGGCGTGGCAGTTTCGTTATAATATGCCCAAAGTCGTTGAATAAGGGAGGCTACAGGGTTAGAAGCATATGAAAAAAGATAAAGAGAAGACAATAAAGATGGTGTTCGGATGTGTGGCGCTGCTTATTGCGGCCTCGGCGCAGGCTGAGATGGGTAGCGGTGCATTCGGATTCCTGGGCGGAGATGGCGAAACGCTGTCGCTTTTCGGCGTGCGACTTGGACAGAAGATGGCTGCCGCCGATACTTGCCCGTCGTGGCACAACTTAACGGCAAGATCCGATCAGTATGAATATTGCAGGTTCACGCCATCCGGCGAAGCCGGCGATACTCGCTTTCGCAACTATACCGTCTGCCTCGATCGCACGAACCGGCAGGTTGTCGCCGTGTTCGCGTCGGCAGGGGTGAAGAGCGGACCTATTGACGGCGCTGAAAGCAGGCTGACGGATTTCTTCGGATATGTGTTCGAAAAATTGGGAAACTGCGAAACGCGCATCGCCGAAGAAATGTGGCAAAGCGGTTTGATGGAGTGGGTGTTTTTCTTCCCCACTGCAAGGACGGGATTCATTGCCTCGTGCCATACTCAGTTTGGCGAGGCCGTATGCCTCTACGATACGGATGCCATGGTGTTTGGCAGAACCGGTTTCGCCTGTTTTGTCCCGGACACGCCCAGCGAAGCAAAACCATGGTGGGGCAGTTACGGTCCGGCGGTAGAGCTGTACAGGAAGCACCAGAGCGCCAGCAACAGCGTGACGTCCTTGTTCGCGCGCTATTTAGCCGTTTCGGAGAAGCTTCTTAAATCAGAACGGATTGCGGCCACGACAAATAAATTTGCCAATGCGCAGAATGTGGGGTGCTTCGACTCCGTCCACGTAAGCAGAGATTCGGCCTATTGCAGCGGCGCTGAGGCGGAATACGACTTGGATGGCTACAGCGGCAGTAAAATCTCGATAGATGGACGTTTGCTTCTGTTCAAGTCCAACGAGGATGCCTTCAATTACGGAATCGCACAATTGGTCAACGAACCGCTTCCCGCATCTGTCTTGGCTGGTAAGGTGAAAAGGTTGCCTGATGTTCCCGATATATGCTTTATCAGAAGCGAAGGCTTGGCATCGTCGCATAGGAGGGACGGACATGCGGGCGCCGTTCTCATTCGCGCCAACGCTGTGCTGGTATGCGAGATCCAAGGGGAAACTGTCGATATCGGTGCAGGTCTTTCAACGCTTTTCGACTTCTACGAGGAGTTCGCCAACTCCGGATATCGAAAGGTTTTGAAACAGTTGGGGACAGACCCCGCGGAACCGTTGTAAAAGGCTTGTTTGCGTATTGTTGGGGGCTTGCGTGGTTGATTTCAGCGTGGATGCTTCGCTATAATATACCCCAGATATGAAATACCTTATTGTTCCGTTTCTTGTTCTCGCCTTCTCGCCTTTTGCCTTTGCGCGGCAACCAGCCTCGTGCGCCGAGTGGAGGCAGGCCGACTTTGCGGCCAATGCGTACCGGCAGGCTGCGGTTAATGCCGAGGCATATGGCAACTTCGTCCTCTCGCCGTGGAGTGTGGCGAATCTCTTTGCTCTGTTGCAGACCGGCGCGCGCGGCGATACCGCCCGTGGCATGGCCTCTGCCCTGCAGCTTGGTGGCGCCGAGCCTCCCGCTCCCGATGAAACCGCCGCGACGTTTCGCAAGGCGCACACTGCGCTTGCCAGCGCCGCGGACGAGGATGTTTCGCTTGAGCTCTCCGTCTCCGATTCGCTCTGGCTCGCGCCAGGCTTTGATGTCGCGAACGAGTTCGTCGCCCGTGCACGCCGCGCCTTCGATGCCGAGGTCCGCACGACAAAGATGGGCGCCAAGGGGCGCAAGGCAATCAACGCCTTTGTTGCTGAAAAGACTCACGGTCGCATCCCTAACCTCTTCGGTCCGCCCATCCTCGACGATCCGCTCACGCGGCTCGTCGCCGTAGACACTATCTACTTCAAGGCCAAGTGGAAGAATCCGTTCGAAAAGTGCTCTACATACGATCAGATTTTCCATGCCCCTGGCGGCGATGTCAAGGTTCCCTTTCTCCATGACATGCGTACCGTTTCAATTTTCAACCTTCCTGAGTGTGCCGTACTGTGCCTGCCCTATCGATATGATTTGGCAGAAATGCTCGTGCTCCTGCCGTCGCCTTCCAACACGCTCGCGGACGTAGAGGCGAAGTTCTCCGGCTCATGGCTTGATCGATTTGCCGCGAACCGCTGGACCGGCAAGGCCACCCTTGCACTGCCGAAGTTTGACTTTAGCAGCGAGCATGACTTGACGAAGGCGCTCACAGTCATGGGCATGGGTGCAGCGTTCGACCCTGTCAGAGCGGACTTCTCCGGCATCGCGCCGAAGCTCTTTGTCAGTGCCGCTATTCAGAAGGCCAACATTACGGTCGACGAAGTCGGCACCGAAGCCGCTGCCGCGACCTTTGCGCCCATGGAGGAAGCATGTATTGAGGAGCCGCCGCGCCTCTTCGTCGCCGACCGCCCGTTTCTGTTCCTAATCCGCGAGACTAGTACAGGTCTGATTCTCTTTGTCGGTCGCGTGATGAAACCAGTGCCTCCGCGCAAAGATGCCGGCAGCGGAGAGGCCGCCGTCAAGGAGCAGGTCGCGGCCGAGCGCAAAGAAAGTGAGGAAGTGTCCGAGACGGCGCTTCCGGCGACCGAGGCGAACGACGTGGAAGGTCCGAAGGACCAAGCCATAAGTCCGAGCACCATGAAGAATGTAGTAATAGTTGCAGTTTCCGCTATCGTGCTGGGCTTTTTCGGAGTTATGTTTCTTGTGGTTGCGGGAGTGAGTTGTTTTCTGAAAATGACGGACAAGTGGCATAAGCTTGGTGGTTCTAATCTGGGGGCTGTGTTGCAATGGTTCTATGCCCGAATTAAGACCTTTGCGTGCATTGGCTTGTCGTTGCTTGCCTTGTGGCTGCTCTTGGCAGGGGTTGCTGCCATGTTATGCGTGCATCACATGGGAGCGCGAGTGTTGTTCTTGGTGTTTATCCCCTTTGTAGGGCTGGCGATGTGTCTGGCAGGGGTTCTGATGTATCTAAGCGCAGTCGCAAAGGCCTTGCAAGGAGACAACATGGTTGGACAGGTCAATGAGTATGTATTCAAGAGAGGCATATCGGAGTTTCTAAAGCTTCTGGCGGATCGCTCCGGGATGTCGGCATTTGTCGGCATTGGCCTGGCATTGGCAGGAGCCTTGCTGCTGATCGGTTTCTTGATAGTAATCTGATCAATCGGCAGTCGAAATCTCACGCTGAGGCGTCGACGGCGCAGAGATTTTTAACTGTGTAGTCCGCCGCCCGCGCTTCGCACGGGAATGTAAATGAGGATAAGTTTTGAAATGGTTGGGGACAGGCCCCGCGAAACCGTTGTCCAAGGCCTGTTTGCGCAACCGATTTGCCGCGATTTTCAGATAGACGGCGAACGCGGTTTTATGATACGATATGTGTGCTCTCCGGAATTGAACTCCGTGGCGACGGAGGTACGAACGGGAGCCATGAAAGCCGTGGGTTGAAACTGGCCGAGTCCTGCTGAGAACGGATCGAAAAGCCTGAAGGGTGGGTGGACGGTTCGGGAGGGGGTGTTGACGTCGGGAACCACGGCTGCCGATTTGGAACGCGAGGAGGAGGCTTCCTCCGCGGGCTTGAGCGCGATATGCGCGGCCTAAGCGTCGTCGGCGTATGGCGAGGCATCGCCTATTCCGAAAATGCGCCATAGGCGTATTGTATCCTGTGACCGACGTTCGGTCGCGCAATCCGCCGGCACAAAAGGAAGGAATAGGACATGAGCGAGAATCAAATAGTTGTCTATCAGCCGAATGAAACCATGCGGTTGGATGTTAGGCTTGAAGACGAGACGGTATGGCTGACACAGGAGCAAATCGCTAGCTTGTTCGGCACTAAACGACCGGCGATAACAAAGCACCTCTCCAACATCTACAAGAGTGGAGAATTGGAACGAGAGGGCACATGTTCCATTTTGGAACATATGGGTAATGATGGCAGGCAGTCATACCGCACCATGTTTTATAATCTTGACGCGATCTTATCCGTGGGATATCGGGTCAATAGCCGTTATGCGACTTTGTTTCGACGTTGGGCTACCCAAGTCCTAAAGGCATACTTGCTTAAAGGTTATGCGCTAAATGCCAGATTGAATCAGCTTGAGGACAAGGTGGATCGGCGGCTCGCGAAGCACGATCAGCAGATTGTGGAGTTGACGGAGAAGGTTGATTTCTTCGTGCAGACGTCGCAACCGCCGGTGCGGGGTGTGTTCTACAACGGACAGGTCTTTGACGCGCATGTCTTTGCCGCCAAGTTTATCCTGTCTGCGAAGAAGTCGATTCTTCTCATCGATAGTTGGGTGGATGTCATGACGCTTGAACTGTTGGCGAAGAAAGCAAAAGGTGTGACTGTCGAGATCGTAACATCTCGTCGCGGCAACAAAATATCTACGAGTGATGCCGCCAAGTTCAATACGCAGCATGGTGGTCTGACGATCACCGTAAGCAAAAACTTCCACGACAGGTTTCTTGTAGTCGACGACAAGACCCTATATCTCGTTGGGGCGTCGCTGAAAGATCTTGGATGGAAATGCTTTGCATTCACCGAACTGTCAGCGAGCGAGATCCCGAACCTCAGGGCGAGGATATAGCGGCAAGTTTGGAGGCTCTGTTTTGCCATCTGGCAAGCCGCCGCGGCGGATTTTTGGTATACTGTGCGCATGGAGGTTGAGGAGGGGAGAGTCAGGGCGATTGTCTCGCTTGGGTCTAACATCGAGCCGCGCGCGGAGTACCTTTCCCGCGCCGTCGATGCGCTTGCTGCGTTTCCGGAGACTAAGCTTGTCGCGGCGAGCGGCGCTATTGAGACAGAGCCGGTTGATGTTCCGCCCGAATTCGCCGCCATGAAGTTCATGAACCAGGTCGCGGTGTTCGAGACAACGCTTTCGGCGCGGGAGTTCTCCAGGAGGATGCATGAAGTGGAAGACGCCCTCGGTCGGCGGCGCACCGTTCGCAACGGGCCGCGCACCATCGACATAGACCTCGTGGACTTCGGCGGCATGGTGTCGGACGACCCCGAACTGACGCTTCCTCATCCGCGTGCGCGGATGCGCGATTTCGTAATGGGTCCGCTTGCAGAGCTGGGGCTTGCGGACTGTCTTGTGTGTTCCGGCGACAGCGGCGCGGCAAATGCGCCGGGAAAGGGGAAGTGAGATGGAGGTCAATGTAAACGGCGGCAATTTCGATGAAGAGGTGCTTCGCTCCGATGTTCCTGTTCTCGTCGATTTCTGGGCCGAGTGGTGCGGGCCTTGCATGATGCTCGGGCCTGTCGTCGCGGAAGTCGCTAAGGAGAAGGAAGGGGCGCTAAAGGTCTGCAAAGTGAACGTGGACGAGAGCCCCGACCTTGCGGCGAAGTTCGGAATCATGTCTATCCCGGCGCTTCTTCTCTTCAAGGGCGGCGAGCTTGCCGCGCAGAAGATCGGCTATATGGGCAAGGACGAGGTTCTCGCGTTCGTGTCCTGACCGCCCGTGCATTTGGTATAATAGGCGTCATGGAAGAGATCGACTTCGAGGCAGACACTTTTGAAGACATCGTGGCGAAGGACGACCGCTATGACGGCCGCGCCTATGCGCTTTTGATGGATGTTGTCCACTACCTTACGAAGGACGGCGCTCACGCCAACGCGGAAGAAATAATGGACGAGTTCCGCGAGACTGCGCTCGACCAGTTCGGGCCTCTCGCCTACCGCGTCCTGACGGAGTGGGGGCTCAAGTCGTGCGAGGACATAGGCGAGATGATGTTCAACCTCGCGGAATCGCGTCGCATAGGCAAGGACGAAAACGACACGCACGAGAGCTTTATCGGCGGGTACGATTTCGAGGAGGCGTTCCTCGGCCCGTATGAAGTCTGACGGAGCGACGCGCAAGCAGGGGCGAATATGTTTGAGAACACGGTATTCGGGCGGCTCGACCAGAAGCTGCAGCACGCGATAAAGGACGCCGGCTACGAGACGCCGACGCCGATACAGGAAAAGGCGATCCCCTATCTTCTCGACGGGCGCGACCTGATCGGCTGTGCGCAGACGGGAACAGGCAAGACGGCGGCCTTCATGCTGCCGATCCTGAACCACCTCGTGAGGGTGAGGCGGCCTCGCCGCATCGGCCACCCGCGCGCGCTCGTCCTCTCGCCTACGCGCGAACTCGCCGTGCAGACTGCCGAGAACGTTAAGCGCTACTCCAAATACGCGCAGCTGCCTTTCGCATGTCTCATCGGCGGCGTGAGCCAGTACGGGCAGGTCAAGGACATCAAGAAGGGCGCGGAGACTGTCGTCGCGTGCCCGGGGCGGCTCATCGACTTGATGAACCAGGGAATACTCTATCTCGACCAGGTCGAGTGCTTTGTTCTCGATGAAGCGGACCGCATGCTCGATATGGGATTCCTGCCCGACATCAGGCGCATAATCTCGAAACTCCCGAAGTCGCGCCAGTCGCTTTTCTTCTCTGCGACAATGCCGCCGCCTGTCCTCAAGCTCGCGGGCGAACTCGTCCACGATCCCGCGTCGGTCACGATCTCGCCAGAGACGCCGACGGTCGAGAAGATCAACCAGAAGGTGATGTTCGTCGCAAAGAGCCAGAAGGACGCGCTTCTCGCGCATCTCCTTGAGCAGCATCCCGAGTGGAACAGGGTAATCGTCTTCACGAAGATGCGCCACGGCGCGGATCGCGTCGTGAAGAAGCTTTTCCGCGCCGGCATAAACTGCGCGGCAATCCACTCCGACAAGACGCAGGGTCAGCGTACGCGTGCGCTCGAGGGATTCCGCCGCGGTGACATTCGTGTCCTCGTAGCGACTGACATCGCCTCTCGCGGAATCGACGTTCCCGACATCTCATGCGTCGTCAATATGGAGCTGCCGCTCGAGACCGAGTCGTATGTCCACCGCATCGGCCGGACGGCGCGCGCGGGCGAATCTGGCGCGGCGATCTCGTTCGTGACGGACGAGGAACGCGGCCAGCTCAAGGCGATAGAGCGCTTTATCAAGAAGTCGATACCAGTCGACCGCGACCATCCCTTTGAGGCGCAGCCAGATTTGCCGCCGCCTGCGTGGGTCGCGCCAATGCGCGGCGGGCAGAACAACAAGGGCGGCGCACATGGGCCGCACGGCAAGCGCCGTCGCAAATCGTTTGTCGGACGCCGCCAGGTTGACTTTGGGCAGAAGAGAGGTGGACATAAATGAAGGCGATAATTCCAGCAGCAGGGCTTGGCACACGCTTCCTTCCAGTGACGCGCGTCGTGCCGAAGGAGATGCTTCCGATTGGCGCGAAGCCGGCACTTGAACTCATTGTCGACGAGGCGCGAGCGGCGGGAGCAGACGAGATTGTGATTGTCATCTCCGAGGGCAAGGAGTTAATTAGAAAGTATTTCGAGGGAGCGCCCGATATCCGCTTCGTCTATCAGAAGGAGCAGAAGGGGCTTGGCCACGCAGTCTTGCAGGCAGAGATCGACGACGACGCGCTGATACTTCTTGGCGACGCGCTTGTGATCGGGTGCTGTGCCGCGAAGGAGATGGTTGAGATTTCCAAGTGTCACGGTGGCGCGGCGGTTATCGGCTGCGAGCGCGTTCCGAAGGAGAAAGTCTCGCGCTACGGCATAATGAAGCTTGAAGGCGATCGCATCGTGGATATGGTCGAGAAGCCCGCGCCAGAAGAGGCGCCGAGCGATATCGCGGTCGCGGGGCGCTATTTGCTCCCTGCCGCTATCTTTGGCTACCTCAAGACGCAGACGCCTGGGAAGGGCGGCGAGATACAGCTCACCGACGCCATCAAGCGGATGCTAGCCGAACGCGACGCCTACGCATACGTCTATCCCGGCAAGAGGCAGGACATCGGCAATCCCGACGGATATTTTTCAGCACTGGAGGCATATCGTGGAAATCGTTAAGACAAGGAGTTTCGCCCGCGCCGGATTCCTCGGGAATCCGTCCGACGGATATTTCGGCAAGACCGTATCGTTCGCGTTCTCGAACTTCGGCGTAGAACTTGCGCTCACCGAGTCGGCGCGTCTCAGGTTTGTTCCCGGCGAGGTTGACGACGCTACATTCGATTCGCCAGAGCAACTTGTGCGCGACCTCCGGCTCTATGGCTACTACGGCGGCATACGGCTTCTTAAGGCCGTCACAAAGCGCTTTTGGGAATACTGCCAGAAGAACGGTGTGACGCTGCCGAAGCGCAACTTCACGGCGGAGTACAAGATCAACATTCCTCGTCTCGTCGGGCTCTCGGGATCTTCCGCGATATGCTCGGCGATGCTCAAGGCGCTGATGAAATTCTACGAAGTCGAGATCCCGATCGAAGTCGCGCCGACGATCTGCCTCGAGGCGGAGAAGGAGGAGCTTCGCATCAACTGCGGCTTCCAGGACCGCGTCATCCAGATGTACAACGGCGTCGTCTTCATGGACTTCGAGAAGTCGTTTGTCGAGGCGAACAACAGGGGCCGCTACGAACGAATCGATCCCTCGCTAATGCCGAAGCTCTATGTCTCCTACGACGCGGCGCGCGCGGAGGAATCGGGCGAGGCACACAAGGAAGTCAAGCGTCTCTTCGAGGCGAAGAACGCCGATGTCCTCGCGGCGATGACGGAATTCGCTGACATCGCGCAGCAGGGGCGCGACGCGCTTGTAGCCGGCCACCCCGAGAAGATCCCCGCGCTCGTCGACGCGAACTTCAATCTCCGCGACCGCATCTTCAATGTCGCGGAGGAAAACCGCCGCATGGTGATGACTGCGCGGAAGAGCGGCGCGAGCGCGAAGTTCGCGGGCTCGGGCGGTGCGATCGTCGGAACATACGAGGACGATGCGCAGTTTGCCGCGCTTGAGCGTGACCTCGCCGCAATTGGCTGCAAGACGCTGAAGCCGTCGATAGCGACGACCGCAGACGAGACGGCGCCGCTCGTGTCGTTCGCCAACTGGCGCAATTCGTAGTATGGAATGTCTTTCCGAGACACCTGACGGAGTGGTAATAAGCGTCCGGGCACAGCCGCGCTCGTCGAGGGCGGGGATTGACTCGCTCATGGGCGATGCTGTCAAGGTGCGAATACGCTGCGCCCCTGTAGACGGGAAGGCCAACAAGGAACTTATCGAGACGCTTGCCGACGAATTCGGGCTTGCGAAGTCATCCGTCGTCTTCAAGAGCGGCGAGACTTCGAAGCAAAAGCGCATCTTGCTGCGCGGCATATCCGCCGCGCAGGCGGAAGAGCGGCTAAAAGCCGTCCTCGGGGGAAAATAAAAATTTTTTCAGTTCGCCATTGACAGGGGCGTCCGTTTTATGATAAAGTAATCGCGTGATTACGATAAAAGGAGATTTCGAGATGCCATTGAAGAGGGCGAGAAAGGCGCGGCAAGACGGCGTGGAGACGCGCGAGGCGATACTCGCGGCGGCCGAGCAGGAGTTTGCCGACAAGGGCTTCGAGCTTGCCTCGGCGCGGGAGATATGCCGCCGCGCGGGCGCGAACTCGGCGCTCATGAACCGCTACTTCGGTTCCAAGGAGGCGCTATACCGTCTCGCCGCGAAACGGCTCTTCGGCGACCTCGGCGCTCCTCTCGCCACGCTTGCAGACGGCGTCAAGGACGAGAAGTCGTGGCGTGCGGCTGTGCGCGAGTGGATTGACGATATGCTTTTCATGACACTTCCGACCGAGCGCGCCCAGAAACTTTGCGCGGGTCTCTTCCGCCACGAGGTGACGCGGCCGACGAAATTCCATGACGAGTTCAAGGAAGCGTTTGGCCGCCCTGTTTACGAAGGGCTTAGGAAACTCCTTGCAATGAAGGTGAAGGACGAAGAGCGGCTGGAACTTCTCACGACATCTATTTGGGCGCAGGTTTCGGTCTATGCGCTTGCCGACGTCAAGTGGCACAAGTCTTTCCGTCCTGCAGGCGTCGACAACCGCGCCTGGGCCGAGAAAGTCACGGACAGCATCTGCGAACAGGTGTTCATGTCGGTTGGGAAATTAACCATGTAGAACATGCAGAACATGTAGAAAGTTCTGCACGATCTACATGTTCTACACGGCTAAAACGGATTGAAAGGAATGTAACGATGATCAAAGATGCTTTTAAATCTGCTGCGAGGATAATCGCAATCGTGGTCGTGCTGTTGCTCCTGATTGGCACGGGGTGCATCAATTCCATGATGTTCCATCCCGTGAAGGGCGGATACAATGCGACTACGTGGGGATATGTAGACATCGGCACGAACGGCGTGAAGGTTGCCGCAATCGTCTATGGACCCGTGCACGGCAAGAAGGCGATTATCCGCTGCCACGGCAACGCCGAGGACGCGTTGGGAACGCTCTGGGCTCTGAAGGAACTTGCGAATGATGGCTGCACGGTGGCCTCTGTCGATTACCCGGGCTATGGTCTCTCCGACGGTTCGCCCGACGAGAAGGGATGTTACAGGAATGTCCACCGGCTCTACGACTGGCTTATCGAGAAGCGAGGCTTCAAGCCAGAGGATATTATCATCGACGGCTTTTCCATTGGAACTGGTCCTGCTACCGAACTCGCGGCGACGCGGCCCTGTGGCGGGCTGATTCTTGAGGCGCCGTTTCTCTCCGCGCCGCGCGTTGTCACTCGTGTGCGACTGCTGCCGGTTGATCCGTTCCCGAACCTGAAGCGCATCGGCGACGTGAAGTGCCGTGTGCTGATGATCCACGGAACGAGCGACAGGGTGATTCCGTATTCGCAAGGCCAGGCGCTTTTCAAGCTCGCCAACGAACCGAAGCGCTTTGTCACGGTCGATGACGGTGACCATAACACGCTCGTCGACGACATGGGCTTTGACAATTACTATGAGCTGATCAAGGGATTTGTGGATGAAAAGTAATTCATTTCTGCCGCTTTATGTGACCAACTTCTTCGGGACGCTGAACGACAACTTCCTGAAGACGCTGGCGAGCTTTACTGTCATCGGCTGGCTTTCCGACGAGCGGGTGAAGTCGCTTGCGATGGGCGTTACCGCAGGAGCGCTGGTGCTGCCTTATATCCTCTGCTCGCCGCTTGCCGACAGACTGACCGCCGTCTTGGAAAAGCGTCGCATCGTGAGGTTTGCCAAGTGGGCGGAACTGCCGATTATGGCCGTTGCGATAGCGGGCTTCGCCATGAAGTCGCCTTGGCTCGTCATCGGCGCGATACTCCTCATGGGGCTCCAAAGCTCGCTCTATTCGCCCGCCAAATATGCGCTCGTCCGTGACATCGGCGGCGAAGCGCGCATCTCTACTGGCATGGGCGGCATGGAGGGCGTCTCCTTTCTCGGTGTCTTGATGGGAACAGTTGTGGGGGCAGTGGTGGCAGATAGGGCTGGCATGGAGACTAAATATATCCTTCTCGTTGCCTTTGCCACCCTTGGCCTTCTTGCCAGTTACACAATTCACGCCAAGGAAGAGCTCAATCGCTCGCTTCATGCGATAAACCCGATTCGCTATATTGCCCGCGCCTACCGAATGGCTGGACGCTACAATGGTCTCAACGCCGTCATCTTCACTCTCTCGGTTTTTTGGTGGGGCGCGGCGATGCTCCAGATGGGGCTTCTCGTCTATGGCAAGGCAGAGGCGGGGCTCAACTTGAGCGATACCGGCACGGGCGTGCTCCTTTGCGGCGCGGCGGTTGGGATTGTTGCCGGGCAGATTGTCGCAGGGTTTGTCGATAGGCGGCGATTCCTTCTCGGTGCGACGCTTTTGACTGGCTGGATCGCCGCAGCGCTTCTTGGCGTTCTCTACTTCGCGGCACTTTCGCCGCGGTGGTTTGGCGTGGTGCTTGGGCTTCTCGCGTTCGACCTTGGGTTTTTCAAGTTGCCGCTCGATGCTGAGATTCAGAAGGTTGTGAAGGGACCCAAGCTCAACACGATGCTCTCGTATTTCAACCAAGTGTCGTTTCTCTTTATGCTTGCGGCGAGCGGGTGCTACGCGCTCGTGAGTTGGGCGTTCGGTCCGAAGGCGTTTCTATTGCTCCTCGCGCTCGCGTTTCTCGTCGCGCCGTTTCTCTTTGTGTTCAGCTATAGGCCGGTGCTGCTTTATGTCGGTCGCTGGGTCTTCGCCTGGCGATACAAGGTGGAGATTGACGGTTTGGAAGAGGCGATGGGGGGTGGGCCGTCGGGTGTCGGATGTCAGGTGTCGACAATCGACGGCCGACAGCGGACAACCATGGCGACGGGCGACATTTCGACAACCGATTTCAACGATCAAACAATCAACCACTCACACGCCTATCTTGTCTTGCCAAATCACCCTGCGATGGTTGATCCGATGCTCGTGGGCGTGGCGTTTTGGAAGACGCCGCTAAAGCCGCTTTCGGACGAGTCGTTTTTCCACACCGGCATCGTCGCGCCGCATGTCCTCAAGACTCTTGGCGCAGTCGCGGTGCCCGACCTTCGCAAGCACCGCACCGCGCAAGGGGCGACGATTGCGCGTGGTCTTGGCGACATTGTGAAGTCGACGCTTGAAGACGGCGGCAATGTCATCTTCTATCCGTCAGGGCACATTCAGACCGAGCCCGAGCACGAGGACATCGGCACTCGCCAGCTCGCCTACAACATGTGTGGCGATTTGCCCGAGGGGGTGCGCGTCATTTGCGTCAGGACGCGCGGACTTTGGGGCTCGATTTGGTCGCGCAAGGGGCGCAAGACCTCGCCCTCGTTCGTGCCGACTTTCATCAAGAGCGTTTTCCTATGGTTCTTCTGGGCGCCGTTCGTGCCGCGCCGCCGCGTGACGATGTATGTCGAGGACATGACGGAGCGCGTCAAGGAATGGTCGAAGCTCACGCGGCTTGAATTCAATCGAAAGCTTGAGGAGTGGTATAACGAGGGTGGTGTTGTTTAGCCACAAAGAGCACAAAGGACACAAAGAAGAAAGGAGAAATAGAAATGAAAAGAGCGATTTCTATGATTGTGGTGGCTGTGTCCTGCTTGTTACAGCAGGGGTGCTATATGTTTGTCGATCGGGAAGGAAAATATTTCGCCTCTACAAAAGAGGCTTGGTCGAGCCGACATGGTGAGTGGTGGCCAAATTTGCGCACAACTGGCGACTGTATGATGCTAATGGGTGCGTGTATACCGGTTGCTGGATGGGTGACGCTTCTCCCTGCAGGATTTGTCGTCAATGCAGCCGAGTGCTGTGCGGTGGCTCCAGCGTTTGACACCGTCATGCTGCCTATTGACTTCCTCGACAACATGCTTTTGCAGATTGAGGAGGCGAATTACCAGGATGTGCGGCGTCGACTGGAATCAGATCTTGATGCAACGCTTGCAGATTCGGAATATTGGGAATCGCGGGCGTGTGATAAGCTATATTATCTAAACCGATGGCTTTCAGAAAAATCCGACTTGAAGAACTTGTCAGATAAGCAAGTGTCGGCTATTCTCTCGATTCTCAGATCGTGGCTAAAAGGTCAATCAGACATTGATTGGAGAACTATGTATCAGTTCCAGGGCATAGTTGGGTCCGTGTACGAGAAATCTTGCGAGCGTGAATCTCTGGATATGTTGGCTAAGGGGCTGGTCGAGATTAAGGAAGCAACAAAGGTGCCTATGTTTCAGGTAATTCCTCATAAAATTGAGTATTCCATTAGCTCAGCGTCGGAGGGAAAAGACAATGTGAAGTTCAGCGACGAACAACTGATGGTTCTCCGGGATGCCGATATCATGAGAGCAGAGATCGATCGGCTTCTCAAGATGCGTCAAGAGAAACGCGAAAAAGAAGTAAATGGGCAAGGGACTAACTGAAAGCTTCAACGTGCGAAATTTGCCACGAAGAACACAAAGAGCACAAAGCGGAAAGAAGGAATCGAAATGAATATGCGGATGATATTTGTGCGGGCCGTCGCGGGAAGGTTTTTAGACAGGATTAACAGGATTGACAGGATTAAGAAAGGAACGGAAGCATGAAGAAGAATAAAGATATTGAGCGATTTGAGGAGATTCTTGCCAGCGGTACAAAGTCGAGGCGTTCTGATGCCGCTTACCAACTGTATTGGATATTCAGGGAGGGCGAGGGCGTGAAGTCCGACAAAAAGCGTGCGATAGGATATTTGCGTATTGCGGCAGAGGATGGTTTGGCAGACGCCATGTACCAATTAGGTTGGCATTACTACAGCGGCACATTCATTAGAAAGAATATTGTAAAGTCAATCGAATGGTATAGCAAGGCGGCAGACAAGGGCGACGACTGGGCGCAGGTCAATCTTGGAAAGATATATCTTGACGGTGAGCGGGGAGTAAAAAAGGATTATGCGAAGGCTGTCAGCTTGTTTCGCAAGGCTGTGCGCAAGGATGACGAACTGG
>Ga0310696_10003800_pt1 | contig 18727 bp, 12 predicted proteins | sample AusTroGonzalo_MG_4_FD_203885 | JGI IMG/M metagenome (GOLD analysis project Ga0310696, IMG submission 203885) | Bovine rumen microbial communities from tropical cattle in Woodstock, Queensland, Australia - Gonzalo_02 (v2) (version 2) | ecosystem: Host-associated > Mammals > Digestive system >...
AACGGTCCTAAGGTAGCGAAATTCCTTGTCGGGTAAGTTCCGACCCGCACGAATGGTGTAATGATCTGGGCACTGTCTCAACTACCCGCCCGGCGAAATTGTAGTACCGGTGAAGATGCCGGTTACCTGCGACAAGACGGAAAGACCCCATGGAGCTTTACTGTAGCTTGATATTGGGTTTCGGTAATTTATGTACAGGATAGGCGGGAGACTAGGAACCGTGGGCGTCAGCTTGCGGGGAGTCAACCTTGGGATACCGCTCTTAGATTGCTGGAATTCTAACCTGTGGCCGTGAATCCGGTCAGGGGACATTGTCAGGTGGGCAGTTTGACTGGGGCGGTCGCCTCCGAAAAGGTAACGGAGGCGCTCAAAGGTTAGCTCAGCACGGACGGAAACCGTGCCCCTGAGTGTAAACGCATAAGCTAGCCTAACTGCGAGGCTGACGGGCCGAGCAGTAACGAAAGTTGGAGTTAGTGATCCGGCGGTATGTGAATGGAAATGCCGTCGCTCAACGGATAAAAGCTACCCTGGGGATAACAGGCTGATCTCCCCCAAGAGTCCACATCGACGGGGAGGTTTGGCACCTCGATGTCGGCTCATCACATCCTGGGGCTGAATTCGGTCCCAAGGGTTCGGCTGTTCGCCGATTAAAGTGGTACGCGAGCTGGGTTCAGAACGTCGCGAGACAGTTCGGTCCCTATCTGTCGTGGGCGCAGGATATTTGAGGAGCTCTGTCCTTAGTACGAGAGGACCGGGATGGACGTACCTCTGGTGCACCAGTTGTCACGCCAGTGGCACAGCTGGGCAGCTATGTACGGATCGGATAAACGCTGAAAGCATCTAAGCGTGAAGCCGACTCCAAGATTAGATATCCCATCGCTTTATGCGAGTAAGACCCCTTGTAGACTACGAGGTTGATAGGCTGCGTGTGTACGCATGGCGACATGTTTAGCTTGGCAGTACTAATAGGTCGAGGGCTTGACCACATGAGATCCTTTGGTCATCCCATCTTAATCTCCTTTTTCCGCACACTTTGTTCAGTTTTCAGGGTGTTACGCCCTAAGCTTTAGCATATGCACCATTAGCTCAGTTGGTAGAGCACCTGACTCTTAATCAGGGTGTCCCGGGTTCGAGCCCCTGATGGTGCACCACTGATACAAGGGCTGATGATTTAGCCCTTGTATCAACCACATGGCTCGTTGGTCAAGCGGTTAAGACTCCGGCCTCTCACGCCGGCAACGCGGGTTCGATTCCCGCACGAGTCACCACTTTTGCTAAAGCGAAGATATATTCCTCAATAGCTCAGTCGGTAGAGCATGCGGCTGTTAACCGCAGGGTCGTTGGTTCGAGTCCAACTTGGGGAGCCAAAAGAATACTCACTATCAACAGTTGGTGTTGATGACGCAGGGGGTCCACCCGTTCCCATCCCGAACACGGAAGTTAAGCCCTGTAGTGCCGAAAATACTTGGCTGGCGACGGCCCGGGAAAATAGGAAGATGCCAACATCTGATAGTGAGTATTTTTTTGTTCAGCATTGCAGTTATGACTGGATATTGCTATATGAGAGTCTGTAGAGGAATCTGCAGGCCTTTCTTTTTTATACGGCTTTTAATATAGACATTTTTCTATGTTTCTGATATTATTTTATCATTACATCAGCATTTGAAGATAATTATGGAATACGCAATCACATTATCTAAACAATTCAATATCAAAGAGGAGTACGCGCAAAATATCATTACTTTGCTTGATGACGGCAACACGATCCCGTTCATCGCTCGTTACCGTAAGGAAATGCACGGCTCTATGGACGATCAGCTTATCCGTGAGTTCAGCGAAAAGCTGGATTATCTGCGCGGACTCGACAAACGCAGAGAAGAAATACGCGAGCTGATCACCGGTCAGGAGAAAATGACGGATGAGATCGGAGCGGCTCTCGATAAAGCGCAGACTCTCAGCGAGCTGGAGGATATTTACCGTCCGTTCCGTCCTAAGAGGAAAACGAGAGCTTCTGTCGCCAAAGAGCGTGGGTTGGAGCCTCTTGCTCTGGAGATCCTAAATCAGGAGAAGGGCTTTGACCCTCTGGAATACGCTGAACAGTTTGCGGATGAGGAAAAAGAAGTCCCGACCGCACAGGATGCCATAAACGGCGCTATGGATATTATCGCCGAAATGCTCTCTGACAGTGCGGATATCCGTAAAAAGCTGAGAGGTATCTTCCACATCAGCGGGGTTTTGAAGTCTGCTGCAGCAGATGCGGATCAGGATAGCGTATATACCAACTACTATGACTTCTCCGAGCCTGTCAAAAAGATAGCAGGTCATCGGATCCTCGCTATCAACAGGGGAGAGAAAGAGGGCTTATTAAAGGTCGGAATCGTGCTCAACAGCGAATATCCTTTGAGCGTTATCAATCGGGAACTGGATAAGGGTACAAATCCCCTGTGTTCAGATATTATCAAAGCCGCAGGCGAGGACGCTTATACAAGGCTGATTTTCCCGTCTATCGAGCGTGAGATCCGTTCCGAGCTGACCGATACCGCGTCCGAGAAAGCAATGAAGGTCTTTGCGACGAACCTCAAACAGCTTTTGATGCAGCCGCCTGTCAAGGGCAAGACTGTACTCGGTCTCGATCCGGGCTACCGTACCGGCTGTAAGGTCGCAGTCGTCGACGATACCGGTAAGGTGTTGGATACCGCGGTGATCTATCCCACCCATTCTGAAGCCAAGATCGCTCAGTCAAAGATAAAGCTCCTTGAACTCATCAAGAAGCACAATGTAGATATTATCTCCATCGGCAACGGTACCGCGAGCAAAGAGACTGAGATGTTCGCCGCTGACGCCATCAAGGAGTCCGATCATAAAGTATATTATATGGTCGTCAGCGAGGCCGGCGCGTCTGTCTATTCCGCGTCCAAACTCGCGGCGGCTGAGCTGCCTGAGCTTGATTTGACGCTCAGGAGCGCCGTTTCGATCGCCAGACGCCTGCAAGACCCGCTTGCGGAGCTTGTCAAGATCGAGCCTAAGGCTATCGGCGTAGGGCAGTATCAGCATGATATGCCTCAAAAAAGGCTGGGAGAGACCCTTGACGGCGTTGTAGAGGACTGCGTAAACTCTGTAGGGGCTGACCTGAATACGGCTTCTCCGGCGCTCCTGCTGCGCGTATCGGGACTGAATGCGACTGTCTGCAAGAATATTGTAGCTTACCGTGAAGAAAACGGAGCTTTTAATTCTCGCTCAGAATTAAAGAAAGTGCCGAAGCTCGGTCCGAAAGCGTTTGAGCAGTGCGCAGGATTCCTGCGCGTGCCTGAGAGCCACAATCCGCTGGACAATACCGGCGTCCATCCTGAGAGCTACGCTGTGGCGAAGGAACTGCTGAAGCTGGCTAATTATTCTGATAAAGAAATAAAGACTGCTAAATTGGGCGATCTTCCCACCAGAGTGAAGCAGCTCGGCACAAAGAGCCTTGCCGAAAAGCTGGATATCGGATTGCCTACGCTGAATGACATCGTCAAAGAGCTCAGTAAGCCCGGACGCGATCCGCGTGATGAAATGCCCCAACCGATGCTGCGCTCGGATGTTCTTGACATCAATGATCTCAAAGAGGGCATGGAGCTGACCGGCACGGTGCGTAATGTCATCGACTTCGGCGCTTTTATCGACATCGGCGTACATCAGGACGGTCTTGTGCATATCTCTCAGATCTGTGATAAGTTCATCAAGCATCCGTCCGAGGTGCTCAAGGTCGGCGATATCGTAAAGGTGAAGATCCTCTCTGTTGATGTAAAGAAGCATCGGATCTCGCTGACTATGAGAACCAAGTGATACAGTATTGTTATAAAACGTAAGATTGTGTTAAAAAATAAAGATAAATATGCTAGAATCATCGCTTGAAAGACAGTATAATGCAAATAGGAGGATGATATTATGAAAAGGATATTACTGATGATTCTGGCGGCGCTGATCGTCCTGACGAGTTTACCGCTGATCGGAGCAGTTGCAGAAGAGACCGGTATACCGTCCGGTTTTGCTGAGGCTAAGGCGCTGTATGTACACGCAGTGAGCGGTTCTGCCGATACCGAAGCATGGCAGGCGTGGCAGAGCGTCCATGACGAGGATTTTGAAGTCGAGGCTTCTGATGAAAAATACTTCTTCCTGCCGTCGTCGGTGGGGGAGCACTCTGTGGATGTATATAACGGCTTTGATGAAGCAGTCACGCTCAACGGCGTTGAACTCGCCTCTCACAGCACCGCGACTGTGACATATGATCCCGATGTCGCATATCCTGTCACTGTCGGCGGTCAGAGCTTTACGCTGACGATGATGAGATCGAATGCCGAAGCGGCGATCTACATCAACAATCCGGACGCTGACGGCAGCGGCACCGATCTGATGACCTATCTTAATGAAGACAAAAGCCTGAGCGCAAAGGCTACCGGAGCGATCGTAACCCCTGACGGTAAAATCGACAATACTCCGATCAAGAAGATCAAGGGCAGAGGCAACACCTCGTGGGATAAGCCGAAAAAAGGTTATAACATCACCTATGATAATAAAGTCGGGATCGCAGGTATGGAGAAGAACAAAAAGTATTCGATCCTTCCGAACTATCAGGATGACGCACTTTCTCGCAACCGATTCCTGTATGATCTGTCCGACGCGGTCGGCATGCCGTATGCCTCTGATTCGCGCTATGTGGACTTTTATGCCAACGGATACTACTGGGGTTCCTATCTGATGTGTGAGAAGGTCGAGCCGGGCAGCTTGGTACCAGAGGTAGATGATAAGGGGTATTTGGACGATGACGGTTCGATCAAAGATGACTTTGCCTTCATCGCCGAAGTCGACGCGAGCGCCGGTGACGATGATTACTGGGTGAGTGTAGACGGGCTCAAAATCACTATCAAAGCTCCTGAGATCGATCCCGGCGACCCCGGCTATGATGAGGTGAAAGCCTATGTCAAGTCGAAGTTCAGCGCTTTTTACAACGCGACTGCTCCGGGTGGTAAACTCTCCGAAGTTGCCGATGTCGATTCTGTCGCTAAGCTGTACCTGATCAACGAACTGGGTAAAAACTGGGACAGTGGCGTTTCCAGTACCTTCTTCACCTATAAGCAGGATGATAAAGGCGTATATAGATTCTACGGCTCTCCCGTGTGGGACTATGATAACACACTCGGCAACGCGACAGGCATCGCAGGCGAGCTGCGCAATATCGGCGTAACTGATTATGAAAAATATACCGGATGGTGGTGCCGCCATAAGGGTAAAATGAACGCTTCGTCAAAAAGATCAAGCAACATCATAGCGAGGATATCACAGAATGCCGAGATACAGGCAGCTGTTCCGATGATCTGGTTCGAGTACTTTGTTCCAGCGATCGATCACTTCACAGGTACAAAATACAATGAAGCTATAAACAGCGAGCTGAAGACACGCGATGCGTATTATGATCTTATCAAAGATTCCGCAGCTATGAACTATGTGTCCGGCTGGCTGTTGAATACCGGAAAATGGATATCCGATCACTCGACGCTTAACAAGGCGTATTATGACCCGGTGTCGAAGAAGATGATCGTAGAAGAAGGACTTACAAACTATCCGATGACCTTTGAGGGTATGTACGACTATGCGTTCGACTGGATGATCGGCCGCGCCGCATGGCTGTCGGAGCAGTACGCGCCCGACTATACGCCTGTTGCAGCAGAGATTCGCGGTGACAGCAACAACGACGGCGAAGTCACGATCCTTGATGCGACCGTTATCCAGAGACTAATCGCTGATCTGGAGTCCGAAGAGAATATGAACATGAAAGCTGCGGACGCTGATGGCGATGGTGAGGTCACCATACTGGATGCGACACGTATCCAACGCGTGCTTGCCAAGCTTTGCGAGATTGACGGCACACCTATTGATTCTTAAAGTATCAGACCGGTATGTTATATCATGCTAGTACGGTATTCCGGAGCATCGATCGATAATGCCCGGTTTTAACGCTTGCACTGCCTTTCACAAAAGTAATCATATCAGCAGATGATCATTTGATCTTGAACAAAAATCGGTAATGAGGTGGTTATATGCCGGCTTTTCATGAGACAAAGGTCCACGGTACCCGGGGCTTTCCGTATATCGTTTATCCGGGGAGGATCCCGGAATGCCGCCGCGCTATGCCGCATCACTGGCATGATGAAATGGAGATAGTCTATGTCACGCAAGGGCCGCTCATCGTTTCTGTCGGGAATGCGGAATTCGTTCTGAAGGACAGGGATATTGTCCTCGTACATCCTCAGACGATCCATTCTATCCGACAAAGCGATGATCTCCCTGCAAGATATGATACGATCCTGTTCCGATTCTCGATGCTTGAGAACGGAGCGGATGATACTTGTCGTGACAAATACCTCGAGCCGATCTATAGCCGCAGCTTGCTTATGCCGGATCTCCTGACCGGGGATGACCCACTGCATATGGCGCTTGAGCCGCTTATCCAAAAGCTCCTGGTAGATCCGCATCACCAGCGCTTCCATGATGAGCTGCTGATCAAGTCGAGGGTGTTCGAGATCATGTATCATGTTTTTCCGTACTGTAAGCCGACAGATAAATCGACCGCTTTTGAGGATATAATATATGAAAAGCTCAAGCGATCGCTGAGATATCTGGAAGAGCACTATGCAGACGATATCACACTCGAGAAAACGGCGGCGGTATGCAATTATACTAAGGGCTATTACTCAAAGCTGTTCAAGCAGTTGACGGGTATCACCTTCACACAATACCTCAAGAACTATCGCCTTGAGATCGCGGCTGACCGCATCAGGAGCGAAAAAACAAAGATCTCTGAGATCGCTGTGTCATGCGGCTTTTCTAATTTATCTTATTTTTCCCGCGCTTTTTACGAAAAGTTCAATACCACCCCGTCCGATTATCGAAAAGCAGAAACCTGAGAAATAAACCGATCTCCGTTTGGATACAAATCCAAGCGGAGTTTTTGTGGACAATAGGCAGTATTTCTGTTATCATTAAAAAAACGACACAGGAGATGATATCATGCTGGGTAACTTCAGTTATAAGAACGCGACAAAGCTGTATTTCGGAGATGATTCTCTGAAATATCTCAACGATGAACTGCCGAAGTACGGTCCTACGGTACAGCTTATCTACGGCGGCGGATCTATAAAGCGCAACGGTATTTATGACTCTGTTGTTGCTATCCTCAAGGCTAACGGTAAGACCGTGGTCGAGGACCCGGGCGTAATGCCTAACCCTACTGCGGATAAGCTGCGCGATGGCGTGCGGATCGCTCGGGAGAACCAAGTTGATTTCCTGCTCGCTGTAGGCGGAGGCTCATGCTGTGATTACGCTAAGGCGGTGTCGGTATCCGCCCACTGTGATGACGATCCGTGGGAGAAGTATTATATCCGCTTTGAGGAGCCTGACTGCGAGATCATCCCCGTTGGATGCATCCTGACTATGTCCGGCACCGGCTCCGAGATGAACGCCGGAGCGGTCATCACCAATCATGATCAAAAGCTCAAGATAGGTCATGTCTTCGGCGAAGAGGTCATGCCTAAGTTCTCTATACTCAACCCCAAGTTCACCCTGTCGCTGCCCAAGCGCCAGATGGTAGCCGGTATTTACGATATCTTCAACCATATATGTGAGCAGTATTTCTCAGGAGATGATGACAACACCTCCGATTATATCGCTGAGGCTCTGATGAAGTCGGTCGTCCACAGCTCGCTGATAGCTGTTGAGGATCCAAATGACTATGAGGCGCGCTCCAACATCATGTGGTCAGCCACATGGGCGCTGAACACTCTGATATCCCGCGGTAAAGACACCGACTGGATGGTGCATATGCTGGGTCAGGCGGTCGGAGCGATCACTGACGCTACCCACGGCATGACCTTAGCGGCGGTATCGCTGCCTTACTATCGCTTTATCAAGCCGTATGGACTCAAGAAGTTCGCGCGATTCGCGACCGAGGTGTGGGGAATAGCCCGTGATGGAAAGACCGATGAACAGCTCGCCGATGAGGGCCTCGCCGCCATGGAGAGCTGGATGAAGAAGATCGGAGTAGCCATGAACCTGACTGAACTGGGCGTGACTGAGGATATGATAGAGCCCATCGCCGACGCTACTATCATCCTCGACGGAGGTTATAAGCAGCTCAGTAGGGATGATGTTTTGGCTGTGCTGAGAGCCAGCCAGTGACCGCTGACGATCATATAAAGGAGTGATGATCTTGTATTGTCCAAAATGCGGAAAGCCGCTCAATGGCGCCGCGTTCTGCACCGAGTGCGGAGCTACGGCTGAACAACCTCTGCGCGATGGGGAAAAGGTGACCCCTAACATAACCCTCGGTGACGACGGCAAATATCGCTGGATATATGAGATGAGCCTCTTGAAGAATCCTACGATATTCCTGCTGGTGTGGAAGATATTCTTCTTCATCTTCATAGGCATTTTCGCCGTAGTGATGCTGATCGATCTGTGCAGCGGCAATATGGACACCGGCCGCCTGCTGGACAGTCTCAAGATGATCGGATACTCGCTGTTGGGCATGACGGCTCTGGTGGCGATAGGTGTGCTGATATATTCGGCTAAGATGGGCGGCAAGTATATCGTCATGTTCGAGATGGATGAAGAGGGCATCAACCATAAGCAGGTGCCGACTCAGGCTAAAAAAGCGCGCAGTATCGGCCGCTTTACCGCGGCTGCCGGAGCCGCAAAGGGCAGCCTGTCCGCGACCGCGGTCGGTATCAACGCCCAGAACACCGAGATGTATACCGAGTTCGCGCGCGTCAGGAAGGTCAAGTCATACCCCGGACGCAATCTGATCAAGGTCAATGAGAGGCTCAACCATAATCAGGTATATGCGGCTGATGAGGACTTCGCCTTTGTCGAGAACTTCATCATGGACCATGTGCCTGAACAGGCGAAACAATAAAACACAAGTTAATGAAAAACGGGAGAGCATCTGCTCTCCCGTTGAGTTATTTGCGATTATTTTTTGTCTACCAGCAGGATCTTGCCCATTACATTCTGGGGAGTAAGATACTCGTTGAAGGCGGTCTCTGCGTCCTTAAGATCGTAGACCTTGTGGATCATCTCGGGGATGACCTTGAGGTCGCCCTTAGCGAAATGCTCGTCGGTCATCGACCACTCTTTGCCCGGCCACGGAGCCGAATAGCTCATCCATGAGCCGGTCAGATAGAACTCCTTGCGGTTCATATTCTCCCACTCGCGGATAGAGAAAGTCATATCTCTGGTGGGTGTGCCGATAAAGCACAGGTGAGCCTTGTTGGCCGCGATCTCAAAGGCGGTCTTCATAGCAGGCACAGCGCCGGTGGATACGAATACATAGTCAAAACCTCTGCCGTCGGTGACAGCCTTGACCTGTTCGCTGAAGTCGGGGTCGAGGCTGACGATAGTTGCGTCAGCGCCGAGCTTCTTCGCGTTTTCGAGGTGCTTTGCGTCGATGTCGGTGACGACGACCTTATCACAGCCGAGGATCTTTATCCACTGCAGGGTGAACAGACCGATGGTGCCGCCGCCCAGGATAACTGCGCTCTTGCCGGGCTCATACTTGTATCCGCACTGGTTGATGCCGTGGATGGCTACGGTGGATGGCTCGAACATAGCGGCGCTCTCATAAGGGATGTTCTCATCGATCTTCATCACATTGCCCTCGGGCAGAGTGACATACTCGGCCATAGAGCCGTTCCTGCGCGAGCCTACAAAGCTGTAGTGCTTGCACAGGCTGAAGTTGCCGGCCTTGCAGTCCTCGCACTCAAAGCAAGGTACAAGCGGTATACCTACCACATGGTCGCCCTTTTTGACGGATGTTACGCCCTCGCCGACCTCGTCGACATAACCTGAGAACTCATGTCCCAGGATGATCGGGAAGCTGTGAGCAGCGTCAGCGTGATAACGAGGGATATCCGAGCCACAGATGCCCGTAGCTACGGACTTGACTCTTACCTCGCCGTTGCCTACCGACGGAGTCTCGAACTCTTCGTATCTGATATCCTTTGATGCGTGTATAACAGCAGCTTTCATATTCATTACCTCTGTATCTATAATATTCAGCCGCCTGAGTGATACAGACGGCTTTGTTATTGATCACGATTTTATCAGAGCATGGAGGTTACCATGTAGTTGGTCTTAACGGCGTAGTTGTAGTCTTCTACAACGCATACTACAGCGTCCTTGACCAGCTCGTGAGCGTCGTTCCTGAGCTTTCCGTCGCGCACCTTGGTGTACTGCAGAGGCATGTACTGGTGCAGCAGGGGGAGAGGGATCTCGACGCCTTCAAAGTTCTTGAAGAGCTTTTCCTGAGCCTTGACGACCGGAGCATGAGAGAAGTAGTAGCGGCTGCGATCGGAGAAGCTGTATTTCCGGGCGATATGCTGCTCGAGCTCTGTGCCGTGATAGTGCTTCTTCCAGTCCTTATCGTTGGCGAGCATTTCTTTCTCGAGAACATCGATGAAGTTAGCTCTGCTGCGCTTATCCGGGATAAGCTCTGCCTCGATCATCGACAGGGCGAATATAGCCTCACGCACAGCGTTGGTCAGAGCCGGGCCTACCTTGATAATGGCTATGCCGTCCTCGACCATCTCACGCAGCTTTGCAGGCGGCTGATAGTCGGTGCTGTGACCCTCGAACACGATGTTTGGATATTTCTTAAGACGGTTGCAGAGCTTCACTGCGTCCAGACGGTTATAAATGTGCATATCCGCGTTGCCGAATTCTACGCCGGGCTGTACTACGATACCGATGATATGGTTCCATGCTTCGCTCAGACCGCGCTTTTCGAACACCTTGCGATAGGCGATGATGGTGGATTCAAAGTCGCGCGGAGAGGTGACCTTGAGTGTATCCTCTTCCTCCTGGCTGCCGCCGGGGATCGGTACCTCTGAACCGATGATGTACACGGGATGTACAGCGTCGGGATTGGTCTTGAGCAGTTCCTGATATGCCGCCTCACAAGACTCATACAGGATAGCTCCGCGCTCTGCTATTACGGCGTTCTCGAGCATCTCGTCCTCGGGATCGTCGCCGAGCTTCATCGAGGTGTCGAGGTGGACCTTGGTGTAGCCTGCGAGCACACAGTCATATACCAGCTTCTTAGCGTGTTCCATAGCGACTTCTGCCGGCTGATCGCACCAAGGCAGAGGGCCGAGATGGTCGCCGCCGAGGATGATCTTGGATTTATCAAATCCGATACGGTCGGCGATCGTGTAAACATAATCTCTGAAGTCTACGCTGGTCATGGCCATATAGCCGCCGAACTGGTTGACCTGATTGGATGTGGCCTCGATCAGAACGGTGTCATCAAAACGCTTGGCCTGATCCATGATAGCCTCTATGACTATCTTGTTGGCTGAGCAAAAGGATGGAACTCCTGAGTGGATGCCCAGCATGCGCTTCTCCAGAATATTCAACAATTGGTTCTTCATATTATGCTTCCTTTCCTAAAAACTGAAATCGATAAGATTAAAATGCAACTTAGGCGATCACTTCTCGAAGAAGTAATTATCGCACAGCTTTTTGAACAGCTCCATATCATCGGCGTAGGTGATCTTGAGGTTAAGCACGTTGGCGCGCACGACCTTCATCTTGATGCCGTGAGCCAGCGCGATCGCTCCGGCCGAAGTCATCTGTTCAAGCTCGTCTTTGGGCGAGTTCATATAGATATCATATATGTGTCCGAAGGTGAACGCCTCGGGGGACGCTCCTGCGACGATATTGAATCTGGGCTCGATATTGGTCAGGATATGATCGTCGTCCATGCGATATACAGTGTCGTAGTTGAACTGAGCCAGTGTAGCTCCACCGAACTTCTTGACGCCTTCGATGACCTCGCGTGTGCCGACAGGGTCAACATAGGGGTGGGTGGCGTCGTGTATGAGGATAACGTCGTCGGGCTGAGAGTACTCAGCGGCCGCGGTAAGACCGTTCTTGACGGACTCGGATCTGGTATCGCCGCCGGCTACTACGCGATACAGCTTGTCGGCGTTGATCTCGTCGGCTATCTGCTGTACATAGTCTATCCAGTCGGCGTGGGATACTACGATGATCTTGTCCACTTCTTCAAGAGCGTTGTAGCCCTCGAGGATATAAGAGAAAATAGGTCTGCCGCCTACCTTGATATACTGCTTAGGGATATCGGCGCCGAAGCGTGTGCCGGAGCCGCCCATCATTAGTAAAGCTGTGTTCATATCGTTCTCCCCGGTATAGGTAGTATTTGTCGGATCGCGCAAAAATCTGCCGCGTCTGCATTCTTAAATATTATACTATTTATCGATATAAAAGTCAATTATTTCATGCGCAGTTTTGGGCTTATGGGACATGGTTCGACGCACTTGGATTATAATTCTTATCAGGAATCATAAACCGTTAAAATGCGGTATTTGTCGATATTTACAGATTGACAGCAGAGTTGATTTTTGGTAATATAGATATAATATGTGAAAGTATGCGTTGAGGGCCGCTGTGATATTTGTATCCGGTCGCCTCGGACGCGGTGAAGAATGGCGGTGACTGTATGAGTACAACTGCATTGACCGATGACCGCGGGGAGCTCAATTTCTCCTCGTTCAGTTTGTATCGCAACGCGATATACGGCGTAGCGGCTATATGGATCGTGCTGTTCCACGGTATCATCCTGCCTAAGCTCGAGATAGATCCTTCGCTGAGCTTTTTTGCAGAGACCTGTCAGCTGGGCAACGTCAGCGTGGATATCTTCCTGCTGCTGTCAGGTATAGGACTGTACTTTGCGTATTCTAAGAAGCCTAAGCTCGGATCGTTCTACTATAAGAGAGTTGTTAGAGTATATCTGCCGTACCTGCTGATCGCGATGCCGTTCTTTGTATATGTTTGCTTCTTCTTGCAGAATAACAACATAGGGCTGTTCTTCCAGGCGCTGTTCACCGTCAACTACTGGACAGGTCAGCGCGGACCGATCGAGTTCTGGTATGTATCGGCTATACTGGTATTCTACCTGATATATCCGCTGATATACAAGTTCATCTTTTATAAAGACAAGAACGCTCTGCTGCGTACCGCTATACTGGTAACACTGAGCATAGCGCTGTGCTTCATCCTGTTCTTTACCGCGCCTAAGGTGTTCAGTTTCTTTGATAAGGTGCTGCCTCGTTTTACGGTATTCATCATAGGCTGTTATATGGGCCGCCCTGTAAAACAGAAGAAAAAGTTCTCTGTGCTGGTTCTGATAGCATCGGTGATCGTCGTCGCCGCGGCCTATCCGCTGTATGCGCGCGGCGGACTGTCGGGCATATGGCGCAGATACTACGGCTCTTTGACCGGTATCGCGCTCACCTTCATGCTGGCGCAGATGTTCGTGGTATTGTCTAAGATCAAGCTGGACAAGTTCTTCGCGTTCTTCGGAGCCTTCTCGCTGGAGATATACATCGCTACCATAGGAGCACGCACGATGTTTTACATATCTCCTTTCTATGGCGGCAATATCTTCGTCCGTTATCTGCAGATATCCATTGTAGCTATGCTGGCGGCATATCTCATCAGCTTGCTTGAAAAGCCGCTGATAAAACTGCTGATGAAACCGGTGCAGAAGAAATAGATACGGTAAATACGCGTCTGATGACGCTTGATTATAACTAATACGTATTTTGGGGGATAAAGAAATGGATGGTTCATTCGGATTTAAGGTAAGTAAAGTAACCGCCGAAAACAAATTCGTTAAGTACTTTTGGGCGATAATCGGCTCGTTCTTCAAGAAGATCAGCGGAGCTATCAACAGATTTTTCGGTCAGAGGGTACGCAATCGTATCAGCCGCAAGGGCAAGGTGGAACCTAATAAGATATTCTTCCAGACCTTCCAGGGCGACTATACCTGCAACCCTAAGTATATCACCGAAGAATTGCTAAAGCAGGGTGTGGACGCTCATATAGTATGGGCCGGACGCAAGCGTTCCATTCGCACTCCCGGAGCTTTTCCCTACGGTATCAAGACCGTAGATATGTACTCTTACGAGATGATGCAGGAGATGGCAACAGCCAAGATAATCATAACAAACTCCGTAGAGTACCAGAAGCGCAAACTGCCGATCAAGCAGAACCAGGTTGTGTTCCAGACATGGCACGGCTCGCTGGGTATCAAGCGCTTTGATAAGGGTCATAACAACGGTAAGGCGTGGGTCAAGGCCGCTGAGTATAACGGCAAGATCGCCGACTACTGTATCTCTAACTCTACCTTTGAGAACGACGTATACAGAGAGTCCTTCTGGGACAAGAGCGAGATACTTGAGTACGGTCATCCGCGCAACGATATCCTCGTCAATCCTATAGATGAAGAGACGCAGAAGAAGATAGCAGAGATCAAGGACGGCCTCGGTATCGCCAAGGACGCTAAGGTAGTGCTCTACGGCCCCACCTTCCGCGACGCCCACAACTTTGACTGCTATAACATCAAGCCCGATGTTCTGTTCGAGGCTCTTGAGGAGCGTTTCGGAGGCGAGTGGGTGCTGATGACTCGCTATCATCCCACTGTACGTAAGCTCGGCACGGGCTTCGGCAACAAGAGGGTGATCAACGTATCCTCTTACCCCGACATCCAGGAGCTCATGCTCGTAGCCGATATAGCTATCACTGACTACTCCAGCTGGATCTATGACTTTATGCTCACCCGTAAGCCCGGATTCATCTTCGCTACCGATATAGAGAAGTATGATAACGAGCGCGGATTCTACTTCCGTCTGGATTCTACACCGTTCCCGGTCGCTACTACACCCGGCAGCTTAGCGCGTAAGGTCAAGGCGTTCGACGCCGAGAAGTACGCCGCAGATCTCGAGAAGTTCCTCGAGGATAAGGGCTGCTTTGAGGATGGACAGGCTTCCAAGAGAACCGTTGAGAAGATCAAGGAGATCCTCGAACAGGCTAAGAACGAGCCTCAGACCGATAAGCAGGCAAAGCGTAAATAATTGCCGTAATAATACAGATCAAAGCCGTGCTTCAGCGCGGCTTTTTCTTGTCTGTTGAAGTGTCGGCAACAGCCTTGAAAATCGCTGAATATTCTATTATCAATGTCTAATTAAGTATACAAAAGTCGCAGTATGTTGGTATAGTGTGATAATTGACAGTTATCGTCGGTTATGATAGAATATGTTGAGAATCAGCGAGGTATATACGGTCATTTTTATATACCTCTTTTCATATGGATCATATTGATCCGGTCTTTCGGCAGATTGTGAGATGGCGTTATGATTGTACTTACAATACTGAATATAATACTTGCCGCACTGTTCACGATAGGTTCGTTCTATCAGCTGGTATATCTGGCGCTGTATATCCTGCGGCGTCGTAAGAATCACCCGGAGGCAAAGGGCTTCAACCGCTACGCGGTGCTTATAGCCGCTCGTAACGAGGAGGATGTTATCGGATATCTCATCGACAGTATCCGTGACCAGGACTATCCCTCTGAGCTGGTGGATATCTATGTGATAGCGGATAACTGCTCCGACAATACTGCGGCGGTAGCTGAACAGCACGGAGCCAGAGTCTTTATCCGTCACAACCTCGAGAAGGTGGGTAAGGGCTATGCGCTCGATACTCTGATAAAGCATATCAAGACCGACTGCGCCGATGAGCATTATGACGGCTACTTTGTCTTTGACGCTGATAATCTGATAGATAAGAACTATATCAAAGAGATGAACAAGGCCTTTTCCAACGGCCATAAGATAGTCACCAGCTACCGCAACACCAAGAACTACGGCGATAACTGGATCACAGCCGGTTACGGACTGTACTTCCTCAGAGAGGCTGAACAGCTCAACAGCTCGCGCCAGTTCTTAGGTCTGAGCTGCTTTGTGTCCGGTACAGGATATCTATTTGCCGACGAACTGCTGGGCAAAGAAGGCGAGTGGCGATGGTTCTGCCTTACAGAGGATCTCGAGTTCACCGCGGATATGATCAGCAGCGGCGAGAAGGTCGCCTACTGCCGCGACGCGATCCTGTATGATGAACAGCCCATCACCCTCATGCAGTCGCTCCATCAGCGTTGCAGATGGATCAGGGGTTACTTCCAGGTCATCAAGCTCCACGGCAAAAAGCTCGTCAGGGGAGTATTCACCAAGGCGAATTTTGCCTGCTATGATATGTTGATGAATATGCTCCCACTGTTGCTGACAGCTATGGGCATAGCGCTCAATATCGCCATGCTGATAACGGGTATCGTATCTGAGCCCGAGAATATGTGGATCTTCATCCTATCGGCGTCATTAGGTATCGGCGGCGCGTATTTTACTATGTTCGCCTTTGGCGCGTTGGCCGCTATAACCGAGCGCAAGAGGATACGGTGCACTACCGCGAAGAAGATATTGTATGTGTTCACGTTCCCGTTCTTCATCTTCAGTTTCTGTATCTCGGTGCTGATGGCGACCTTCGGTAAAGTCGAGTGGAAGCCGATCAAGCATAACGTATCGGTAAGTATTTCTGATATAACCAAATAACTGTTAAAAGCTCTGCTTATTGGCAGAGCTTTTTCTTGCTTTTTCTACAGTATCCATGTTATAATGACATTGCGGTAAACTTTAATATATTCAGAAAGGCGGATATTCAAAATGGTCAAAAGGGTAGTTTCGATAATGCTGGTTGTTGTTATGCTGGGGGCTGTCATGATTTTATCATCTTGCGCTGCTCCTAAGACAGATCGCCAGATGATAGAGGAGAGGGTCAACCAGTTCATATCATGCGTGAATGTCGGCAACATAGACGGTTCTCTGGAGTGCTTGGACAGTCATTCGCGCTCGGTAGCTAATTCAGCTTTGAGTCTTATGAACTCGGTGTTCGGGCAGCTGACCGGATCAAGCATAGATCTTAAGGACCTGCTCAACCTCGGATCGCTGTTCATGGGCGACTATGCGTCGGTATCGATACAGTCGTTCAACGATGTTACCATCAACGGCGACAGCGCTGTGGCTAACATTACGATATTTGACTCGATAAACGGCACATCTGAGACCCAGACCGTAGATCTGCCTCTCAAGAAGGAGAACGGCGACTGGTTCTTGTCCATAGATGTAAAGTCGATGCTGTAAACTTGAATGATATAAAAGACGAGGGCTGCTGCGGCAACCCTCGTTTTGCTTTATATGTAGCCTTTCATTTGTTGAGCGATTGGATTCTGTTACGGCTTAAAGTCGGCGGCTATTATCTCGCGTATCTCTTCTTCGACCGTTTGGATCTCATCGGCGAACTCTTCCGACGATACTCTTATCGCGCCGTTGCCTATGATGATCAGCTGTTCCAGCCTGTCGGAGGTCACTACCCTCACGCGGTGATCCCGGGCGAGCTTATGCGACACCTTTTCGATATACATATCGGCGGTCTCGGCCTCTTTGGTATACACGATATGTATGCCGTCAACATCCTCGACCTCGCGGTGACTGCCTTTGACCATATACGCGTCGAACACCACTATCAGCTCACAGCGCTTGTAGCCCTGATAGTTGCACAGGATGTTGATCAGCGCGTTGCGCGCGCCTTCGATGGTGGCCTCGGATAGCTTCCTCAGATCATCCCATGCGTGGATGACGTTGTAGCCGTCTATCAGCAGATACTCCGGTCCGCTGAGGATAGGGGTTGGCCTTTTGCGTGCTTTCGCGGAGTTCGATTCGGGAGCCTTGTAGCGGCGTGGGGCGGTATCTGACACGCGCTTGCGCACGGGGCCGTAGGTCTGTTCAAATATCCTCATAAGCTCCCTGTCGCTGGCGAACATATCCTCCTGCGAGCGATAAGCTGTGATCAGCCTCTCTTTCGCTTGACTCGGTGTTTCTTCGCCGGGTTTTTTGAATATGCTCGGCAGGTGCATTTGCAATGGGACTTCGTTCCATTTGACATTATGTCCTGCTCCGTGCGAGCAGAATATCGAGTCACAGGGGTTGTCGGTGTCGCTGTCGGGGTCATAGCCTATTGCTGATATCACCTCGTTGGGATCATGACACGGCTCGTATCCTTTTAGTGTACAGCTGAGCTTACCTGCGCCGCGTGTATATCGGATGACCTCACGGCTGTAGTCGCACATGGTCGATACGGGAGCTGTGCCGCAGATGACTGCGCTGTCCGCGAGTATCTCAGGAGGCTGAAAGCTGCCGCACATCCTCTGTATATCCGCCATAGCTCTGCCGACGTTCTCGGGCGGAAGCTCGAGGGTGAAGTCGTATACAGGCTCGAGCAGGATGCTCTGTGCGCTGCGCAGTCCCTGACGTACTGCGCGATATGTAGCCTGACGAAAGTCGCCGCCCTCGGTGTGCTTGGGATGAGCGCGTCCGGACATCAGGGTTATCTCGAGGTCCGTTATGGGCGAACCTGTCAGCACGCCTAAGTGGGTCTTTTCATGCAGGTGGGTCAGGATGAGCCTCTGCCAGTTCTTGTCCAGCTTGTCCTCTTTGCACCGGGTGTTGATGGTTATTCCGCTGTCGCGCGCGGTGGGCTTGATGAGCAGATGCACTTCTGCATAATGCCGCAGGGGTTCAAAGTGCCCGACTCCCTCGACGGGTTCTTTTATTGTTTCTTTATATATTATATTTCCTCTATCGAATAATACGTGATATCCGAATCTGTCCTCGATTATCCTCTGGAGTATCTCGAGCTGGATATCTCCCATCACCTGCACCTGTATCTCGCTCAGGCGCTCGTTCCACAGTATGTTCAGCTGAGGATCCTCGGCTTCGAGTATCCT
>Ga0310696_10003801_pt1 | contig 18723 bp, 10 predicted proteins | sample AusTroGonzalo_MG_4_FD_203885 | JGI IMG/M metagenome (GOLD analysis project Ga0310696, IMG submission 203885) | Bovine rumen microbial communities from tropical cattle in Woodstock, Queensland, Australia - Gonzalo_02 (v2) (version 2) | ecosystem: Host-associated > Mammals > Digestive system >...
CTGTGCGTGGGGTGCCAATGTCAACGCGCTCACCTTAATCAATAGGCCATACGAACTCCCCATTGCCTTGGAAGATGTGTCGGGTAACACCAATACGCGCTGCATCAGGAACCATCAGGGCATCGAGAACAATTATGCCGCTACCCTCGTTGATTTTGAGCACGGCTGGTATCTGCCTTCGGTGGGCGAGTTGCGCAAACTCTATGCGGCCTTGCCGCAGATTGAGCCTGTGCTCCTCAATGCGGGTGGTGTGATGCTGACCGGCGATACTTATTGGAGCAGCACGGAATACGATGGCGGTCGAGCCGCCACTGCGACCTTCAGCATGGGTAGTAAGAACAAAGGAGACGCAGGTCTTGTGAGAGCCATCAGGCATTTCTCGGCCTCGGGTCCGAATGCCATCGCGGTCAAGGCCAACGATGCCACATTGGGCACCGTCAGTGGCTCGGGCACCTTCAGCAACGGTCAGACCGTCACGGTGACGGCCACACCCAACCCAAGCTATGCCTTCAATTATTGGACGGAGAACGGGATGATTGTTTCGTATGACGCGGAATATTCGTTCCCCTTCACGCGCAGCCGCTCGTTGGTGGCCAACTTCGTTTTGGAAAACAGCGTCGGCAGCATCGTCACCAATGCTGACGGCAGTCGCGGTGTGGTGTTCTACACTGATCCTTCTGGCGAGGGCTATCTGATGGTCGCCTTGAATGATGTTTCGGAGGGTTGTGTATGGGGTCCCAACCAAAATGTGGAACCTTTGGAAGACTGGCCTTCAGTGACGCCGGAGTTGCTCAATGACATGGACGGACAAAGCAACACGCAAATCCTCCGTGACTGGTTCGAGAACAACGCCAGCTATGCCGCCTGTAAGCCAGACTTTGCCCATGGCTGGTATCTGCCTTCCGCAGGTCAGTTGCGCAAGCTTTATGCGGCCTTGCCCATGGTTGAGAGTATCATCATCAACGCCAATGGCACGCTCATGACGGAAAACAGCTACTGGAGCAGCACGGAGCGCGGGTCTGGCACCGTCTGGACACCTATGTTTGCATTGAGCTATGACAACAAGGGAAACAGCTGTCGCGTGAGGGCGGTTAGTGGTGTGACAAATATTCCGCAGGTTGTTACGCAAACTATTGCACTATCCCAAGGCTGGAATTGGTTCTCAGCCAACGTGGAAATCACCTTAACAGACCTTGAAAATGCTCTGGTGGAGGCTTTGCCAAGCACCAGTATCAAAATCAAATCACAGAGCAACGGCAGCACTTCCTACAACGGCCGTACATGGAGAGGAGCTTTGAATTCGTTGGATGTGACTCAAATGTACATGATTTCGGTCAACACTGACTGTGAGATTACGTTGACAGGTGTGCCCATCAATCCAGCCGAGCATACCGTCACCATCAGCAATGGAGTCAACTGGATAGCTTTCCCGCTTAGCCAAAGCATGACCCTCAGCAATGCCTTTGCAGGATTTGCCGTCAGTGGGGACAAAGTGAAATCCCAGACGAGTACGGGCAATTATAATGGCACATCATGGAGACCAAACATCTCCCTTGAGCCGGGAAAGGGCTACATGTACATCTCGAATATGCAGGGAACTAGGACATTCACTTTCCCTGCAAGCGCGAAATAGTTTACTTCAAATATTAACCATTCAAAACATCAAATCATGAAGAGATTTATAAAAATGCAAAAAGGAATCTTCGTCCTCCTCCTTGTCCTCTGCTGGGGCATGGGAACGGCGTATGCGTACGATTTCTCAAAGACCTGCTCCACAGGACAGACACTGTACTACAACATCATTGATGCCACTAACCGCTATGTGGAAATTACCTATCCAGGAACTGACTCTGATGCGCCTTGGGCTGGTTTTACCAAACCCACAGGAAACATCACCCTGCCTACCACTGTCTCCTATAATGGAGTCGCTTATACGGTAAAAGCGATAGGCAATCGTGCTTTCCTTCTTTGCGATGGTCTTACAGGTTCGCTGATTATCCCGAATTCCGTGACCTCAATAGGCTGGAATGCTTTTTATCGTTGCACAGGATTCACGGGAACGCTGACCATCCCCAATTCCGTGACCATGATAAATAATTATGCTTTTTATTGTTGTAGTGAATTCACGGGAACACTGACCATTCCCGAATCCGTGACCTTTATAGGCTATTGTGCTTTCGATAGTTGTAGTGGCTTTACTGGCTCGTTAGACATCCCGAATTCCGTGATTATGATCCACGATTATGCTTTCGAAAATTGCAGTGGCTTCACGGGCTCGCTAACCATCGGCAATTCTGTGACCACGATAGGCGATTATGCTTTCCAAAATTGCAGCGGCTTCACTGGCTCACTGGTCATCGGTAGTTCCGTGACCTCGATAGGCTTAGATGCTTTTTATGGTTGCACAGGTTTCACGCAGGTGTACTACAACGCCGTCAATTGCGCAGATGCCAACCAAAATCCTGGAGGAGATTTTCGTTCACCTTTTGGAAGTTGTGGTGGAACGCTTTTCATCAGCGATGATGTGGTGAGAATCCCCGCCTATATGTTTTATGGATGTTTTGGCTTTACTGGCTTGTTAGACATCCCGAATTCCGTGACCACGATAGGCGAGGCTGCTTTCCTTGATTGTACTGGCTTTACAGGCCCGCTGACTCTTGGCAGTTCCTTGACCACGATAGGTCATGGGGCTTTCTATGGTTGCTTAGGCCTTACAGGCTCGCTGACCATCCCGAATTCCGTGACTATGATAGACAATTGGGCTTTTTCTAATTGCAGTAGCTTCACAGGCTCGCTGACCATTGGCAATTCCGTGACTACGATAGGAATGTTTGCTTTTGAAAATTGCAATGGTTTCACGAACATGATCCTTGGCAATTCTGTGACTACGATAGGTATGTATGCTTTTGAAAGTTGCGATGGTCTCACTTCCATGACGGTTCATGCTGAGACACCGCCCACTTTGGAATCAAATGTGTTCCGTTATGTGCCAACGGATATTCCTGTGTATGTGCCCTGTAGCGTACTCGATGCCTATCAATCGGCTTCAGGCTGGAGCAATTTCACCAACTACCAATGCAATCCTGAGGTCATCGTTACGGCTGTCCCGACAGAGGGTGGTACAGTGTCAGGCGGGGGATTCTATACGAATGGTGAAACAGTCACCGTTGCGGCTTCCTCAAACGAAGGTTACTTGTTTATGTGTTGGAGCAGTAACGGGGCGGAGGTCTGCTATAATGATACCTATAGCTTTACTGTGACCGACGATGTCGTCCTTGAAGCCATGTTTATGCCTTCGGATTCAGCTAACATTATCGGTGAGGACCCATATTACTCTGACAATTTTTACTTTCCCAGTTGGTCGTACTACAATTATTCCATGACACAACAGATTTACACGGCATCCGAATTGGAAGGGATTACTACCATTACCGACATATCGTTCTTCAATGCAGGAGCTGAAAAGACCCGTGTCTACGACATCTATTTGAAGCATACCGACAAAACGACTTTCGACAACCGTACGGATTGGATTAGCGTGACCGCGGACGACCTTGTATGCAGCGACACTGTGATTATGAAACGGGGTGAATGGACCACTATTGAGTTAGACACGCCCTTTGCCTACGACGGCACTTCCAACCTTGTCCTCGTCATGGACGACAATTCTGGCAATTGGTCCAACCCGCCGCACATGGAATGCCGCGTGTTTGATGCTGCTCCACGTCAGGCCATTTATGTCTACAGCGACGGCACCAACTTCAACCCATTGGTACCTCCTACCTCTTATGTCAGTGGTGAGAATGCAGGTATGAGTGGAGTGAAAAACCAGATTATGCTCAATAGGCAAGTGTATGACATTGCTGCCGTATCGGCCAATCCATCGGCTGGAACGGTGATAGGGACAGGGCAGTACGGCCAAGGCGACTTGTGCAGGTTGGTGGCCATAACCAACTCGGGCTGTACGTTCTTATGCTGGACGGACGACACGGGAACGGTCATCTCAACGGATGATGAGTATGCTTTCTTTGTGACGGAGGACAAGTCACTGACGGCACATTTCTTGACAAGCAGCGATGTTTGCAGCCTTACATTCGACCTTTACGATTCCTACGGCGATGGTTGGAACGACAACTATTTGGTGGTGGACTTTGGGAATGGAACAACTCAACAGCTTACTGTGCAATCTGGGAAAAATGCCACTTACACACTGCCTGTTGAGGATGGCAGCCATGTCGAGTTGAGTTGGATAAAAGGCGATTGGACGGGCGAATGTTACTTCACGCTGAGCTACGAAAACGGTGAAGTGATGTACATAGGTTACAACATAGACGAGACCTACACGTATGGTTTTGACATGGATTGCGCCGGACAGCCATCGGAAGTGACCTATATCGGAGACCATAGCACAGCCACGAACTATTTCCTTCCGAGCTTTTCATACTATAATTATGGGTTATCGGAGCAGATTTACACTGCTGACGAGGTAGGAGGTGTGCCGGGCATCATCAATGGTATTGCCTTCTATAATGGAGGAACTCAGGCAAAGACCCGTACATACGACATCTACTTGAAGGCAACGGAAAAATCGGAGTTTGCGAGCCCGACCGACTGGGTCGCTGCTTCTGAAGATGACATGGTGTTCAGCGGCAACGTGACCTTAGCTCCAGGCAAATGGACCCCCATCATCTTTACCTATCCGTTCGATTACGACGGTGTCTCCAACCTCGTCATGATTGTGGACGATAACACAGGGGAGTATTTCGGCGCACCTCACATGGCTTGCCGCGTGTTTAATACCCAAGAACTCCAAGCCATTCGCGCATACGACGACAATATCGACTATGACCCATACAATCCTTCTGTCTATGATGGTGCACTTACGAATGTGAAGAACCAGATTCTGTTTGACATCACATCAGCCTGTGTCGAACCATCCGACCTGAATACCACCAGCATCACAGACTACTCGGCTATCTTCAATTGGGAGGGTTACCAGGACAGCTACAACGTGCGCTACAGAGAGGCCGAACATATTGAGAACGCCATCCTCTCCGAAAACTTCGAGAACGGTATGAGCCAATGGACGCTCATCGATGCCGACGGTGACAGATACAACTGGAGGTTGGCCTCAGAAGTGATAGGCACAGGCTATGGTCACTATGGCTCCGATAACTGTGTGCTCTCTCAAAGCTACTATCTAAACACGGTCCTCTATCCTGACAACTACCTCGTTTCGCCTCAATTGCAATTAGGTGGTACTTTGGCCTTTTATGCTTGTGCGTTTGATGGGAATTGGGCTGCTGAACATTTCGGTGTAGCCGTTTCCACTACGGGCAACACCAATCCCTCCGACTTCACCACCATCCAAGAGTGGACAATGACCGCCAAAGGCGAGGGTGTCAAGACAGGTGAGCCTCGAGGTGGTGACCGTGCCCAAGGCAATTGGTACAGATTCACCGTCGACCTCAGTGCCTACGCTGGCCAAACCGGTTATGTGGCACTCCGTCACTTCAACTGTTATGACCAGTATTACCTTGAAATTGACGACATCGCCCTCGGCACACCTGTTGAGGCTGGCAGCTGGACGACTGTGACTGCTACTGGCAATTCTATAGAGGTTTATGACCTCAACCCGGGGACCGAATACGAATGGCAAGTGCAAGGTATCAACTGTGACGGCCAAGGCGGCAACAGCGAATGGAGTGACATGGTCACCTTCGTCACGGAACCCATAGTTACACAAACCTTCAATTTGTCGCAAGGCTGGAACTGGTGGTCAACCTACATAGATATTACCTTGGATGACCTTAAAACAGTCCTCGTGGCGGCTGCGCCAGGCACCAACATCAAGATTAAATCTCAAAGCAATGGCAGCATTTCCTACAACGGTAGTACATGGAGGGGTGCATTGAATTCGTTGGATGTGTCCCAAATGTACATGATTTCGGTCAGCACCGACTGTGAAATTACGTTAACAGGTGTACCCATCAACCCAGCCGAGCACCCCGTCACCATTACTAACGGAGTCAACTGGATAGCTTTCCCGCTCAGCCAAAGCATGACCCTTAGCAATGCCTTTGCGGGATTTGCCGTCAGTGGGGACAAAGTGAAATCCCAGACGACCACGGGCAATTATAATGGCTCGTCATGGAGACCAAACATCTCTCTTGCACCGGGACAAGGTTATATGTATATCTCAAATACGCAGGGAACCAGGACTTTCACTTTCCCTGCGAGCGCGCAATAGTTTACTATACTCAAATAAAAATGCAAAAACGGCCGCTCTTGTTTGAGGGCGGTCGTTTTTCGATTTAAAATTACAAAAATCCAACAAACTTGCCATGCTGTTTTGTTTTTTCATTACATTTGCTCCATCAATCAAAACAAATGTCACACCAAATATCCGCCAATGAACAAATAACTCCTCCGAGACATTTCTAAATGAAATAGCGTTAACTTAACAGCTCGTGTCTTGGCGGATTTTCAACTGCAAATGAAAAGGCAAATCTTTAAAAACTGTTGTTAATTGTCAAATTAATTGTATCTTTGCTTCCGCAAATAAAAAGAAAAAATATGGCGACACTAGTATTGCAAGTACCCGATGAGAGTCTCGTTTCGAAGGTGAAGCAGGCCTGCAAGATGCTGTTGGGTGTGACCTCAGTGAAGGTGCAGAAAGGGGCAAAGCCTAAAGAGTATGACATCACCAAAACTGCCGGATTCCGCGAGGCGATGGACGATGTTAAACACGGCAGAGTGACAACCTACGACTCTGTGGATGATTTGTTCAAAGAGTTAGGTATAGATGTATGAAATACAAAGTAATAACCCCGAAGCGTTTCAAAAAGGATTTGGTACGCTGTCAAAAAAGAGGATTGAATATGCAGCTTATTCATGATGCCATCTTCTTGCTTCAGGAGACAGGCACCTTGCCTCAGCAATACCATTCCCACAAACTTGTGAACAGAAGCATGAGATTTGGGAATGTCATATTCAACCCGACTGGCTCATGGTTTGGGAGCAGAACGACAAACAACTGACACTCCTGTTCTTGCAAACTGGCACTCACGCTGACCTGTTCTAAAATCCACTTATAAAAGCAAATCCATCACGGTTTTGCTTCTTTTTTCCCAACCAAACGAAAATCTTCCTATATTTGAGGCCTCAAAACAAAAGTCACACCAAATATCTGCCAATGAACAAATATCTCCTCCGAGACATATTTGAAGAAATAGCGTTAGCTTAATAGCTTTTGTCTTAAGTTGTTTTTTATTTTACTTTCAGGGAAAGCAATCTCTTTTCTGGTTTCAAAACCTCAATGTCACGGAAATAAATGAAATCGGAAACATTGTTAGTGACGATTGCGTCACATTTGTGTTTTTGACTCAGAACATAATGGATGCTGTCTTCAATGTCAGTATTGGGATAGGTTTCGCCTTTTGTTACATCAGCCGCCGTTAAGTCAAGAACTGTCATTTTCGGTAGCAAGCCATCAATTAGCTTGGAAGTCTCTTCTTTGTTGTATGCTTGGCGTGCCTTCTTTTTGGTTTGTAAATTGGTGATTGTCTACACCAGTGCTAAGGAAGATGTGAAAAGCACTTCTTTCCTTCTGGTTCGGAAAAGGTATTCTAAGGCTTCGCGCTCTTTGGCCTGTCCTGTACAATAGTTGATAAGGACATTGGTATCAAGGTAGATTTTCTGGATGGTATGTCTTTTCATCAGAAAACGAGTTTCGTGAAACGCTTGCGTTCCTCAGGAGTGACGAGGGCAAGGTTGTCCTTGATGAACTCCCTGTAAATCATGTCGATAAGGTCTTGCTTTTTTACGCCTGTTTTTTCAAGTAACAAAGCAAGCAATTCTTTTTCCTGACGTTTGGCTTCTGCGATGTCTTTCTCTTTTGCTGTCATGGTATCAAACTGTTTTTGATTGTTTTCGTCTGCAAAGATAATCATTTTCTTCCTTTTTCCATCGCCCGAAAGGAAAAATTCTTACATTTGTCCCCGACAAATCAAAACAAAAGTCACACTAAATATCCGCCAACGAACAAATAATTCATCCGAGACGTAGCTAAATGAAATAGCGTTCAAATCTATCAAATCTTTGCACCCATATTCTAGAACCCATGCCGGAAATATACAACCCTGACTGGCGATATGCCAATATGACGCAGACTGAGATTGAGAACCATGTGAAAGCACGGAGCTCGCAATTGATGTCGCAACCCCATTTTGTAACCAATACAGACGGAAAGAAATTAAAGTTCAGGGTCACGGACAAAGACATTGAGCATCTTGTTGACGATGCCCTTCATAGAGCTAAAGGAGTATTATTCCTTAGCGACATACCTGTTTTGCCCGAGTATTTCCCCAAAGCAGTGTATATAAAAACAGAGAAGGACACTAAAAAACATAGCAAGGGCGTCTGTTTCCATTATTATCAAATAGACATCAATGGTCGGTCGATGTATCTGAACTTCAGGGACGATAAGCTTAGGCATCATACCAACCTGCACTCGATTACCGTAGAAATCAAAAAAGCCGTCTCTTGAACGGGAGACAGCTTTATGGGATGAAAAAGTTGACCGCTGGGTGGGTTGAATGCTCCCTGTCAGACATGCATCAACTTTTCACGCTGCAAAAATAGGACAAAGTTTTGACTCCCGCAAGAGGTCGGTCGATTTTTTATGGTTTGGAATGTGAAGCGAGCCACAAAATCATCACTTTTTTCCTAACCAAACGAAAATCTTCCTATATTTGAAGCCTCAAAACAAAAGTCACACCAAATATCCGCCAATGAACAAATAACTCCTCCGAGACATATCCAATGAAATAGCGTTAGCTTAAAAGCTTGTGTTTTGGAAACTTAGACACTTTCTTGATATTTCAAGCCGTAAGCAATGCCTGCGTGTTTACACGTGGGCTTTACTTAAGTTGAAATATCGGGCAGTCTAAGGCCTCCAAAACCGACTTGTAGTTTAGCCCATGTTTTTTGCTGAATAGGAAAACAAATAATAAATAGAAAACACTAACCTTTAAATAATTAAAAAATGAGATTCAATTCTTTACAATTCGGAAAGGCGATAAGTGCCGCCTTGTTCGTCCTGCTGCTGGTAGTGGTGGGCTCGAAGAATGCACTTGCACAAAACCAAGTGGCCACACTCCAACATGGTGAGGACATCAGCGTGTTCTACGGCCAAAATGCCTTTGTGGAAGCTCACAATGCTGCTGAAACAGGTGATATTATCACACTTTCAAGTGGCACCTTTACGCCAATCACCATTACCAAGGCCATCACCCTGCGTGGTGCAGGTTGTGCTGTTGACACGGTGTCTAACACCGAACCGACCGTTTTTGGTGGATACATCGAACTTAATGTGAATGATACTGACAACTATCTGACCATCGAGGGAATTCTATTTGGGAGTGACGTAGTATTTTTTACCCTTAACAACCCCAAATTTAACAAATGCAATATTACGCACATAGGTTATTATAATGGTGGTTGTCATATGAACAACGCTCAGTTCGTCAATTGCTTCATTAATCAGTTCGATCCTACTTGTGCCAATAATACTACTTTTATCAATTCCGTGGTGTGGAATGCAGGCGGCACTTCAAATAACTATACAGTGTTGCTTTACAACTCGATTATGCGTATGCCGTTTAGTAATTCTGGTGGTCTATCAGCATATAATAGCATTATTGCAGAAGAATATAGTTATGGTTCAACCAGCGCATTTGTCAACTGCATTGGAATTGGAAACGATCCTTTCGGAAATGGATACACAACTGGTTGTGCCACTTATACTTCGTACGATGAGGTATTCGATACTTTTGCAGGCTCATTCAGTTTTGATGAGCCATTCATCTTGAAAGACGAAATCGCGACAGGTTTCTTAGGCAACGATGGCACAGAGGTAGGTATCCACGGTGGTACTATGCCCTATAGCAGCCGTCCTACCTATATGGTGATGAAACGCTGCAATGTGGCCAACAAGTCAACCATTGATGGCAAATTGAGTGTAGATATTGAAGTCGTTACCGAGGAAGAATAAATATTGAACCTATGAAACGCATTATATTATTAATCGGTGCATTGCTGGTGGGCTTTGCCATGTGGGCGCAGTCGGTGACCTACACTTGCCGCTATTGGTTCGACCAAAACTTTGCGCAAGCTGCCACAACCACCTTTAGCAATGCCACTTGGCAAGCTGAATTGGATGTAGGCTTACTTTCGGAAGGTCTTCATACATTGCACCTTCATGTGATGGACACTTCCATGCGATGGAGCGCCCCGAAAAACTATCTATTCCTTAAAACCAATATGGGAGGGCAAGGCGGCGACAACTATGTTTACCATTGCTGGTTTGACCAAGACATTGAACATCAACAAACTGATGCTTTAGGCACTGGTCATCTCCTATTGGATGTGGCTGACCTTGAGGACGGAATCCATACGTTGAATGTGATGCTACAAGGCAGCACTTTGACGGCCACACAAAGCTATGTATTCTTGAAAATAGCCGTGGAAGATCCTTCAACTGAATTACAATATCATTGTTGGTTTGACCAAGACTATGAAAACGTTCAGACAGGATTGCTGGGCAGTGGCTTTTTTGAGTTGGAGGTCAGCGACTTGCCCAACGGCATCCACACAGTGAACGTGCAACTTGATAATGGAAGATGTACCCCGCCACAATGTTACTTGTTCTATAAACAGCCCTTGGGCGGATACAATATAGCTCGTTGGGCTTACTGGGTGAATGATGACGTTGACAATTGGCGTACGACCGACCTAAATCCTAAGGTGGATACTTTAGATATTATTAGTCTGTTGCCTGTAGGTCATCCTTCCATCCGAAGTTCCTGCTTCCATTTCCATCCTAACGGCGATGCGCCTTACATCAATGCGAAGAACCAAATTACCTTTCGTTTCTGGGACAGTGAAATGCGATTTATGGACAAATCTACATATTATATTGATGAGCAAGTGCAGCAAGACATTGTAGCAACGGTCTTTGAACGAAACACCACTGAAACCTTTACTGCACCTCGCAACAACCAAATTCGATGGTTCAAGTTGGAAGCAGGCATTGGCGATTCCTTGGCATTTATGGCTGACAAGGCTTGCACGATGCAACTGTTCGCGCCTTTAGGTGAGGAAGTGTATTCGGCCACGGCATCCGAAGCCATGACTTTTAATGGTTGCCATGCATGGGAAGAGGGAACCTATTATTTGGCTGTGCATGATGTGACGGGAAGTGGAGAAACGGTTTCGGTAACTTACAATTGGGTGTATCGCTATACCATTTTGGCCTATGATGTGCATTTGGTAGGCAATGGCGGACGTTCCACCATCACTTTCCAAGGCAATGGTTTCAATAATTTGTTGGATGTGTATTTGGTGAATGCCCAAAACGACACCATCAGACCGATGGACATTGGCCATGAAAGCAATACTACAATATCGGTAACATTTGATTTCAATGAGGTGAATTTGGGCATGTATGATGCTGTGTTCCAATTTTATGACGAGACTGTTCGAATCAATGGCGCATTGGAAGTACAGGAGCCTGTGGATATTGTGTTAACATCAACGGTTTCTTATCCATCAGCGTTTTTGCGGAATACATCTTGTACATACACTTTTCAAATTACAAACCACGGTAATATGACTGCATACAATGTACCTATGACAGTTTTTGTCTTCACTCCAGATTCCGCAAGCCTTACTAGAGTTGACATTGGTGGATTTGATGTCAAATCAAATATTATTAGACTATTAGGTAGTCAATATACGGACTCATTAGACAATGTAATTGAACAGAAGAGGCTGATATCTGGTGACCTGTTTGACTTTTTGGAAGAATATAATGAAGGATATGTTCCTGACGTTCCTTATCTACACTGTACTTTCATAACTCCCACTTTACGACCAAATACAACAGAGACTTTTACCATTGCAGTGCGATCGACAAATACAGTTATCGTCTATATGTGGTGCCCTGAAGAATGGGAAAAAGAGGATTCAATAGGAAATCTGTATAGAAATGGAGACATATGCACAATACATAAAGGCATACTTCAAAGTTGTGTAAATCGGCATAAGATGAATTCAGATCCAAATATTTGTATATGTTGCCCGCTACCTCCCCCTCCACCTGGATGCTGGCCTCCTGGTGGTGGTCAATCTTATGCTGTAAATGCCCTTGACCCCAACGACATCCAAGGCTATCTTTCCGAATCGGGCAGTCACTACATGCGGCAGGAAATCCAGAATGTGCAGTATGAGATTGAGTTTGAGAACGACACCACTTTGGCCACTGCTGCGGCACATACCATCATCGTGCGCGATACCTTGGATGCTTCGAAGTTCGACTTGAACTCCTTGGCTGCCCGCAGCGTCACCATCGGCGACAAGCGTTTGGACCTCAACGGGGAACAGACCTTTGCCCGCACTTTGGACTTGCGCCCAGAGTTGTATGTTATCGCCCAAATCGAACAGGACTACGACCCAACCACAGGCATCATCCAATGGACGATTCAATCTCTTGACCCGATGACGATGGAACCCACCAACGACCCGAACCAGGGTGTGCTACCCGTAAACTATTACGGCAACGGCGTAGGCTTCATCGACTACAGCATCAACCTGTTGGAACCCTTCGCCGACGGCACCGCCATCAGCAATCGTGCCGGCATCATCTTCGACCAAGAGGAGGTCATTATGACCCCAACTTGGACGAACATCGTCGATGCAGTGAAACCAACTTCGCATATCGAGAATGTGACATCTGAGGCTGATACCTTGAATTTCAGCTTCGTTTCGTCGGACAACCGTTCGGGCGTGTGGTATCACACTTTGTACTACCGCAACGACTCGACTGAGATGGAATGGCAGGTGAAGGTCCCGAGAATCTTTGAGAACAGTTATATGCTGCGATTCGACGAATATCAAACCACCGAATACTTGGTCATGGCCATCGACTCGGCGGGCAACCACGAGGAGAAGGACATGATGGCGGAGTATGTCTATTATTATGACGGGCCAGAACCTCTCTGCCAAAGCGATGTGCTTGTGCAAGGCTGGAACTGGTGGTCAACTTACTTAGACATCACCTTGGGCGACCTCAAAGCAGCCCTTGTAGAAGCTGTGCCAAGCACCAGCATCAAAATCAAATCTCAGAGCAACGGCAGCACTTCCTACAACGGCAGTACATGGAGAGGAGCTTTGACCTCGTTGGATGTGACCCAAATGTACATGATTTCGGTCAGCACCGACTGTGAGATTACGTTGACAGGTATACCTATCAACCCAGCCGAGCACCCCGTCACCATCTCTCATGGTGTCAACTGGATTGCTTTCCCATTTGGCGAGAGCATGACCCTTAGCAATGCCTTTGCCGGGTTTGCTGTCAGTGGCGACAAGGTGAAATCCCAGACGACCACGGGCAATTATAATGGCTCGTTATGGAGACCAAGTTTCTCGCTCGTACCAGGAAAGGGCTATATGTTTATATCGAACACACAGCAAACCAGGACTTTCACTTTCCCTGCGAGCGCGAAATAGTTTACTATACCCAAATAAAAATGCAAAAACGGCCGCTCTCCAATGAGGGCGGTCGTTTTTTGGTGTGTCCTATAAATCAACAAAGTTTTTTCACATTGTCCTTTCTCTTTTCCAAAATTAATGTAATTTTGCCCCATCACGAACCTTTAAATTTAATTAAAAATGAAAACAAACGTATTAAAAATCGGAAAGGCGTTGGGTGCCTCCTTGTTCGTCCTGCTGCTGGGCGCAATGGGAATGACGAAAATGTACGCATACGATTTCAGCGCAGTTTGCGAAACTGGGCAAACGCTGTACTACAACATTACGAATACTGAAAATCATGAGGTGGAGTTGACCTGTCCGGGAACGAATTACTATTTCTACAGCTGGTCGGGATTTACCAAACCCGCTGGTGATATTATCTTGCCGGAAAGTGTCCAATATGAGGGGAACACCTATACTGTAACCTCAATAGGCGTGTCTGCTTTCTATGATTGTAGGGACTTGACGGGAAGTCTGACGATTCCCAACACCGTGGTTTCCATAGGTGAATATGCTTTCTATGGTTGCAGGAACTTTACGGGCAGCTTGGTCATCCCTGATGGCGTGACCAGGATTCCCCAATATGCATTTGCTAAATGCAGCGGTTTGAATGGCCTCGTCATCCCTAACACCGTGGTTTCCATACGCAGTCATGCATTCTATGGCTGCAGCCACCTTGTTCAGGTAAGTATATCGGGCAATACGCTGACTTTGATTGGTGTGGGTGCCTTCGCAAAATGCAGACGATTGACGGGCCACCTGGTTATCCCCAATTCCGTGACCAAGATACACGATGGCGCCTTTTCAGAGTGCAGCCGGTTGACGGGTGTAACCATTGGCAGTTCAGTGACTTCCATCGGACAATCGGCGTTTTATGAATGTAGCGGCCTAATGGAAATAGAAATCCCTCATTCTGTGACTTCCATCGGTGAGTGTGCATTTATGGGTTGTAGAAGCTTGACATCGATAACCATCCCGAGTTCAGTGACCAATTTAGAATTCACAGAGAATTATGGGTGCAGGATATTTGCTGATTGCCCAAGTTTGGAACTAATAACAGTCGAAGCGGGCAATCCAGTTTATGACTCACGTGACAACTGCAACGCCATCATTGTAACCGAGACGAACCAATTAATGATAGGCTGTAAGAACACCATTATCCCTAATTCCGTGACCTCCATTGGAGGCCATGCGTTCTATGGTAGCGGTCTGACCTCAATAACCATCCCCAATTCCGTGACCTCTATCGGACAACAGGCATTTAGGTTCTGCACAAACTTGACCACGATAACCATCCCAAGTTCCGTAAACACAATGGGTAGCAGCTTGTTTGCTGATTGCAGCGCTTTGACCTCTGCTGAAATCCTGTGTCCACTGACCTCAATCCCAAGCTATATGTTTTTGAATTGTGGCAGTCTGGCCTCTTTCGAAATCCCAGAGACCGTGACCAGTATTGATATGTTTGCGTTTAGCCATTGTACAAGCTTGACCTCCATCGAAATCCCGAGTTCCGTGACCTCTGTCAAAATGTGTGCTTTTTATTCTTGTACTGGCCTGAACTCAATAACCGTTTGGGCAGACAATCCACCTGCCTATGGTTACGATGTTTTTCAAGACGTAAACACATCCCTCATCACCCTCTATGTGCCTTGCGGTTCATTAGAGGCATATCAGAATGCCGAAGGTTGGAATGAGTTTACTGACTGTATTGAAATGTGCCCTTCCCATTGGACCCCTGTTGCCCCCGGGCTGTACTCGAATTCAACCATCATCCAAGGAGTCATCTTCATCAATGGAGTTGAACAGTATTCCGACCAATTAGAGCTCGGTGTCTTCTGTGGCGAGGAATGCCGAGGCAGCCAAAGGGCATCCTATTTCCCACCAACGGGTCGTTATATCGTCCAAATGATGGTGTTCGGAGAAAACAACGATGTGCTTTCGTTCCGTTTGTATGACCATCAGCAGCAACAAGAGATTCTTTTGACTCCACCAGCGAATGTTATCTTCAACGACGATGGATACGGAACCCTGCTTGAGCCATACGTGTTGAACTTCGCTTCTTCGGTAGTCCACACACGGACACTTGATATTGGCTGGAACTGGTATTCAACCTACATCGAGCAGAGTGGCATCGACGGACTCGGCCAGTTAGAGAACAGCATAGGAATTCCTAATGCCATCATCCAGTCGAAAGACGACGGCTTTGTCAAGTCAGGTCTGCGCAATGGCCAAGTAATTTGGAGAGGCGATTTGAGTTCCATCCACAACGAGGAAATGTACAAGATTGGCACCAAGGAGGCTTGTGAAGCCACTATGGAAGGCCAAGTTACATATCCTTCAAACCACCCCATCACCATCAACAGAGGCTGGAACTGGATAGGCTTTCCGTGCAGTGAGAGGGTGAGCGTTAGCGAAGCTCTTTCAGGTTTCACGCCCCAAAACGACGACGTTATCAAGGGCATAAACAGTTATACGACTTATTATTCCGATGGTAACTACAATTTCTGGTACGGCACCCTGAACACCTTGGAGCCAGGACAGGGTTACATGTACGGCTCGAAGAGCAACGCGATGAAGACCTTGGTCTTCCAGACAGGTAGAGGCGAAGCCACCAAGGCCAACATTACGCCGGAGAACAACTACTATCAACCCACAGACGACTATGCCGACAACATGACCTTGATTGCCGTTGTGGACTTGGACGGCGTTGAGTTGCGTTCAGACGATTACGAACTGGCAGCTTTTGTTGGTGACGAGTGTCGAGGTAGTGTCAAATTAATGTATGTGGAGCCAATCGACCGTTACGTCGCTTTCTTAACTGTTTTCGGCGACTATGAAAAAGACCTGCATTTCTGCCTTACGGACGGTATCGCTACAAGCCTTTCCACCGACCGTTTGGCATACACCACCGATGGCATTTTGGGTGCGTTGGACAATCCTGTTGTCCTGTATTTCGGACCGATGGATGTAGAGGAAAACGCATCGGCCAAGGTGAAAATCTACCCTAATCCTTCCAAGGGACAATTCACGGTGGACGGTACGGGCTCGATGCGTATCACGAATGTATTGGGTCAGGTGATGATGGTGAAGGAGATTGTCGAAAAAGAAATGGTGGATTTGCCCAAAGGTATGTATTTCATCACTTTGAACGGCAACACGTTGAAAATCGTTGTGGAATAGACACACCACGTGTGTCCGCCAACAATATGCGGAAGCAAGCGATGTGTCTTTACAATGAGACGTCCCTACAAATCCTCCCACTGACTTATCGGCGGGAGGATTATTGTAACCTTTAGAGTAAGAGCTTCTTCACGTCTTCAACGTTCATGTCAACACCCTGGGCTATTTGTTCAACCGACAAGCCCATAGCCTCTAAACGGTGGATGGTATCCATCTTTTCTTTCTGAACACCTCTTATTTCCCCTTTTCTTTCCGCCGTCTTTAACACACTGTAATTGTCCCAAAACACTTTTTTGCTTTCCTCATACTGCCTGCGTTCCGACTCGGAGTACCGTGCAATTTCTGCCTGCTCGAAGAGCTTTTCAAGGTAGATGAATGTCAACTTGTCGTAAAACACATGGTTGTCTTCCACGTCTTTTAGCTTTATCTCATGTCGGTAGCTGTCTGAAGGATACTCACCGTGAGGGAACTCGAAATTCAGGATGCCTACCGTGTAAACATCATCGAGACGGTAGTCCCACTCGCCTTTTGGAGCCTGTTGGCGGATGGGGGTGGTGGCATAATAGACGCTACGGTCCTTGAAAAAGGCTTGCTCCGCTTTCTGCATCTCCACTATGAAGCGGCTTCCGTCCTTGGCCAGGCAATAGACATCAAAGACAGAGCGGCGGTCTCCGTAACCATCGCCGAGGTTCTCGCTGTTGAGGTACTGAACGTCCTCTATCTCTTTCTCACTGCCTTCGAGCAGCGCGTTGAGGAAGCTGATGAGCAAGTCCTTGTTCATCTCCGTACCGAACAACTTCTTGAAGCCGAAGTCGGTGTAGGGGTTGATGTATTTTTCTTTGTTGTCTTGTATCATAGCGTTATTGTTTTCCATTGCAAACATACGAAAGATTCATCATCTTCGATGCCTGTTTTGGCTTTCAATTCGCAAAAATAACAACTTTTTTTCAAAGAGCATGGAGAAGTTGCGAAATTCATTATCTTTGTTCCCAACAAAACCACCCAAAGTCTAACCAACTCCAACCGCCAATGAATTAATTCCCCTCCCCGACATTTTGAAGAAAAACATTTCTTGTTTTTATTGTTTTTTTCCGTTACTTTTGCACCCAACAACACAAATAAATTACTAACGGAAAAAGTATTAATATGAGAAACAGACATTTACATTTGAAAAAGGCGTTTCATGCAGCCTTGCTCGTCCTGCTGCTGGGTGTGGTGGGAACGACGAAAATGTACGCCTATAATTTCAGCGCAGTATGCGAAACAGGACAAACACTGTATTACAAAATTATTGATGCTGAAAACCATTATGTGGCATTGACATATCCGTCATCAATTATCTTTCATTTTTGGATGGGATACGCCGAACCAACTGGCGATATGGTTTTGCCGGAGAATGTTCAATGCAATGGTGTCACCTATTTTGTGACATCAATCGGTGACCATGCGTTTGAGTCATGCAGCGGCTTGACCTCCATTGAGATTTCGAATTCCGTGACCTCAATCGGTAATTCTGCGTTTTTGGAGTGCAGCGGCTTGACCTCCATCGAGATACCGAATTCCGTGACCTCAATCGGTATGTCGGCGTTTGAGTCATGCAGCGGCTTGACCTCCATCGAGATACCGAATTCCGTGACCTCAATCGAACATGGGGCATTCTGGTTTTGCATCAGTTTGACCACCATTGAAATTCCGAATTCCGTGACCTCAATCGGTAGTTGGGCGTTTTGTGATTGTTTCGCTTTGACCACTATCGAGATACCAAATTCCGTGACCTCAATCGGTGACGATACGTTTTTTGGTTGTGAAAGTTTGACCACCATTGAGATACCGAATTCCGTGACCTCAATCGGTAACTATGCGTTTTCTGGTTGTGAAAGTTTGACCTCCATCGAGATTCCGAATTCCATAACCTCAATCCCTCATGGTGCGTTTTCTGGTTGCAACGGC
>Ga0310696_10003802_pt1 | contig 18723 bp, 15 predicted proteins | sample AusTroGonzalo_MG_4_FD_203885 | JGI IMG/M metagenome (GOLD analysis project Ga0310696, IMG submission 203885) | Bovine rumen microbial communities from tropical cattle in Woodstock, Queensland, Australia - Gonzalo_02 (v2) (version 2) | ecosystem: Host-associated > Mammals > Digestive system >...
GCCGGACCATGCTGACCAGTATCACCACGTTCATCGTGGTGCTGATCCTCTATCTCGGCGGCGGCGTGGCGATCAACGATTTCGTTCTCATCATGATGCTGGGCGTCGTTTTCGGAACGCTCTCCTCGATCTTCGTCGTCGCGCCGACGGTGGCCTGGCTTCAGGATGTCCGGGCCCGGCGTGCTTCACGCAGAGCGAAGAAAGCCTGAGGTGGATATGTTCGGCAATCTGGGTGAAATGGCCAAGATGATGTCCAAAGTCAAGGACATCCAGAGCGGGATCAAAAAACTCAAGAGCGAACTGGGGACCCTGGAGTTCTCCGCCACTTCCGCAGGCGGGCTCGTCAAAGCGACGGTTTCCGGCGATTTCACGGTGAAATCCATCGAGATCGCTCCCGCGGCGATGACTTCGGACTGCAACGTGGCCGCCGCGGTGACCGAGGCGGTCAATTCCGCCGTGGCCGCCGCGAAAATGACGATCCAGACGAAGATGGCCGAGATCTCCGGCGGCATCGACCTGCCGGGGCTTTTCTGACGGGACGCGCGGTCATGGGCGGTGGTTACCCCGCAGCGTTGGAGTCTCTCATCGGCGAGCTGAAACAGCTCCCCGGCGTCGGGCGCCGGGGCGCGGAGCGGATGGCTCTGGCTCTTCTGGCCCGCCCCGCCGCTGAACTGGAGGCGCTGGGCGCGCTGATCGGGACTCTCCCCCGGACCGTGGGGCGCTGTCCCCGGTGCGGCGGGCTCTCCGAGGCCGACGCCGTGTGCGGCATCTGCGGCGATCCCCGCCGGGACGACTCTCTGCTGTGCGTGGTGGAAAACATGCCCCAGCTTTTCGCCGTCGAGGCCAGCGGCCACTTCCGCGGGCGTTATCTCGTCCTCGGCGGCAAGATATCTCCCCTGGATTCGGAGAACGGCGAGGGGCTCAATCTCCGCGGTCTCTGCGATTCGGTCGAGGCCGGAAACGTCCGGGAGGTCATTCTCGCCCTGAGTAGCGACGTGGAGGGCCGCGCCACCGCCGTCTTTCTGGCGGAACTTCTGGAAAAATATCCTGTCCGGGTGTCACGTCCCGCGCTGGGACTGCCCGCCGGAGCCAACCTGTCCTTCGCCGACGCCGCCACGATCGGTGCCGCGCTCCGGGGCAGGGTGGGCGTTCAGGACTGAAAGAGCAAGGAACGGAAATCGGAAAAATGAGCTGTATGAGTGGAAAAAAGGTGAGGACCCGCTTCGCGCCGAGTCCTACGGGATTCATGCACGTCGGAAATCTGCGTACGGCGCTGTACGCCTATCTGCTGGCCAAGTCGCAGGGCGGCGACTTCGTGCTGCGGATCGAAGATACCGACCGGGCCCGTTACGTCGAGGGCGCCGTCCAGGTGATCTACGACACGCTGGCCCGTGCCGGTCTGCGTCACGACGAAGGTCCCGACAGGCCGGGCGATTGCGGCCCCTACGTTCAGAGCGAACGCAGGGAGATCTACGGCAAGTACGCCGAAGAGCTCGTCCGGAAGGGCAGCGCCTACTACTGCTTCTGCGGCAAGCAGGAGCCTGCGGAGGAGGGGGATGAGTCCGTCACTGACGCCTCCGAGGTCTGTCCCTGCTGCGGCATGGATCCGGCGGAAGCGGCGAAACGCGCCTCATCCGGGGAGCCCTTCGTGATCCGGCAGAAGATCGACCGGAGCGGCGTCTCCGTCTTCACGGACGCCGTTTTCGGCGAGATCACCATCGAGAACAAGGTGCTGGACGACCAGATTTTGCTCAAGAGCGACGGCATGCCCACCTACAACTTCGCCAACGTGGTGGACGATCATCTGATGGGCATCACTCACGTCGTCCGGGGGTCCGAATACCTTTCGTCCACGCCCAAGTACAATCTGCTGTACCGGGCTTTCGGATGGGAGCTGCCGGTCTACGTGCATCTGCCGCTCATCATGGGCCGCAACGCGGAGGGGGAGATCTCCAAACTCTCCAAGCGGCACGGTTCCGTGAGCTTCGAGAATCTGCTGGCCGAGGGATATCTGCCGGAGGCCGTCGTCAACTATATCGCCCTGCTGGGCTGGTCGCCCAAGTCCGATCAGGAACTGTTTTCCCTCGAAGAGCTGGTGGAGCGGTTCGACGTCTCGGGGCTCAACAAATCCCCGGCCGTGTTCGACTACGGCAAGCTGCGCTGGATGAACTCCGAATATATAAAAAGACTGTCGCCCGAAGAATTTGCCGCGGCGGCGCATCCCTTTGCGGCCCTTCCGGAAAAGCTGGAGCCGGTGTGGGGAAAGATCGCGTCTCTGCTGCATCAGCGCACCGAGCTGCTCTCGGAGATCCCTCAAAAAATCGCGTTTCTCGCCGAACTGCCTTCCTACGAAACGGATCTCTTTTTCAACAAGAAAAGCAAGAGCTCGCCCGAGACGGCCAAAGCTGTCCTGGCGGAGCTTCTGCCCCGGTTCGAGGCGCTGGAAGAGATGGCCCGTGAGGCCGTGGGGAAGCTTATCGAGGACTATGCCGAAGCGCACGGCGTCAAACTGGGACAGCCCATGTGGGCGGTCCGGATCGCCCTCTCCGGGCTTCCCGTCACGCCCGGCGGGCCCGGCGAGATCATGGAGATCCTCGGCCGCGAAGAGTCCCTGAAACGGCTCAGAGCGGCTCTCGAACGGCTGTAATGCGTTTTTTTTCGCAAAAAATCGGAAAAATATCGATATTCGGTTTGACTTTTCGCAAAACAGTCGTTAAAGTATGTAACGGCGCAGGTTTATTTGTATCTGTGCCTGAAGCCAAAATCCATATTTCAGGGAGGTATAAAAAATGGTAGCATTGTGGGTCATCGTTATGGCGGTCGGTCTTGTCGGAATGATCGTCTGCAGCAAGAAGCAGAAAACCAATCCGGCGATGCAGCCCGTCGGCATCCTTCTCTTCATCGTCGTTCTGATCGGCGCCGTCATGCTTCTCAAGTCCATGGACGTCTTCGGCGGCGGCAACTCCTCGGTCCTCAACAGCGAGATGAGATTCGCCGAGTCCCGCGGCGTCAAGATCGCCAAGTACGTGGCCGGTATCGCCGGCGGCAAGGAAGTCCTCTTCATCGTCGACAAGAACTACGAGCAGGGTGATCTGGGCAAGCGTGTCGTCGAGGCTCTCAAGAAGAACTGCGGCGGCACCCTCGTTCTCGACAGCATCCCCGTCCCGGCCGATGCCGAGGCCAACGGTACGCCCATCGAGGAATTCATGAAGGCTTCCCACATGGACGCCCTTCTGGCCAAGCACCCCAATGCCGCTGTCATCGTCAGCAACATCGGTCTGCCCCAGGATGCGGCCAAGATGGCTTACTTCAAGGCTCCCGCCGCGGCCCGTCCCAAGATGGTCCTGATGAACGCCGGTTTCGTCACCAACTTCGATTTCCTCAAGGCTCTGCAGAAGGGTGACATCGAGGCCGTCATCGTGACCAGCCCCAGCGCCAAGTATGACATCAAGGCCCCCGGCGATCTGGACAAGGCCTTCGATATCCGCTACGTCCTGGTCACCAAGGCCAACGCCGACCAGTACAAGGATCAGCTTCCCCGTTAAGCTGATTTCCCGAATACAGCGGAATGCGAGAAACTCCCGGTTCGTCCGGGAGTTTTTTTTGACTTTTTTTCGTTTGCGCATTGACTTCCCGCCGGAAACGGTATATAGTTTATACCAGAAAGCAGGTCGATCTCGGAACAAGATTATCATCGGGCTCTCTTTTGAGCTTATTGTTTTGTGTTTGCGCGAGATGTCAATCCTGCTTTCTTTTTATTGAGGATCAGCGCCCGGATCGGGGCGTCTTTCATATCTGCCGGAGGTGAACATGCTTGATGTGGAAAATATTTTCGACGGTGTGACGGCTCTCCGTCACAAGCTGCACACGATCCCCGAGATCGCGGGGAAGGAGTTTCAGACCCAGAAGGCGATCCGCGCGTATATCAGCGATCTGCCGCTGGAAGTCCTGCCGCCTTTTCTCGAGACCGACACCGTCGCCTTTCTGCGCGGCGGAAGGGGGGAGGGGCCCAATGTGACCCTGCGGGCGGATATCGACGCCCTGCCGGTCACCGAGCAGACCGGAGCCGCTTTCGCTTCGCAGACCTGCGGCATGATGCACGCCTGCGGCCATGACGTCCACACTTCCATGCTGGCCGGCGCCGCGCGGATCCTGGCCTCCTGCCGTGAGGAACTCTGCGGGAGCGTCCGTTTCGTGTGGCAGCCGGGGGAGGAATGCGTGGCCATGGGCAAACAGCTGGTCGAAGCCGGCGCCATCGACGATCCTCTTCCGGACAGGATGACCGCGATCCATGTTGCGCCGGGGATCCCGCTGGGGACTCTGGCTGTCAAATATGGGCCCATCATGGCGTCCAGCACCCACTTCAAGGTCATCGTGACCGGCAGGAGCGGCCACGGGAGCACCCCCTTCAAGGCGGCAAGTCCGATTTTGGCCGCCGCGGCGATGGTCACCGATCTGCAGCAGATCATTCCCAACAGGATCGATCCGCAGAACACCGCCGTGCTGAGTTTCGGCGTCTTCAAGGCCGGCGAGATCGAGAACGTCATCCCGGATCAGGCGGTCTTCGCCGGGACCATCCGGGCGCTGGATATGGAGACCGCGCGGACCGTGATGGAGTCCGTCCAGTCCATCTGCCGGAGCATGGCGGAGGCCTATCAGGTCAAAGCCGATTTCGACATCCATTACGCCTACCGGGTGACCTCCAACGACAAGGCTCAGACCGACATGGCGGTACAGGCCGCCGGGGAGGCGGGCGTTCCCGTGCAGTGGCTCGAGAAGGCCTCCATGGGCGCGGAGGATTTCAGTTATTTCCTCGACCGGGCCCCCGGGGTTTACGTCCGGCTCGGCGTCGGCGATGCGCCCCCGCTGCACAACAGCCGTCTTCTGCCTCCCGACGAAGTGATGAAAAACGGGATCAGATATCTGGTCTCCTTCGCGCTGGGCGCCCTGAAAAAATAGCCATCTTCCGAAGGACTACAGCTTTTTGCCGCAATGGGGGCAGTAGGTCGGTTTTTCCTTGTCCCCGTCGTTTCCGGGGGCTGCCGTTTTCTTCTCCAGCAGTTCCATGAAGCCGGAACTCAAAATGCTGGTCGGCACGGCGACCATGCCGATGCCCATGATGGCGATGACCGCGCCGAGAAGCCGCCCGATGGCGGTGACGGGGTAGATGTCGCCGTAGCCCACCGTCGTCAGCGTCGCGACGGCCCACCACAATCCCGAAAAGGCATTGGGGAATTTATCCGGCTGGGCGTCGTGTTCTGCGTAATAGATCAGCAATGAGGCGATGACCAGCAGAATGAGGACGAAAAAGACGGAGACGAGGATCTCCCTGTACTTCTTTTTGAAGACCTCTCCGATGGAGACCAGCGCTTCGGAGTAGCGGTTGAGTTTGAAGACCCGGAGCAGCCGCACCAGACGGATGGCCCGGAGCCCCACCAGATCGATGGGCAGGAACATGGGCAGATAGAAGGGTAATATGGCGACGAGGTCGATGACGGCCATGCCGGAGGTGACGTACTTCAGCCGGGCGCGGAGCGGGGAGAGCTCCGGGTACAGCAGATTCGCCGTCCAGATGCGCAGCAGATACTCCGCCGTGAAAACGATGATCGACGCCCTCTCGAGCCCGTTCAGAAACCCTGTGGTCTCCCGCGAGATGTCGAAGGTCATGATGAAGACCGAGGCGATGCTGACGAAGATCAGCCCCATGATGAAGACGTCGAAAATCTTGCTGGCGACGTTTCCTTTCTCGGCCGGCTGGATGACGGAAAAGACGGTTTGTTTGATGCGAAGATACATGGCGTGACGCTCCCCCTGTGTGTTCTGCCTAAAATATACCGCGGGAGAGAGGGAAATGCAAGAGGTGCGGTGTCACAGGAAGTCGACAGGCAGTTTCCCCAGTTTTCGCGCGAATTCCGGGAGCATGGCCAGCAGCAGGGGCAGACGGCCCGTTGCCACGTGACAGATCGCCTGAGGATCGCCTCCCCGTTTGCCGCCGGAAAGGACGAGCACGGGATTTTTCCCCGCGTTGACCTTGCGGAGTTCGAGGTGGTCCCAGTCCGCGATGGAAACGGCGTTTTCGAGCGGCTTCTCCTGTGCGGAAGTCCGGACGCGGCAGAGCTTTTTCTCCTGAAGATCGATCACCGTTTTTTTCGACAGGAACAGAGGGATCAGGAAGAACAGCGCAAAAACGAGAAGCAACAGTCCGGAGGCGTTCCTGACGAAAAACAGGAAGACCAGAGAGAAGATTACGTGCAGGGAAAAGACGATCACGAGCGCGGCGTTCCCTCCGTTGGGGAGGACGCAGTAACGGTCGAGCCGGTACTCCGGCATTTTGCCCAACGTCGTGCCGAAATCGGCCTTTGCGCTTTTTCTTTGCGTCGTCGTCTTCTTCAGGACGATCTGCGGTTTCTCCGGGAGTGACTCGAGGTAATCCGACAGCTCCCGGGGGATCCCGATTTTCCCGGAAGGAAGATTGCGGAAGGCCGTGAATCCAAAAATGCCGCCGATGACGAGAAAGAAGGCGGCGGGGAGGTAGCGGATCAGGCCCCAGGACCCGCGGTAAGTCACGATGGCAGCGGATTCCCGCGGGGCCTCCGGGTTGACGAGGATGCGCCTTTTGTCTCCGGGCTTGACCTGCCGGGGGAAGGTGTCGTCCCCGTAAAGGATCCTGCTGCCGCGGAAGGTTTCTCCCTTGTAAGTGTAGCGGTACTCGATGTCCGAGACGGTTTTCGATCCTTTGCCGGAACGGACGCGTTTTGTCTGGTTTTTGAGGATCGTTCCCTCCACGACGGTCCATGTCCGGACCCTTCTGTTCCAGTTGAGCTGATTGCCCAGCGTGACCGCGCCGGCCAGCAGGAAGCCGCACGCGACGAGACTGAGAATGAGTTTTTCCGCGCGGGTGTTCGTGACCCGGCGGACCCACTGCCGCAGATTCTTGTCGCAAAAAGACGCTTTCTCCCGGGATGCGGGTGAGGGGGGACGGACGCGGTTCTCGAGTTCGTTTTTGATTTCTTTCCGGGTCTCCGCGGAAAAGAACTTCAGCTCCCAGCGGCGGTGTTTCCCGTCTTTGAGGTCGAAGTCGACGGCGGCGGGCGATTCGGGCATGCGCATGTCGGGCGTCTGAAAGCGGAGCCCCGCGATTTCGGACAAGGTGACGGGGGAGGGGATGACGCCGATGAAAAGGACGGCCTTCTTTTCCCCGAACCGGACGAAGCGGATGAGCGGGGCCGCAAAAAGAAGGCCGACAAGCGGGAAATACAGCCAGTCCCCCGGCCGTTCCGCCGCCAGTGCGAGGATCGTGACGAAGCAGAATGCCCCGAAGAGGACGATGCCGAAATGCGGGTTGCCGAAGAAGGTTTTTCCCTGACCTGTCGTGCTGTCCATGTTTCCCTCCCGGGGTCTAATATAGCACGATTTCCCGTCCGCGCAAGATGCTTCCGCTTGAAATCCCCGTCCGGGGGCGTTATATTGGATGTCATGTCCGGGGCCGGACTTTCAACCGTAACGGAAAGGATTTTGTCTTATGACCGGAAAACATTTGATCCCGTTGTGTGCCGTCATGCTGGCCGTTGTCTGCGGATGCGCGACCGCTCAGGAAAAGGCTTCTGGAAAAGCGCCGGAGAAGTCGCCTTCCACCGTCGCCGATGTCCGCGACTTTCTGAAAAAGACCCATGTCTACTATCTGGCCACCGTGGACGGCGATCAGCCCCGGGTGCGTCCCTTCGGAACGGTCTTGCTCTACGAGGGAAAACTCTACATCCAGACCGGGCGGAAGAAAAACGTCTCCAAGCAGATCGCCCGCAACGGCAAGGTGGAGCTGTGCGCCTACGACGGTTCCTGCTGGCTGCGCCTCACGGGGACGCTGGTGGACGATGACCGCCGCGCGCCCAAAGCCGCCATGCTGGAGGCCCATCCCGGTTTGAAAAAGATGTACAGCCCCGACGACGCCAATACGCAGGTGCTTTACTTCAAGGACGCGACGGCCGTGTTCAACTTCTTCGGCCGTCCGCCGGTCACGGTCAAGTTTTGAATTTAAGATCGGCTTCGACCGGTCCGTCTATTTCGATCGAGTCCGGGGTGACGCGGCAGTCCCGAACGAGGAGTTTTACCCCGGCGCGGACGGCGCGGCGCAGGGCGTTGCCGAACTCCGGGTGCAGGGCGTCGTTGGGGCCGAAACGGCGGACGCCCTTCATCTGGATGACGAAGAAGATGTACGCCTCGAACCCTTTCCTGACGCAGTCGGCAAGTTCGTTGAGGTGCTTGACGCCCCGTTCCGTCGGCGCATCGGGGAAGAGCGCGATCCCCCCGTCCTCCAGCGTCACCCCCTTGACTTCGATGAACGCGCGGCGCTCCCCGTCCTCGGCGAAAATGTCGAAGCGGGAGCTCCCGAAGGTGACCTCGCGTCTGAAAACCGTCCGGGGCGAAAAGAGGCCCGACGCGGGCAGCCACTCGAAGGCCGCAGCATTGGGGACCTGGGAATCCATGTTGATCAGCAGCGCCTCCTTTCCGGGGCGTTTTTTTTCGACGGCGATCAGGTCGAAAGGCGTCTTCCGTGCGGGATTTTCGGCTTTTTCGAGATAGACGCGGGCTCCCGGCATCAGCAGTTCCCGGCACCGGCCCGTGTTTTTGACGTGGACCGTTTCGATCCCGTTCGCGAGCTCCGCCTCCGCGATGAAGCGGTTGCGCCGGACGAGGAAGCGGCCCGGAACGACGTTTTTGTAGCGCATGACGCCTTTTCCCTTCTTCCGATCTGCGGGTACTATAGCTTGCCGCACCGGGAAATGCAAGGGGAAAACGCTGTGTTTTCTTCGTTTCGGACTGTAAAAAAGCACGGACCGGGCTTATATTATGGCGGAGCGCGGCGGGGGACCGCGCGGAATTTCGGGGGTCGTTCATGACGCTTGACATCGAAAAATATCTGGCCCGCATCGGCATCGCAGGGCGTGAATCGCCCACGGCGGAATTCCTCGCCCGTCTTCAGGAGGCCCACCTGCGGACCGTGCCTTACGAGAATTGCGAGATCTTTTTCGGGAAGCGCGTTCCCTCCCTCGAACCGGAGAAACTGTACGGCAAGATCGTCGACCGCCGCCGGGGCGGGTACTGCTTCGAACTCAACGGCGCTTTTGCCCTTCTTCTGGCCGGATGCGGCTTCACCTTCACGGAGAGCTTCGCCCGCTGGTGTTTCGGCGAAACGGCGGTCCTGCCGCCCCGGCGGCACCGGGTCCTCCTCGTCCGCATCGGCAAAGAGACCTGGATCGCCGACGCCGGCATCGGCTCCCCCTGTCCCCTGACCCCTCTGCGCCTGGAGACGGACGTGATCCAGGAGCGCAACGGATTGAAGTTCCGGATCCTCCGTGACCCGCTCCACGGCTTCCTCGTCCAGCGGGAGACGTCCGAGGGGTTCGTCAACTATTTTTCCTTCTGGGAGACGCCCCACTTCCCGCAGGATTTCCTCTACGTCAACCACTATTGTGCGACGGAGGAAAACTCCTTTTTCCGTACGCATCTTCTGGTCAATCTCGCCGCCGCAGACGGCCGCCGCAGCGTTTTCATGGATCCCGGCGACCCCGGGGGAAAAGATTTCATCTTCCGCCGGGAGCGGCCCGGTCTGCCGCCGCTGGAACGGAGGATACCCCGCTCCGATGAAAAAGTCCTTGCCGCCGTGCTGGCGGAAAATTTCGGCATCGATCCTGCGGACTGAAGATTGCCTCCCGGCAATGTGCGGACTTGCTTTTTCCGCCGTAAGATGCTATCTTAAGGGAATCATTTTTTTACCGGAGGTTTTTTATGGTTCTTTCCTGGATCGACTGGAGCATCGTCATCTTCGTCGTTGCTTTGATGTTCGGATCGGCCTGGTACGCCAAGCGGTATGTCCGCGGCACGACGGATTTTCTCGCCGCCAACCGGCTGGCCGGCAAATACCTGCTGACCGTTTCCGAGGGCGGCACGGGGGCCGTGGGGACCGTTGCCACCTGGCAGATGATCTTCTGCGCCGGACTCTCCACCCAGTGGTGGGGCATGATGTCCATGCCGCTGGGTCTTTTCATCGCCCTGACGGGATACGTCACTTTCCGTCTGCGTGAAACGCGGGCGCTGACGCTCGCGCAGTTTTTCGAGATGCGCTACAGCCGTTCCTTCCGCCGTTTCAGCGGGGCGCTCTGCTGGCTTTCCGGATTGCTGAATTACGGTGCGTTCCCCGCCGTCGCCGGCAAGCTTTTCGTGGCGCTTCTCGGTCTGCCCGATTTCGTGATGATCATGGGATTCCGGGTGCCGACCTATGCGCTCACCATGCTCGTTTATCTCATCATCGCCATTTACATCGCCTGCGCCGGGGGACAGATCGCGCTCATCATCTCCGACTTCCTGCAGGAGAGCTTCTGCAAGATCGTGCTGATCGGACTGGTCGTTTTCCTGCTGATGAAATTCTCCTGGACGGACATCGCCAACGGACTTTTCAACTCGCCTCCGGGACAGTCCATGATCGATCCCTTTGACAGCTCCAAGGTCAAGGGCTTCAACATCTGGTACTTCCTGATCGGTCTCTACGGCAGCATCTACAGCTGCCGCGCCTGGCAGGGCAACAGCGGATACAACGCCGCGGCCAAGACGCCTCACGACGCCCAGATGGCCAACATTTTCAGCCGCTGGCGCAATCTGCTCAAGGATATCAGCGTCATCCTGCCGCCCGTTGTGGCCTACGTCATCCTGACCTCTCCCGTTTTCCGCGAGACGGCCGCGCCCATCATCGAACGGCTGAATCAGATCGGGGATCCTCAGGTCAGGACCCAGCTGAGCACCCCCATCGCCATCGGCTACATCCTGCCCGTCGGATTTCTGGGCATGCTGGCGGCCATGTTCATTTCGGGCGTCATCAGCGTCGACGACACCTATATCCACGCGTGGGGAAGCATCTTCATCCAGGACGTGGTGATGCCGTGGCGCAAGGAGCCCTTTTCGCCTAAGACACACATGCTGCTTCTGCGTCTGGCCATGGTCGGCGTGGCGCTTTTCGGTTTCATCTTCGGACTGGTGTTCCCCTTCAAGGACGCGATCCTCATGTTCTTCGCGCTGACGGGGGCGATCTATCTCGGCGGCGCGGGCGCCACCATCGTCGGCGGCCTGTACTGGAAGCGCGGCACGACCGCCGGGGCCTTTGCCGCGATGATCGTCGGCACGATCCTCGCCTTCGGCGGCATGCTTGTCGAGCAGAGCTGGGCCGGGTGGCTCTGTCCCAAACTGCTCGAGATCTTCCCGCAGAATCCCCTTCTGCTGGCCCATCAGGAGAAATTTTTCCTCAACGGTCAGATGGTCTACTTCGTCGCCATGGTGACGGCGACGCTCACCTACATCATCGTGTCTCTGCTCACAGGACGCGGAAAGGTCTACGATCTCGACAAACTGCTGCACCGCGGCAAGTACGCCATCGTCGAGGAGAAGCCGGCCGAAAAGAGCGAACCGGAGTTCACCGGCATGCGCAAATTCCTTGCCAAGATCGGCATGGGCAGAAGTTTCACCCGGATCGACAAGATCATTTTCATCGCGAGTTTCCTGTGGACAATGAGCTGGTGGCTGGTCTTCGTCTCCGTCACCTTGTACGGGACGATGTTCAAGATCGAAAAGACCTTCTGGTCGGCCTTCTGGCACTTCAAGATCTGGCTGTGGGTCGTCGTCGGCATCGCCATCACCGTCTGGCTGGTCGCAGGCGGCTTCCACGACCTGATTCTGATGTTCCGGGATCTGCGCAAGTCCCAGCTCAGCGAGAGCGACGACGGGTTCGTTCCGGAAGAGGAGCGGAAGCCGTGAAACTTTTTGGATGAAAATTCGGGACAGGTCTTGACTTTTGCCTTGATTTGTGCTAAAATATCCAAATGAAGTCAGGTGTGCCGATCCCGCCCGGCGCTGCCGGGGGATCGCGGAAAAGAAGAACTCGACCGGGATAAGGAGAACAAAGGAATGACAGAGAACAAGTCCGATCGGCGCGGTATCGGGGGTGCCGTGCGTCGTTTCACGCTCATAGAGTTGCTGGTGGTGATCGCGATCATCGCGATCCTGGCCGCGATGCTGATGCCCGCTCTTCAGCAGGCGCGGGAGCGGGGCAAGGATGCCAGCTGCAAGAGCAATCTCAAAACCTACGGGACGGCCATTGCCTTTTACGCCGACACCCAGGACGGCTGGTGTCTTCCCCAGCGGACGAATCTCACCGGCGACAAAAAGATCTTTCTGCTGGCCAACGAGTGGCTTCACAAAAACATGAGCACGGCTTCCGTGGATGCCTGGCGCGCCGGAAAGTCCTTCAACGGCTGTCCCTCCCGGACCCGGGATCTCAAGACGGATGCCGAGGCCAAGAGTCATGCCGATCTTGCCACCGTGTCGACGCCGGACCGCAAGGGCCTGAGTTACGGTCACTGCTCCGCGGTGCTGGGCGCCATCTGCGACAATCCCATGGACAGCAGCCGGAGACAGACCCGCCAAAGAAAACTCAGCGTCTTCAAGAAGCCCTCGCTGTACTGGGGCTTCGTGGACAGCGAGATCTATCAGGTCCAGATCACCCAGCTCACCTACACCCGGGAGAGCTCCGAGAAGGCGGACGGCATTTCCTTCCGCCACAACGAGTCCCTCAACGCCGCGCATCTGGACGGCCACGGCAGCAGTCTCAAGTACAACGCCCTTTACAGGCAGAACGTCACAGCGAACCCCGCGCGCGTTTGGGTCAACCCGAAGGCGCTGAGCAGTACCGCAGAAAATTTCTGAGTCGAAAGGTTTTTCATATGAGTCACGCCCGGAAGAGAACATCCCGTTTCACGTTGATCGAGCTCCTCGTCGTGATCGCCATCATCGCGATCCTTGCGGCGATGCTGATGCCCGCGCTGCAGCAGGCCCGGGAACGGGGCAAGGATGCCAGTTGCAAAAACAATCTCAAGACGTACGGACTGGCCATCGCCACCTACGCCGACAGCTATCACGGCTTCTGTCTGCCCCAGGCCACATGCTACAGCGGAAAGCGGTATCAGTGGGAGGTCGACGGTGAGTGGCTGCACAAGGTCATGGCCGGCTGTTCCGATGCGGCGTGGCAGAACGGTCAGGCCTTCAACGGCTGTCCGTCGCGGACGCCGGCCCGGGGAGACACTCTCGCCGGCGGTCTCAAATCCTCCCGCGCACTGAGTTATGCCCATGCGACCGATGTGCTGGGCACCTGGCACGCGTTCGGGACCCACACCAAGGCCAAGAAACTGGCCAAATTCCGCAAGCCCTCCTCCTATTTTGCCTTTTTCGACAGCGATATTTACAGCTGTCAGCTCAGCCACGTGGACAGACGGCGGGAGGGCGAAAAGGGCGTCGACGGTCTGGCCTTCAGGCACAACAATCAAATGAACATCTGTTTTCTGGATGGGCACGGCGGCGTGCTCAAATATGACACAAATTGTTTCATCAACAACAGTCAGACCAAAAATCCCATCGGCTATCAGATCCGGCCCAGCGCCACGTACGAGATGTACTGATATTTGTCCGGGTCGTGAAGCGGACGGAGAAGTTTCCATGATGAGGAACTTCTCCGTTTTTTGCTTGACAAAGCGTTCGTTGCGCATTAAATTATCCCCGGGTGTTCCCGGTAGTCCGAAAGTCAGGAAAGGTCAAAAACCATGAAAAAGTTTTTTGCGTTCATCGCCGTGCTGCCGGCGGTTTTCGGCGTTCTCTCCGCCGCCGAGTTCGAGATCAGATTGGAGAGTTCGAGCAAAACCGGCTGGGTCAAGCCCGGCGAAAAGGTTCAGGTCAAGGCCGCCGCGTTTCTCGACGGCAAGCCATTGTCCGAGGGTTACGTCATGCGGGTCGCGCTGTGGAAGGACGGTTCCTCCCTCCAAAACCTGACGGTCCCCGCCGAAAAGGGGTACGCTGCGGAGCTGTCTCTCGACAAGCCCGGCTGGTCCTCCGTCACCTTTGCTCTCCGCGATCCCAAAAAGAACAATGAGCGGATCCTTCTGAAGAAGAAACAGGCGGCCGTCGGGACGGGGATCGTTCTCGACCCCGATCAGCTGCGGCCCGTCCGTCCGGAACCCGCGGACTTCGATGCCTTCTGGAGCGCCAACAAAAAAGAACTCGCGGGCGTTCCCCTTGCGGTCCTCGAAAAAAAGGAGGTCCCGCTTCCCGGAAAAATCGGTGAAAAAGTCGCCTGTTACGATGTGAAACTGGCCTGTGCCGGATCCGCCCCCGTCTCGGGCTATCTGTGCGTTCCCCGAAAGGCGGGCAAAAAGTACCCCGTCATCCTCGGCGTGGACGGCGCGGGCGTGCGCAATTCGTGGAAATCGCCCAACACCGATGCCGTCACCTTTTGCATCAACGCCCACGGCATCCTCAACGGTCAACCGCCGGAGTATTACAAAAAGCTCGCCGCGGGGAGGCTCAACAATTATCCCCGTTCCGGCGCGGACGGCCGGGAGACCATCTACTTCAAATATATGTTCCTCCGCGTCCTGCGGGCGCTGGAGTTTGTGAAAAGCCTTCCGGAGTGGAACAAAAAGGACATCATCGTCCGCGGCAGCAGTCAGGGCGGAGCGCAGACGCTCTTCGCCGCGGCCATGGACAGGGACGTGACGCTGGCCGTGGCGAGCGTTCCTGCCATGTGCGACTTTGCCGGCTGTCTTGACGAGCCCGTCCGTCAAAGCGGCTGGCCCCGGCCCTACCGCAGGACAGAAAAGGACTCGCCGAAACCGGCCGCGTGGGATTACTACGACTGCGTCAATTTTGCCCGCCGCATCACCTGTCCCGTCTACATTTCGACGGGATTCATGGATATGACCTGTGTTCCGACGAGCGTTTTCTGCATGTTCAATCAGCTGGCGTCCAAAGAGAAACACATGGAGACCCACCGGGACATGGGCCATTCCGGACGGAACGATGCCGGCAACGCCGCCATCGCGAAGATCCTCGGACAGGGCGGAAAGAAGAATTGAGCGCGAGAACCTGCGGCTGCAGGGAAAGGACGGGATGAGAGCATTTCTTCTGATTATCGCCTGTGCGCTCTCCGGGACATGCGCCTTTGCCGCCGGAACGGTCCTTCATTGCGATTTCGAAGACGGGGACGCGCCCGGCATCAGCGGACGGGGATTTTCCACGGGGGCGGGTCCGGAGAAGCGGCCGGGCAGGGGTCTCCCGGTGGAAGCCTTTTCTCCCGCGGCGGGCAGCTGCTGTTTCTGGGTGAAACCCGTCGACTGGACCGGCGACGATGCGCCCTTCTGCCTCTTTTTCACGGCGCAGGGCAAAGATTACCGCTTCATGGTTTACAAACAGGCCCGGGGCACGCTCCTCGTCCTGACCACGTTCCGGGGAAAGACGTTCAAGACGACCGCCAATATCTCCGGGTGGCGCGAAAAAGAGTGGCATCACGTCGCCGTCGTCTGGGGGGCCGGTGCGGTGCATCTGTACGTTGACGGCCGATTGAACAATTCCGGTTCGTACCCCGCCGTTCCCTCCGATCTCCGCGCGGCCAAAGTGATTGCCGGAGCTTTGGGCTGGAAGGCGGAGAAGGGCATCTCGGTCCTGGATGAACTGAAACTTTTTCCCTCGCAGCTGGCGGAACGGGAGATTCTCGATGTTTTTTTTGAATTTTCCGGTCTGCGGAATGCTTCCTTCGAACCTTTCGAAATCGCGGCGGGTCCCGGTCCCGTCCGGCGTGACGGGCGCATCTCCGACGGGGAGTACCCGGCCGTTTTCACAGGGTGGTATCAGCCTGGCGGCGGCTTCATCGACGACCGGGGGCGGATCGCTCTTGCCGCGGAGAACGGGCGTCTTGCCGTCGCCGTGGAATTCCCCGGTGCTTCCCGTCCGCAGGTCTCCGTGGTCCGCAAAGACGGCAAGGTCTTGCCCGTCGAAAAGTTGTCCGTCGAAGGGAAACTTCCGGGAACGGTCGAGTTCGATTTACCCTTCGGCGAGGCGGATGAGGGGATCGTTCTCGAATTGACCGGGAAAGACGGCGAGACGCGGCGCATCGTCCCCGATGAGGCCGGATTCCTGAAGATCGTGCGCAGGAAAAGCATCCCTGCGTTTTCCATTTCGAAGCTGGGCGATATCAACGGGGGAAGACCCGATTTCCACCTCGCCTGTGCCGGAGAAGATCCCGCTGTCGAGCTCACCTTTGCCGACGACAGAAAACTCTCCTTCAGCAGCCGGATGAAGCTTGCGGAGGGAAAACTGCGTTTCACCCGTATCTTCGCGCCCGACGGCCGCTTCGGTCTTGCGCTTTTCTGCGGCGGCGAGACCTTGTTCAAGGCTGTGATCCCGGCCGAGCGCACGTCGCACGTCACCGTGTCGGACTTCCACACGGACACGTCGGCGCGGCGGCTTGCGATCTCTTTCGGCAAATTCCGGCGCGGCACGACGGGGCGCATGGAACTTTGTCTCAAAAACCTCAAGGACGGCAGCCGGCATCTGCGCACGGTCCCTGTTCCCGGCGAAAAGATGATGTTCTCCTGCACGTGGCCTCTGCAAGACGTGCCCGAGGGGGAGTATCTCTTTACGGCGCAGTTCGTCGATGCGCGGGGGAAGGCCGGTCAGCCTTGGGAGCGGCTTTACGCCGTCTTCGGCGACCGGGCTCCCTGGCAGGGGAACCGCATCGGCGTCTATCCCGGCGAGGTCCCGGCCCCGTGGACGCCTTTGGAGAAACTCGACGGCGGTCTCCGGACCCGCATGCAGGAATACCGCTTCGGAGAGGGGCTCTTCTTCGACTCCGTCAAGTCTCTGGGACGGGAACTGCTGGCCTCTCCGGCCGAGGTTTGGCTGAACGGGCAGAAGATCGCCGGAGCCACGGGGCGTTTTGTCTCCTTTTCCCCCGACACCGCTTTGTTTCGGAGCCGGGCGCGGGCAGGGGCGTTCGACGTGGAGCTCGATACTTGCGCGGAATACGACGGCTTGCTCAAACACACGCTGCGCATCAGGGGGCAGGGGGAGATCGGTTCTCTGAGCGTGAGACTGCCGCTCAAGCCCGAGTTTTCCCGTCTCGTTTACAGCAACGACCGCAAGGAGGCGGTGAGGGGGCCCGGCGCCACGGGGCGGGTCCCCGCGGAGGGCTGGAGCCGCGATGTGTACGACTTGCCCGCTGTCTGGGTCGGCGGCGGATCGGCCGGGATCTCCTGGTGTGCGGAGAACCTCAAAAATTGGAGCAATGCAAAGAAGGACCGGACGGTGGAGATCCGGCCCGGAGAAAAGAGTTCCCTCTTCATCCTCAATCTTGCGGACCGTCCGGTGAAGGTGTCGGGGGAAAGGGTCTGTGAATTTTATTTTCAGGCGACGCCGGTGCGGCCTTACGTCCCCGGCCTCGCGCTCAAGCGGTTCAACCGCGAGTTCCGCATCGTCCGCGGGGAAAAATATTTCAATTACCTGCGGGGAGGGGAGGCGTTTTTCGACGCCGCCATGCTCCGGCGGAACATCGAAAGGGGGAAAAAAGAGGGGGCGGAGAGGTTTTTCTACTATGTCAATACCGCGGCGATCGGCACCTTCACGCCAGAGTGGCCCTGGTGGGCGGAACATTGGAACGCCCGGGGCGTCGGCCGTCAGGTCATCGAACACAGGATCCCCGATCAGGCTTTCCGCAACCGGCGGGTCTATTCGGACTGCTGTCTCAACAGCAGAAGTTTTCTGGACTTCATGGTCTGGCAGGTCTCGCGGTTTTACTCGGACCCCCGCTTCATGACTCATGACATCTACTTCGACTCCTGCGGTCCCCGGCAGTGCCGTCAGTCGGCCCACGGCTGCTCGTGGCGGGACGACGAAGGCAAGATCCATCCGACGCTGGTGATTTCCGCCACCCGGGAGTTTTTCAAGAGGGTCAACCATGTCCGCAGCAAGCACGCGCCCGGCGCCCTGAGCTTTCAGCACGCGACGGACATGGCCGGGATCACCCCCTGCCGCGCCTTTGCCGACGGGTTTGTCGGCGGTGAAAATATGTATCGGGGAGAAGTCGTCCGGAACGGCAGTTACATCGGCATTTTCGATCACGACTATTTTTCCGCCGCCTTCTCGGGAGAAAAATGGGGATATCCCGTTTACTTCATTCCCCAGCAGGTTCGGGCGGCCCTCATGTTCCGTCCGCAAGAGGCCGCCTTGTGGAACAAAATCCCTCTGGGGGCGCGGCAGTACCGTTCCATGCGCCACATCGTCGGCTTCCTCCTCGCTCACGGGACGGGCATCTGGGTCCGGGATCCCGCCGTCGCCCAGATCCAGCAGCCGGTTCAGGAGCTGATGCTGCGGGAGTTTCCCTCTCCGGAAAATGTGGAATTTCTCCCGCCGTCTTCCGGCCGCCGGCCCTTTGCCGTGAAGTGTGACTCCCGGGCTCTGCAGTGCGGCGCTTATTCCGACGGCAAAAAGTGTCTTGCCGTCCTGTTCAACGACAGCGACGCGGAAGCCGTCTGCACCCTCGTTTCCGGAGCGGCGAAAAAGGTTGTCAAGGTTCCTTCAAGGGATTTCGTCATAGAGGCTTTTGCGATTCAAAAAAAACGAAAGGAGTAGATCCATGCAAAAAGTCGTCAGAAATGTTTCCTGTGTCCGTTGTCCGTCCCTGTCCGCGCCGCGTCGGCCGTTCACGTTGATCGAGCTGCTGGTCGTGATCGCCATCATCGCCATTTTGGCCGCGATGCTGATGCCGGCCTTGAGTCAGGCCCGGAACCGGGCCAAGGCCAGCGGGTGCATGAGCAATCTCAAGACCTACGGCCTGGGGCTCTCTTTTTACGCGGA
>Ga0310696_10003803_pt1 | contig 18713 bp, 11 predicted proteins | sample AusTroGonzalo_MG_4_FD_203885 | JGI IMG/M metagenome (GOLD analysis project Ga0310696, IMG submission 203885) | Bovine rumen microbial communities from tropical cattle in Woodstock, Queensland, Australia - Gonzalo_02 (v2) (version 2) | ecosystem: Host-associated > Mammals > Digestive system >...
TGTTGTTGATGTAACAAAGTTTGTTTCGCCAGAAATTGTCGGAGCCTCAACAGCCGCGGCCTCTCCAAAGTAAATTTTAATAACCTTGATTTGGAGGTTCTTAGCATTAGTAACCTTGATTGCATGAGCCACATTAGCTTTTTGATTAGCAGGTGCTATATCAAAAGTATAAGCATCATTTTTACATCCTGATGCTGCTGTACTAACAGCTGTTTCTCCTTGATAGATATTCCAAGCTACATCAGCCGCACCTCCGCTATTACCTGAAACCACAATCTTTTCAATTGGACTTGTAAATTCTGGCAGCAAGATATATGCGCCACTCTTACCAATAAAGAAATAATCACTTCCGTTTACTTTGTAGTTGGTCGGAGCATGACATGTTACAGAATAGCCGGTAACAGAGTTAGTGTAGGTTCCATCTTCTGTCGTATTTGAAGTCGGGAAGCCCCAATTTCCATCAATAAGATTCAACGTTACATCCGGACCTTCGGTAATCGTATATTCAGCGGTTGCAACTTCACTATCATTGTAACTGTCCTTTACAGCATAAGCTTTAATGGTCATATCTGCAGAAACGACGATAGGATCAGAGTAAGTTTGTTTCGTTCCTGAAGTTGTAGGATTCGAACCATCTGTGGTGTAATAAATAGTAGCACCTGTTGTAGAAGAAATCGTTACATTCTGAGTTCCTTCATACGAACCTGCCGCAGGGTTAAATGTCGGAGTTGCACATGTTGGAGTACCACTTCCACAAGTTCCTGCCGTATAATTAATAGTTACAGCTCCCACTCCATCACCTTTAGCCGACGGAGCAGCCTTACATGAAAGTTTAATACTTCCGCTAGTATTGGCTGTCGGTGTACTACTAAAATCAGATAAAGTAAGATTTGCCAAACTCGTTCCGCCAGGAGATACTGTTCCTAAAACAACAGCATCGGATCCATCTTCAGGAATCCATTCAATCGTTAGAACTTTTTCATCATCGGAAGGGCCATTGAGTTTACGAGCGCTAACAACAATGCTTGTAAATCCATTCTGACAGAAATTCTCTGTTTGAATGTAATCGCCAGAATACAAACCGATGTACTTGCTTTGCTCATTTCCTGAGTGTTTAGACCACCCAGTTGGGAATGATCCAGATGTCGTTGTGTAAGCAGTTCCGCTTTCAACATCTGCCCACAGTTGCCCGATGCTGAAGAGTGTCACCAGCAAACAGGCGAAAAATAGTTTTAGTTTTCTCATAATGATTAAATTTTAATTATTAAATGAAATGTTAATTATTGTTTTGGATTTGATTCTACAATAAATCAGAGTGCGTCCCTGTACGCATAAATAAGAGTGTTAACTCTGTGTCATTCTGACGCCAAACCATCAACCAATTCGGTTCAATGTGGCACTCCCAACACCCGGCATAATCTCCGGATAGTTTGTGCGGGCGATACTGTATTGGCAAAGATCCTTCTGCCGCAAGGAGACGTGTTGCTTCTTGTAACTTAGCAATATTCAGTCCCCTCTTCACGCAACGCTTGACGTCCTTGTCAAACTTATTGGTATAAAATATCGCGTACATCTCAACCTAAAATCTTACGAAACATATCATCTACACTATCTGCCTTGTAAACACGCCCCATACGCACATCCTCCAATGCGGCATCAATACCTTTGCGACGACGCGGCTCCAATCGCTCCCTTATCACGCCCAACGAATTGAGATACAAGAACAAACTCTGTCCGGCTTGAGTCCTTTCGTTAATATGTACTGCGTAGTTTGCCATAAGAAAAAAATATAATTAAATATTAATAACTTTTTGTTTTTTCTTTTCGTTCTACCTTTGACGCTGCAAAGGTACAAAAAGTTTTTGACATATGCAAGGAATTTATGAAATAAATTAATTTTGTCAGAGAAACCGCCAGTTTCTATCATTTTATATTAAGGAAAACGAGATTATATTAATTATAGTTTTTTACATTTCAAATCGTTTAATGTAATAATCAAAAAAGTTAAGAGAAAAATGATTGTTGTTTTATAGTACTGCGTACTTTCAAGTCTTTGTATTGCCGATTTATCTCTGAATAAATTTAGCATAACTCGTCCGTACAAATCCTTGACTCGAAGAGTCATAAAACAATAATCTCAAAAAATGACAAAAAATAACGAAAATATATCAATCCTCTCAAAAATATCAAAAATAGGGATAATCAATGATAACTTGCAGATTTCAAATAAATTATATCGGGATAAGGATAAGCATTGGGTAAACATAGGATAAACATAGGGTAAACATCCGTTCACAATGGGTGCGGGGTGTGTTTGGAGTGGAAGGTATTTATTCCGTCAAGCAACAACCCCACCTCAGCGAGGCAGGGTTGTTGCTTCATAATCACATACGCGCGATTTTTAAGGATTACGTGCGTACGCGGGAGTAAGTTTAAGGGATTACTGTGCCGTGGCGCGGAGCACCAGCTACCGGATGCTGTTCGGTTCCCTGATTGATGGAAACTTTAACATCCTGCATCATGCGCTCTGTGTTTACAGAGAGAATCTCTGTTGTCGGTTTATTATACATTTTCATAAGTCTTATTGATTTTCGATTTTACATTAGGACACATAGTCTAACTCATTGCGCTTAATCAACAAAGGATAGCGCTCCGGATGGCGAAGAGAATCTATCTCCAGATCCACATCTAATTTGGGCCACTCAATAGCATTCTTCCCGCTCATTCGGACATCCAACACTTCATTGATAGTTGCATCCTTCATCCAAGGCACACGATTGTATGACAAGAAATAATCCTGTCCCTGTACGGAAATCATGATTCCTCTGTCGTTAATCATCAATACGTCCGCCAATGTGGAGTTGATATTGCTCTTTAAGGAAGTCTGCATCTTCTTCTACTATTTGTTGAATTTGATTTATTTCGTGTTGACTAAAGTCTCCTTTGTATGCTACTTCCACTGTGGGTTCCAGCCAAATTTTTGCTTCCTTATCTTCCTTTATCACATGGATATGCATTCTTTCTTCCTCATTGGAATAAATTTTGAAGGAATATCCTTTGTATCTCCGGAAGGTTGGACTCATATAGTAGCATACATTGCTTTCGGCTGCAAAGGTACGGCAAATTTTTGACATATGCAAATTTTTGCCGTACTTTTTGCCGAATTTACATTACTTTACCAAGCGACCCGTTGCGTCGTACATCTTATCACCGCGGAGGATGAACAGTTCGCCATTGATGAGCACCTTATTGGTGATTGGTGATTGGTCATTGGTGATTTGATCCATTCCGGTAGCAACTTGTTCACCGTTAACATTCATCGTTACGCGACGACGACCAGGAGCAGGCTGTTGCTGAGACGGGGTAAGGTAATCTATCTCGCTCAACTTCACATATGCACGGTTAGCCGGGATTGTGAGATCAAGAGCGCCATAACAGCTCCACAATGCTTTCTGTGCGAAGTAGTAAACGTCGTTCAGTTCGGTCAATACAACCGTCTCAAATGTACCGTACATACCGTTGCCTTTGTCAACCGGATCATCCTCTTTGGTCTCGCCATAGAAGAGAATCAGTTTGTCTCCATGAGCTTGGAATACATACGGAGCACCTGCCTCAAGTTCACCGCTAACGATCTCGTCGAATGCCAGTTTGCCATTTTGCGGCTCGCGGCCCATTAACTCATAGAACGTAGCGCCTTGGATATCCTCAATAGCTACGTTATGGTCTACGCAACTGGTACCATATACGCCGTTGCCTAACATCTGGTCACGAACCATACCCTTGCGGAGGTATGCACGGATCTCTTGGAAGTCAATAGATGCATTCGGATTGATATAATAGGTACCTGCACCTACGATCTCAGACATGCCTGCAACTGCTACGTCGCGGTCGTTATTGCTGAGTGCAAGAACGGAAGTTGCATCCGGATCCTTCACTAAGTTAGAACCGATGTACATACCACGCTCGCTACCATCCGAGTGAGATGCCATTACGACATAGAACTTAGCCACATAGCCTGCCGGAACAGTAAGAGTCATGTAACGACTTGTAGCTGCTCCTCCTGACGGCAAATATTTAGGATAACTCTTCTCGCCATAGGTGGTATTATAACTACCAATCGAACCAAATCCGACTGTTTCCCAAGCCAAGCCTGTCGTTCCATCCGGACTCGTTTCTATATTTGTCATATATGAACCATCCCAGATCACTACTTCTTTCCACTTGGAGATTGTGAAGGTCAGCGTGTATACCTGTTGGTCACCTGCGCCGGACTCCGGAACAACGGTAATCGTTGCGCCGCTGAGCGTGCAAGGATCAACGGTAGCGACAGCAGCTACGTGGTTAGGCGTTGCTGCAACTGTCGGAACAGCGCTTGTACCGTACGGCAACTCGAAGCTGTAGTCGAATACGCCGTCAACCAGAGCAATTGCCTGACCGTTGACGGTCAATGCGCTCAGAGTAGCGTCTGACGAAGCCGCAGCCTTGCTGATAGTTACGTAATAAACACTTTCGTCACCATCCTTATCGGCGAAGGTAAGGGTGTTCTCAACACCCCACTCCCAAGCGTTTGCTACTGACGGAGCGTGAGCAGCCGTCCAGGAAGCATCATTAGAAACCCAATCATAAGCGATTGCTTCCAGCGCGGCGTCGGTAGTCGAAGCCGGAACCTCAATAGCTACATGGTTCGTGTTATCCGGAGTACCGTCAACACCTGCAACCGTTACCTTATTCAAAATCGGAGCACATGCGCGATATACGGCTATATAAGCCACATACGGATTCCAACCACCGAAGTCGTCTCCACGACGGAGATAGAGGTTGTTGGCATCTGCAGTAAGGACAACTTTATTGGCACCTTGTACCATATTCGCTGCACCCTCTGCAACCACGTTTGCAGCAATTGCTTCGTTGGCATTGAATACACGTGCCTTGTCAGCGGTAGTAGTGGTAACAAACATCTCTACAATATCGCCGGACTTGAACGGAGCACCTTCGATAGCAACGTAACCAGGAGAAGAGTTGAACTTCCAACCCGTCTTAGTATCGTAAGTACTACTGTTCTTGATACCTGCTGCCGAAACACTCGGAGCATAGAGCGACTTGCTTGCATCAAGAGATGCTGCATTCTGACCGGTTACATCAACCCATGCCAGGCAGATCGGATCTTTATCCGTAACGGTGATGGTTACTACGTTAGAGAATGCTTCAACAGCGCAACCCTCTTCGGTTACTTTGCAGAAATAGTAGAACGTACCTGCTGTTGCCGTGCTCGGCATTGCCGTTGCGGCAACCGGATTGGTCTTCTGATCGTCATCACAAGTGAACCACTCATAGGTCAGCGCACCACCAGCACCTGCGGTAGCCTCGCAGACGAGTGCTGTAGCCGTACGACCGGTCAGGTAACTTGCACCCGTCGGTTGAGTGGTGATCGTTGCACCATCACATTGAGCCACCCATTGTGCATAAACCGTGATACTTGCAGCAGGAGTGATATCCTCTACATATTGGTTACCACCGGTCTCTGCATCGAACCAACCTTGGAAGTCATAGCCCGGATAACTCGGAGCAGCCGGCAGAGCAATTTCTGCGTCACCGCTAAAGTACTTAACCTCAGTAGCTTCCTCACCGTTCTGAGCGTCGAACTTAACGAGATAGTAGGTATTAACTACCTTGCTAAGTACGATGTCTGCACCACCATTTGCGCAATAGGTTGTTCCGTCACCTTCAGCCGTAGAAGCGCTGAGGGTTGCAGAGCCGAGGTCGCTAATCGACAACAGTCCGTTAACTGCATCTACAGCTATAACCAACGGGGCATTGGAACTATACTCTACATCATTGCCCGTATTAGCGGTAGCGGCGATATACTGACCAGCCTTGCCAACTTCGAACTCAACGGGTTCTTCGTCCCAAGTGATTGCAACCGGCGTACAAGCCTCAACGATAGTCAATTGCATGTTACGGATCCAAACACCGTTCACTCCTGTACTGCGGAGACGGAACTCATGAACCGTACCCGAAGCAAACGGAGCATAGCACTCGTCAGCTGACGTACTCGAACTTGCCAATTCCGTCCATGCACCACCGTTAATCGAATATTCGCAATTATCGTCTTGGATCTTAGCCAAGAAGTTCATTGCTTGCAGTGCATAACCTGCTTTTGCAGAAAGGGTAAACATGTTACCTGCTTTCTTACCTACGTTCAGCGAACTGCCTTCTGCGCCATCGTCACCAGCGCCCTCTACGTTTGTAAAGGTGATCTGGTTGATATAGGAAGAAACAGCTGCGTTATTACTCAAGATCTGAGTTGCTGTAGAAGCAGAACCTACACAAGGAGTTGTTCCTGTCTTGAATACCAACTGGATAGCCTTGCTGGTAGCGACTGAGAAATGAACTGTATAAACCTTAGTTGTATTATCCTCTGCCGTTACGGTTATAGTTGCATCATCTGTAGGATCACCTGTCTGCATAATCACTACAGATTTCACATGGGTGACATCATTAGCCGTACCTGATACAGCCGGAGGCGTGGTTGTGCCCATCTCCAATACTACGTTATATTCTTCCGTAGCAGGGTCAAAGCCGGCAACAGTAACGCCACCTACGGTCAAGTCTTTCAACGTAGCGTCAGAACTTGCAGTGTGCTCGGTCCATTTAGCGTGAAGCTCAGTTGTTGCACTAACTACATCATTATTGAAGTCCCACTCATTGTCATAAGTGCTCTCTTTGAACCAGCCGCCGAAGTCCCAACCTTCCGCCTCAGGATCAGCCGGCTCAGATACCTTACCGCCTTCTACAATGCTCTGTGCCTCTACTTGAGTACCGTGACCGTGCATATTGAAGGTAACGGCAAACTTCGCCGGGCGAACGATAGAGATAGAAGTAATATAGAAATTGCTACCATTACGGAATACATACAATTCATCTTCTCCGGCCCAAGAAGCAGGAACGGTAACTGTATGTGAACTGCTGTTTGGTAACGTATATGTTGTTCCTTCTGCCTTATCGGCGGTATAAGAAACAATACATGTGTTTGTATTATCCAAAGTAATCACATCGCCTTCTGCCAAAGCACATTCAAGTCTCAGGTGCAACCAACCATTCGCATCATTACTGAATTTCATTTTCGGATCAGTGGTAATGGATACTTGATTATTAGAAGAACTATTGTTTACGAGTGCTGCTATACCATTAACCACATTGAAATAATCTGATACATCTCTAACTCCTTCGTTATCTGCATTAGTCCACTTGATTTCAGAAGCGGGTTTCGAACCATTCGCGCTAACCGAGAAGATTGTTCCGCTTGTCGGGCAAACTTTCGCTGTCCAAATAGCATAGAAAGTCTTCTCTGCATTGATCGCAATTTCAGCGAGGTTTGCAGGAGTTGAACCACCATCGGTCTCACTCCAACCGCCGAACGTATATTTAAATTTCGTCGGAGCAGTCGGAACAGATGCATGTCCACCAGCCTCAACTAACTGGTCTGCAACTGTAGAACCGCCCTTCGAATCAAAATGAACGTCATACTTAACACTTGCCGTTTTCAGTTTCAGCGTGATAACAGCTGCCGTCGTACCCATCGTGATAGCTGCCGTTGCCGCGTGCGCATCAGCAATTGTAGCATCTCCAGACGAGACAACCCATTCGTCAAAGTCATAAGCCGTTGGGTCAGCAATGCTATAAGTAGCCGTTGCAGAACCGCCCGCAAGAACTTTGTTTGCGCTCAAAGTAACCGTTGCTTCACCAGCCGGATCAACTGCCGAACTCAAATCCAACAACTCTGCGCCGCAGTTGGAAACCTTCAACTCCTTAAGAGCAGAAGATTCTGCACGGTTCAACAAGAACTTATTAGTTCCAGCCAAGCCATCACCGTCAACCACAGTATACGTATATGTCTGCGGATCGGTTGTCTGTGCTTGCCACGTAGCCTTAGCCGTTTTGGACATATTGAGCAGTTTGTAACCACGTGCTTTACTTGCGTCCGGATTAACCAAAGTAGCCGTAATCACGGTACCAACCTTCATAAGGTGGTTCAACTCAACGCGTGCCGAGTCTGCACCGCCCTTATTAAGAGATAAACCATTAGCACCATAAGTAAAGGAAGCCGACCAGTTATTGTCTTTTGCTCCTGCTGTGTAAATCTTTCCACCATAGCTTGCGCTCTGCAAAAGAAGTTCCTCATTCTTCTGAGTAGGACTTGCTCCCGAGGTAGCGGGATACAACTCTGCACAATAAGAAACTGCCGCTACTGTTACAGCATAAGCACTTGACGTTGCATCAGAGCAAGAAGTTTTGCTTGCTACGCAGAAATAGTCGCCAGCATCACTCGTAGCACAAGAGGCTATCGTCAGCACATTACTATTGGTACCCACCTCATTACCTGCGGCGATAGAACCTTTGTACCACTGATAAGAAATAGTTCCATTACCTTCCGTCAAAGCAGCAGTCAGTTCAATGGTCTCACCTGCCGTATATGCCGCTGTACCGGAAATCGAAATACCACTCGGGCAAACAGGAGTCTCTGCTGCAACAACCGTTACTTCAATATCTTGCGATTTCGCATTATAACCCGTTGAAGCTTCCTGCGATACTGTAATTGTTGCTGTACCAGCAGTTGTTGCAGTAAAATTCTTATCATTTGCAATACTTGCACCCGTTGTTCCTGCATCAGAAGTAGAAACTGCAAAAGTAATCGCACCGGTAGTATTAGTCGAAGTTAACTTCGTACTCAAGTCCAATGCAGGATCACCAATGGTATAGGTTGCCGGCGTGTAGGTAAATACTGGATCTACCGGACCAGAAGAACATGCTTCTGAAAGAACATATTTAAATGCGTTGATTTTAAAATCAGAACCATCAACGTTACTAAATATAATGTAATATTTTCCTCCGTCAGTCAAAATATCACTGGAGGTAAATGCAATACCATCACCATAGCCGCTTGTCATTGACACTTTTCTGGTTGCGTCAACAGCTGTTCCATTCGTTCCCCAAATAGATGCGTATCGTCCCGAATTGGCTCCAGTACCAGAAAGATACAGAGTACCGGATGCGGAAGCACAAGGAACCTCTACTTTACGCTCTCCTTTGTTTAATTTTTGGTCATTGCCACTCAACCCCGATTTCTCGTACGTCAACGTCGCCGCGGTATAGGTTAAATCGCTCACGGAATACGTTGCGTATACCGCTGCCCACATTTGTCCGAAGCCGAGGAGTAGGACTGTGAGTAAAGTAAAAATTTTGTTAATTTGCTTTTTCATAAGCATTAAATTTTTTGATTGTTAATATTTGTGTTAATTAAAAGTTTCATCCATTTCAATGATGATGTCATCCAAAAACGCGTCCGATACATTACCCATATCTGCTTTGTCGTAAATATACAAGAACGACAAACAGGTCTCTTCTATTGTCAAACGGATAATAACGCGTCCGCCACCTCGCTTACCACGTCCCTTGGAAGTGAAAGCAATGCGAACCTTGCGCATCCCGTCACGCAGTTCATCGCCTTGCAGAGGATTTTCCTTCAGCGATAACAGCAGACGATTGAAATCGTTCGGCAAGGAACGATATCTTTTCTTTAACTGCTTGAACGCACGTAGAAAATCAGTCGAGAAGCGAACTTGCTCTATCATAATTCACGAATAAACTGCATTGCCTCGTCAACACTCATTGAGGGGGCTGTTTCACATTCGCGCTTAGCTCTTACCACCGCATTAGCAACACGATAAGCCTGCTCCAAACCAATAAACCGATTCCAACGTCTTTGCGACATTCGAACCGTGATGCTTCTCGTATCTCTCTCTAATACACACATAGTTATATTGTTTCTTTCATTTCGCGGCGCAAAGGTACAAATATTTTTTTACATACGCAAGCGCGAGAGGGTGTGCGCGCGAATTTTTTGCCTATTTTCGTCAATTTGTCTACATTTGGAAAATTATATATAATTAGTAGTGATGCGATAATATTAAAAGAAAAATATAGAAAAAATTGATGATTGATGGTAAATAAAACCAAATAAACACTTTTGAATGCTTTACATGCTACGCATCTCGCGTATTAAGTGCTTGAGCATCTATATAAGTTAACTTCTCCACCTGCTCAATCCCCTAATCCACACACTAACGTGTTAAAAGCATTTAAAAGCCATAAACATAGATAAATTAGTTACAATCAGTCATCACAAAAATATCAAAAATATATTTTCCAAAAATCGACCAAAAAGTTGACGTAAGGACAAATATAGGATAAAAGTGTGGTAAAGGTAGGGTAAGCCTCTATGCAGAGGGTAGCGTTCTTAGACACGAAAAAAGGAGCCAGAGAGCTCCTTTTTTCTATAATCGGTCAATCACCGGGCGTTATCAAAACTGATCGTCCTCGCCATTGAGAGCAGCCTCAGCAGCCTCACGGGCAGCCTGGATAGCAGCGTACTCCTCCTGGTTATGTACGGCAATCTTCGAGAACTCACGCATACCTGTTCCGGCAGGAATGAGGTTACCGCAGATAACGTTCTCCTTCATACCCTCGAGGAAGTCCACCTTACCGCGGATAGCGGCTTCGTTGAGCACCTTCGTGGTCTCCTGGAAGGAGGCAGCGGACATGAACGACTTGGTACCAAGGGCAGCGCGCGTGATACCTTGAAGTATCTGCTTGGCGGTTGCGCACTCGGTGTCACGAGCCTTAACCAGTTTCTTATCGCGACGACGGAGACTGGAGTTCTCGTCATGCAGACGACGAGCGGTAACGATCTGTCCTTCGCGGAGCACTTCGCTGTCGCCGGCATCGGTAACCACCTTGCGGCCCCAGATGCGGTCGTTCTCCTCGAGGAAGTCGAGTTTATCCACGATATCGCCTTCGAGGAAGCGGGTGTCACCCGGCTCGATAATCTCCACTTTCTTCATCATCTGACGAACGATAATCTCAAAGTGCTTGTCGTTGATTTCCACACCCTGCATACGATATACAGCCTGTGCCTCATTAACGATATAATCCTGTACGGCAGTCTGACCTTGGATAGCCAGGATATCTTCCGGCGTAATAGCGCCGTCCGAGAGAGCAACACCGGCGCGCACGAAGTCACCTTCCTGCACGAGGATCTGCTTGGTCAACGGAATGAGATATGCCTTCTGCTCGCCAAGACGGCTGGTGATGAAGAGCTCACGGTTACCACGTTTGATCTTACCGAACGAAACCTCACCCTCGATCTCCGCCACGATAGCAGGATTAGACGGGTTACGAGCCTCGAACAGCTCCGTGATACGGGGCAGACCAGAGGTGATATCACCACCGCTATTGGTTGCACGGGCCATGGTGAAGAGGGTATCTCCGATCTTAACGGCTGCGCCGTCGGTGTACATCAGACTGGCCTTCACCGGCAAGTTGTACGAACGGAGGACATTACCGTCCTTATCCACGATATGTGCCTGCGGCATCTTGGTCTTATCCTTGGTTTCGGTGATAGAAACCTCTTTCTTACCGGTTTGCTCGTCAGTCTCGGTCTTACAGGTGATACCTTCGATAACATCCTCATAGCGGATGAAACCGTCCTGCTCAATCAAGAGCGGAGCCTTATACTGATCCCACTCGCAGACTTTCGTACCCTTAGGGTATTTCTCTCCGGAGGTAACGAACAGTTTGGAGGAATAAGGAATATCGAAGGTAGCCAGTACGACACCTGTCTTCTCGTCTTTCAACGAGAGGGTGTTCTTCCGGCTCACTGCAATCACTTCGCCAGCCGCAGTAGTGATGGTACGGAGGTCTTCAATCTCCACGATACCGTCACGTGTCAGTTCGTACGTACTCTGTGCAGCGGAACCACCGGCCAAACCACCGGAGTGGAAAGTACGGAGGGTCAGCTGTGTACCCGGCTCACCGATAGCCTGCGCAGCGATAACACCGACTGCCTCACCTTTCTGAACCATCTTACGCGAAGCGAGGTTACGTCCGTAGCACTTAGCGCAGACGCCGTGCTTGGATTCGCAGGTGAGCACCGAACGGATAACTACCTCTTCGATACCTGCAGCCTCGATTGCTTCGCAAGCAGCCTCGCGGATCTCTTCGCCTGCCTCAACGATGAGGTTACCTTCATTATCATGAATATCGTGTACAGAGACGCGTCCGAGGATGCGCTGGCTGAGCGTAGCGACAACGCGGTCACCCTCTTTGATAGCACGTGCGGTCAAGCCACGGAGCGTACCACAGTCCTCTTCATTGACGATAACGTCATGCGATACATCGACGAGACGACGCGTGAGGTAACCGGCATCGGCCGTTTTCAAAGCGGTATCCGCCAAACCCTTACGAGCACCGTGGGTGGAGATGAAGTACTCCAACACGGACATACCCTCTTTGAAGTTAGAAAGGACAGGGTTCTCAATCTCAGGACGAGTATCGGTAGCACCGGCCTTCAACGGTTTCGCCATGATACCACGGATACCAGCCAACTGCTTGATCTGCTGGTCATTACCACGGGCACCGGAGTGCATCATCATGTAAACAGAGTTGAATCCGCCGTCGGCTTCCGCCATGTGCTTCATCAAGATATTCTTGAGGTCCTCGTCGATCTTCTTCCATGTATCCACAGTTGCGCGGTAACGCTCGTCATCGGACATCAAACCGAAGTTATAACGCTCGTTGATATCATCGATAGCCGCATTACCCTTGGCTGTCAGTTCTTTCTTCTCCTCCGGGATAAGGATATCATTGAGGTTGAAGCTCAGACCGCCGCGGAAAGCGCGGTAGTAACCGAGGTCCTTGATATCATCGAGGAACTGTGCTGCGCGAGCCACACCGCAGGTCTTGATGACCTTGGAGATGATAGACTTCACCGCACCTTTTTTCATCAGTTCATTCTGATATCCGATTTCTTCCGGTACATACTGGTTCACGATAACGCGTCCGGGAGTGGTCTCAATGAGCTGGTCCTTCACGCGCACTTTGACTTTCGCATGGATATCCACGCGACCTTCGTTCAGCGCAATGATAGCCTCCTCTTCGGAATAGAAAATGAGTCCCTCGCCCTTCACGCCTGCGCGCTCCTTAGTAATATAATAGAGACCGAGGATCATATCCTGCGAAGGCACGGTAATCGGGTTACCGTTCGCCGGGTCAAGGATATTGTGCGAGCCGAGCATGAGCAGTTGCGCTTCGAGGATAGCCTCGTTGCTCAAGGGCAAGTGTACTGCCATCTGGTCACCATCGAAGTCGGCGTTGAAACCGGCACAGGACAGCGGGTGCAACTGGATTGCTTTACCCTCAATCATCTTCGGCTGGAAAGCCAAGATACCATGACGGTGCAATGTCGGGGCACGGTTCAGCAGAACAGGGTGTCCTTCCATTACGTGCTCAAGAATCTCATAGATAACCGGTTCGCGGCGGTCGATGATCTTCTTCGCAGACTTAACCGTCTTTACCGTACCGCGCTCGATGAGCTTGCGGATGATAAACGGTTTATAGAGTTCTGCCGCCATCTCTTTCGGCAGACCGCACTCGTGCATCTTGAGTTCCGGACCGACAACGATAACCGAACGGGCGGAATAGTCCACACGTTTACCGAGCAGGTTCTGACGGAAACGTCCTTGTTTACCCTTGAGCGAATCAGAGAGCGACTTGAGGGGACGGTTGGCATCCGACTTCATGGCCGTGGTCTTACGGCTGTTGTCGAAGAGCGAATCGACTGCCTCCTGAAGCATACGTTTCTCATTACGCAGAATAACATCCGGAGCTTTGATCTCCACCAGTCTCTTCAGACGGTTGTTACGGATGATGACACGACGGTAAAGGTCGTTGAGGTCAGACGTAGCAAAACGTCCACCATCCAGCGGTACCAACGGGCGCAACTCCGGAGGAGTAACAGGAATAGCCTGCAGAATCATCCACTCCGGACGGTTCTTGCCCTTGGACGCGCGGAATGCCTCTACTACCTGCAGACGCTTGAGCGCCTCCTGACGACGCTGCGCCGAAGTCGATTTGTCGGCTGTAGCACGCAGTTCATAGCTCAACTCATCCAAGTCAATAGCGGCCAGCAGATCATAGATAGCCTCAGCTCCCATCTTGACAACCACCTTGTTCGGGTCAGTATCATCGAGCAAGTCATTGCCTTCCGGCATGATATTAAGTACTTGCTGGTACTGATCCTCGTCCAGAAGCATCTTGTTCTCAATAGGAATTCTGTTTTTATCCGTTTCGTGCTTCTCGCCAATCTCCTGACCTTCCAGCGCACCGGCACGTACTACCAGATATTTCTCGTAGTAGATAACGGTGTCCAGTTTCTTGGTCGGGATACCGAGCAGCGCCGCCATCTTGGAAGGCAGGGAGCGGAGATACCATATATGTGCAACGGGAACAACAAGTTTGATATGTCCCATACGCTCACGACGCACTTTCTTCTCCGTAACCTCCACGCCGCAACGCTCGCAGACGATACCTTTATAACGAATGCGTTTGTATTTACCGCAGTGGCACTCATAATCCTTGGTAGGACCAAAGATGCGCTCGCAGAACAGACCATCGCGCTCAGGTTTGTAAGTACGATAGTTGATCGTTTCCGGTTTGAGCACCTCGCCCGAGGAGAGTTGCATAATCTCATCCGGGGAAGCCAAGCCAATAGAAATACTGGTGAAACCGGTTCTTTTATTTTCTTGTTTAAAAGCCATAATTGTCCTCCAATCTTATTCCATGTTGATACTAAGTGCCAAGCCCTGCAATTCATGCAGCAGCACGTTGAGCGACTCGGGGAGTCCCGGAGTCGGGAAGTTCTCACCCTTGACGATAGCCTCGTAAGTACGTGCACGGCCTGTTACGTCATCCGATTTGATTGTTAAAATCTCTTGGAGCACATGAGCGGCACCGTGTGCCTCGAGTGCCCAAACCTCCATCTCACCGAAACGCTGACCACCGAACTGCGCCTTACCACCAAGCGGCTGCTGCGTGATGAGGCTGTACGGGCCAATCGAACGGGCGTGCATCTTATCGTCTACCATGTGACCGAGTTTCATGAAGTACGTCACACCGACAGTAGCCATCTGGTCAAACGGTTCACCTGTCTCGCCATCGTACAACTGGGTCTTACCACCACGCGGCAGACCGGCTTTGTCGGTCCACTCGTCGAGTTGCTCCATTGTACAACCGTCGAAGATAGGAGTGGAGAAGCGAACACCTAACTCAGCACCGGCCCAACCGAGGACAGCCTCGAAGATCTGGCCGATATTCATACGGGAAGGCACACCCATCGGGTTGAGCACGATATCTACCGGCGTGCCGTCTGCGAGGAACGGCATGTCTTCTACACGCACGATCTTCGAAACAATACCCTTGTTACCGTGACGACCGGCCATCTTGTCACCTACGCGGATCTTACGACGCTTAGCGACATAGACTTTCGCCATCTGGATAATACCGTTGGGCAGTTCATCACCGATAGTGAGGTTGAATTTCTCGCGTTTGAGGACAGCGTCCATCTCTTTGTATTTCGCGATATAATTCATGATACACTGCGCCACGAGTTCGTTCTTGTGCGCATCAACGGTCCAACCTTCCAGCAGTACCGAGAAATAATCGATTTCACCCAGACGCTCTTTGGTAAAATGCTGTCCCTTGCTAATCAGCTCGGTACCCAGGATATCCTTCACGGAAACTGCCTGGCGGCCGTTGAGCAGGTTATAGAGTTTATCAATGAGCATGTCACGGAGAGCTTCTGTTTTCTCGCGGAACTTGAGGTCCATCTTCTGCAGAGTCTCTTTATCTTCCGATTTCTGCTTGCGGTCTTTGTTAGCACGCGCATAGAGTTTCTTATCAATGATAACACCGTCCAGCGAGGGGCTGCACTTCAACGAAGCGTCCTTCACGTCACCAGCCTTGTCACCGAAGATAGCCTTGAGCAGTTTCTCTTCCGGCGACGGGTCCGTCTCACCCTTCGGCGTAATCTTACCGATGAGGATATCGCCCGGTTGTACGTAAGCACCGATACGGATGATACCGTTCTCGTCGAGGTCCTTGGTAGCCTCTTCCGATACATTGGGGATATCCGCGGTGAACTCTTCCATACCGCGCTTGGTATCACGTACCTCGAGCAACTGCTCGACTACGTGAACGGAAGTGTACATATCTTCGCGTACGATGCGCTCGCTGAGCACGATAGCATCCTCATAGTTGTAACCCTTCCAAGGAATATACGCTACCTTGAGGTTCTTACCGAGTGCCAGTTCACCGCCTTGAGTAGCATAACCCTCGGTGAGGATCTGACCCTTGGTCACCTTATCGCCCTTGCGAACAATCGGGTGGAGGTCAATCGTCGTGTTCTGGTTCGTTTTCTCGAACTTCGGCAGTTTATATTCTTTCTCAGCAGACTCGAAGGAGACAGCCTCCTCTTCCTCCGTGCGGTTATACCGGATGCGGATATAATCGGCATCAACATAAGTCACAGTACCGTCAGCCTCCGCTACAATCTGCGTGCGGCTGTCCGTTACGAGTTGTTCCTCAATACCGGTTCCTACAATCGGAGCCTCGGAGGTGATCAGAGGTACTGCCTGGCGCATCATGTTCGATCCCATGAGTGCACGGTGGGCATCATCGTGCTCGAGGAACGGAATGAGCGCAGCAGCGACCGAAGCGATCTGGCAAGGCGCCACGTCCATGAGGTTGACCTCAGACGGTGCTACGACAGGGAAGTCGGCACCCAGACGGGTCTTAACCTTATTACGGATGAAACTGCCATCGGGGTTCAACGGGGCGTTACCCTGTGCTACCACCTGGTTCTCTTCATCCTCGGCAGACATATAAACGACATGGTCATTGTCCAGGTCTACCATGCTGTCCGCTACCTTACGGTACGGAGTCTCGATAAATCCGAGGTCGTTGATCTTCGCATAGATACACATCGAAGAGATCAGACCGATGTTCGGACCTTCCGGTGTCTCAATAGGACAGAGACGACCATAGTGCGTATAGTGTACGTCACGCACCTCGAATCCTGCACGGTCACGACTCAAACCGCCGGGACCTAAGGCAGACATACGACGCTTGTGCGTAATCTCGGCCAACGGGTTCTGCTGGTCCATGAACTGGCTCAGCGCGTTGGTTCCGAAATAACTATTGATGATGCTCGATATAGACTTCGCGTTAATCAAGTCGGTCGGCGTGAAGACCTCATTGTCGCGAACGTTCATACGCTCACGCACAGTGCGGGCCATACGAGCCAAACCGATACCGAACTGGTTGAACAACTGCTCGCCTACCGTACGTACACGACGATTGCTCAAATGGTCGATATCATCCACCTCGGCGTTGCTGTTAATGAGCATGACGAGGTACTTGATAATCTCAATGATGTCCTCTTTGGTCAGCACTCGGGTGTCGTCCGGAATGGACATATTGAGTTTGCGGTTGATGCGGTAACGTCCTACCTCTCCCAAATCATAACGCTTCTGCGAGAAGAACAGATTCTGAATCATCTCACGTGCGGTTGCATCATCGGCAGGTTCGGCATTACGCAACTGGCGGTAGATATAGAGGACAGCCTCTTTCTCCGTCTTAGCCGGGTCTTTCTGCAGCGTATTGAAGATGATGGCGAAATCGTTCTCGCGTTCCTCCTGCTTATGCAGCAAGATGGTTTTCGAGCCCGACTCCAGGATGGTCTCCAGCGTCTCCGGCGTCAACTCCTCTTCGCGCTCTACTACAATCGTATTACGCTCAATAGACGACACCTCACCGGTATCTTCATCCACGAAATCTTCCACCCATGCTCTCATTACGTCACCGGCCAGCTTACGACCGATACATGCCTGCAGCGCCTCGCGGTTCACTTTCACTTCCTCCGCCAAATCAAAGCAGTTGAGGATGTCCTTATCGGACTCAAAACCGATAGCACGAAGCAAAGTCGTAACGGGCAGCTTCTTCTTACGGTCGATGTAAGCGTACATTACCTTGTTGATATCCGTAGCAAATTCAATCCAAGAGCCGCGGAAAGGAATGATACGCGCCGAATAAAGTTTCGTACCGTTGGAGTGCATGCTGGTGCCGAAGAATACACCCGGGGAGCGGTGCAACTGACTAACGACCACGCGCTCGGCACCGTTGATAACGAACGTGCCTTTGGGGGTCATGTAAGGAATAGTACCCAGATAAACATCGGAAACGACTGTGTCGAAATCCTCATGATCCGGATCCTCGCAACTTAGACGCAGCTTCGCTTTCAAAGGCACCGAATAGGTTAGACCCCGTTTGATGCACTCCTCAATGGAGTAGCGGGGACGGTCCACCGAATAATCCAAGAAAGCCAGCGTGAAACTGTTGCGGGTGTCCTGAATGGGGAAGTTCTCCGAGAATACCCTAAAGAGTCCCTCTTTACGACGTTGCTCAGGGGTACTATCCATCTGAACAAAATCGGCGAAGGACTTCAACTGAATCTCCAGAAAGTCAGGATAAGGCATATGCTTTTGCATACGACTGAAATTAACTCTCTGCTGTTTTTTTGTTGTAGCCATTATTTTGATGGTTAAAAATTGTTTAACAGAACTAAACTGTTGGTAATGAATAATTTAAATCTAAATCTGCGGCGTTGTACTTTATATTATTTTAACATTCGCCCTATAATAATTACCAAATATTTCAGTTATTTAATTATTCTGTCTTATTGAGCAGAAAAGGTTTAGACCCCCATTTGCATAGGGATCTAAACCTATTCCACTCGAAAAAGAGTGGTTGGTTAGCGGGGT
>Ga0310696_10003805_pt1 | contig 18707 bp, 9 predicted proteins | sample AusTroGonzalo_MG_4_FD_203885 | JGI IMG/M metagenome (GOLD analysis project Ga0310696, IMG submission 203885) | Bovine rumen microbial communities from tropical cattle in Woodstock, Queensland, Australia - Gonzalo_02 (v2) (version 2) | ecosystem: Host-associated > Mammals > Digestive system >...
CAAAGCCTTGCAAAACGGGCTTCCGCCGACCATCGCCTTTTGCGTCCCTCGCTCCGCCCGCGCTTGGGGTGCAAAAGGTCACGAGTTCAAATCTCGTCGGTCCGACCATTTCCCCTTACGAAAATGCCCAACAAATCAAGGGTTTTGTGTGTGTCGCGCAATTCCACTTTTGTCGCATATGTCGTTTTTTTTGGTAATGTCGCAAAGTTGGGGACAACTGATTCCTCCCCTGAGACAGGGGAGGTGGTCCGAAGGACCGGAGGGGTATGACAACAGACCGAGGTCATACTCCCCCGGCCTGCGGCCACCCCCTCTATCTTAGAGGGGGAGTTCGCTTCGCAGACACCATCTACCACTAGGCCATCCCCAACTTTCTACCACTAGGCCATCCCCAACTTTCTACCACTAGGCCATCCCCAACTTTGCGACATTATCAAAAGCGCGGATTTGCTGGTGTTTTGCTTTGGCACGGCGTGCGCTATTGTTTTGGAGTAACCGAAGGGAGACTGAGGCTATGATTGGCATCAGGTATTTCTGGGGACGATGGCTTTGTGCAATTGGTGGCGCAAGTTCCTTAACTATTGTGCCAATCCATGTTGAACTGAATCACCATGTGCTCCAAAGTTAATATACACTATTGCATTGTACAAGAAAGTATGGTACAATTTAGCACCATAAACAAGCAAGGTGAAAATCTATGAACGCTTTCAAGTACGGCTGCTCGGTTGAGGGGGAGAACTTCTGCGCAAGGCCCGACCTCTCGAAGTCGCTGGCGAACTACGTCAAGAGCGGTCAGAACCTCGTGATACAGGGCGAGCGCCGCATCGGCAAGACGTCCCTGGTCAAGGAGACGGTGTCGTCTATGCGCGGATGGTCCATCCTCTACGCCGACTTCATGGGCGTCAAGTCCGTCCCCGACGTCTGCAACCGCCTCGCCGACGCGCTGGCGCGCTTCGACTCGAGCGACTCGTTCATGAGGAAGATATTTGCCGCGCTCGTGCATCTGAGGCCGGTGGCTACGATCGACCCTATGACAGGGCTGCCGTCGGTCACAGTCGACGCCAGGGCGTCTTCCTCGCCGACTTCGGTCAATGCGGTCATGAACGCCGTCGAGGCCCATGTCAGGGGACGCCGGGCGTGCGTCGTGTTCGACGAGTTCCAGGACATACTCGACGTCAAGGACGGCGAGCAGCTGCTGGCGCTCATGCGGAGCAGGATCCAGTTCATGTCGCACACCGCGTTCGTGTTCCTTGGAAGCGCGCGGAACGCCATGATGGACATATTCATGTCCCCCAAGAGTCCGTTCTACAAGTCCGCCGCCGTCTTTGACGTCGGTACGATTCCGGACGACGACTTCTTCGAGTTTGCGAAGTCCAGGTTCGCCACCGGGCGCCGCAGGCTGCCAAGGGAGCTCTTCGACCGCATCCTCGAGTTCGTCGGCAGGACGTCGGGCGATGTGCAGGAGATGTGCGACGCGATATGGCAGATGTCCGAGCCAGGCGAAAGGCTGGACGACGGACATTTCGAGAAGGGTCTGTCGTTTGTGTTTGACCGCGAGAACAGCGTCTACGCCATGTTCGTGAAGCCGTTGACCGACATCCAGCTGCGCGTGCTCAGGGCCCTTGGAGAGCTTGGCGGCGCGCATCCGCTTTCGGGGGCGTTCCTCGACGAGGCCCGGCTGACCAACACCGCAACCGTCAGGCGCTCGTTGACTGCGCTTGAGAAGACGGGACTGGTCTATTTGGGGCCTTCCGGGTGGAGGTTCTCAAGTCCGTTCTTCCGCGAGTGGGTTAGAAGGCGAAGATAGGTGCGGCAAAGAAATGTAGTATAATTTACGCTGTTGGTAAAATCCGAAGTTGAACTTTGTTTTTTGGCGGGGTCAAAGATGATAATTATCCGAAGATTCGCCTCGTCTGCGCGACGAACGGGGATCTTCAGCCGCCTTGGGGCGGGATGACATGCGCAATGCGCAGGCGAGCCTGGTTTGAACGGAGGTGCAATGAAGTGCGGATTGGTGCTTGAGGGAGGTGCGCTGAGAGGCCTTTTCACGGCTGGCGTCCTCGACGTCCTGATGGAGCGAGGCGTGAAGTTCGGCGGCGCTGTCGGCGTGTCCGCCGGCGCCTGCTTCGGGTGCAATTACAAGTCCGGGCAGATTGGCCGGGTCATCCGCTACAACAAGCGGTTCGCCAGAGACCCTCGCTACTGCTCGTGGACTTCGCTGTTCAGGACCGGCGACATGTTCAACGCCGACTTCTGCTATCGCGAGCTGCCGACGGAGCTGGACGTGTTCGACGCGGCGGCATACGAGGCGAATCCGATGGAGTTCCACGTTGTCGCGACGGATTGCGCAACGGGCATGGCCGTGTACAGGCGGCTTGACAAGGCGGACGGGACGGCGTTCCGCTGGATAAGGGCGTCCGCCTCGATGCCGCTCGTGTCCCGGCCCGTGGAGATCGACGGCGGACATTATCTGGACGGCGGGCTTTCGGACGGCATACCGCTTCGCTACTTCGAGTCGCTCGGCTACGAACGGAATCTTGTCATAACGACGCGTCCGCACGGCTACCGCAAGTTCCCGAGGAGGAGGATGTGCATCCTGAAGCCTCTGCTCCGCCGCTTTCCTGCGATATACCAGGCGCTTAAGTCTCGCCACGTCTGGTACAACGAGACGCTGGAGTACATCGACAGGCGGGTGGCCGAAGGGGCGGCCGTCCTCGTCTCGCCAGGGGAGCCGCTGCCAATTTCTCGCGTCTGCCACGATCCGGATGTCATGCAGCGGGTGTACGACATAGGACGCCGTGCAGGCGAGACGTGCAACATCGACTGGCTGTGATCCGCGCCCGTCATGGTGATTCAGTTCAACATGGATTGGCACAATAGTTAAGGAACTTGCGCCTCGATAACTGCCAGCAGTTCAAGGAGGAACTCCAGTCAAACCCGCGTCACGTCTTCCAAATGGTGACCAGACCGACATCAAGCTGAAGCACAATGTTGACACTTTGTCAGATATTAATATACAAGCGACAAAATGGCGTCGTGTGCTATAATTCTTGCGAACCTAACTACAAAAGGAAGCCTAACTGCAAAAGGAGAGATTATGATGAAGACCGTTGCAATGGTGCTTACAACTACTGCCGCGCTTTCGCTGCTGGCGCGTCCGCTGAGCGTGAGCATGCCTGATGGCTCGGGCAACGTAACGATAACGATTGGCGGAACGGGAACTCAGAACCAGACGCTTATCGCCGCGTGGGCGAACGGCGACAAGGGGAACGACCCGCTCGACTGGACGGAGTACGCCGACGCGGGAACGGTTGTGCCGGGCGAAACCGCCAAGGCCTTCCAGATTCCCGCCGCGTGGCGCGAGAAGTCCGGCGCAGTACGCTTCTTCCTCATGAGCGGCGAGAAGCCTTACGGCAAGCGCTACGACTATATCACGAGGCCAACGGTGTCAGAGGACGGCGTGCTTTATATCGTAACAGGCATTGCACCGGATGCGAATTGCGATGTGGAGGTGAAGGTGCAATCCCCTGATTTGGCATCGTCGGGCATGTGTCCATTCGGCGCTGAGGGCGCACTCTACGTCTTTGGCACAGGTTCTGCAAACTCGTATTGGTTCGACTTCCTTGGTGCCAAGGCGACAGTCAGCGAAACAACCAGCCAGCAGAAAATCGGTCCATCCCACGTGAATGTGTTTGGCGATGCGCCGCCTCAGGACGAGAAACCACATACGTTCCGCCTAAACCGAGAAGGTTTGTTCATCGACGGCTACCGCCACCTCGCATTTGACCAGAGCAAGATTACAGTGACGACAACCTCGAAGATATCACTCTTCGCACGCGGAACTGGAAAGCAGAAAAACACGACCTGCTCCATCTACGGTGCGACGATTGTTACCAACGGCGTCAAGGCGTGCGATCTTGTTCCGGCCGCCGCTCCGAGCGGCAAGGTCCAGATGTGGGATCGCGTGACGCGCGGTTGGAAAGGGCCTGCCGGTTCGCAAAAGGACACCATTCTCTTCGTCGCTGGAAACGACATTGGGCCCTATCCGCCGGATTGCGGTTCGGTGGAAAGCGTTTCGGCGGCAATTCCCTTCGGCCCGGCCCTTTCGTTCGTCGCGAACGACCGCGCGACCCGGATTGCGGCGGTGACGCTCGCCCCCGGCCATGACGACGGCGTCCTCTTCGCTGTCGCGGGGCCTGCCGACGCGGGGACGGACTTCTCCGCCTGGGCCGACTCCCTCGTCGTCGGCAGGATAGGAGCGGGGACGAACGCCGTCACGGCGACGCTGCCGAACGAGTGGTGGCGCAACCATTACAACATCCGCTTCGCCTGGAAGTCCATCACAGGCCAGCCCTACGACTATGCCGTCGAAGAACTTGTTTCCGACGGAACGGGAAAGGCACACATCCGCACAGGGTGGATTCCCACGACGAACACGACGACGCGCGTCGTGTCCCGGACAGCGTTCGACACGTGCCCCTTTGGAGTTGCCGGGGGCTACTACGTGTTCCTCGGTGCCAAGAGTGCCCCCACCAAGATCAACTGGGGGTTTTTCAAAAACGCCGCGACGGACGCAAACATGACAGGTCAGATAGACTGTGACTCCCCTGATGACTTTGTTGCGGAATTCCACACGTGGCAGCTCGGGCCGACCGGTGTTTTCGTTGACGATCTCAATACGCCGAAGGCGACGCTTTCTGAATTTGCGCCCAACGCCTCGCTTACGGCGAACATATGTCTGCCGTTCCGTGCGATAAGCGCTAGCAACCACGGCGATGTCAGCAAGGCCGGTAACGTAGAAACGAAGACTGCGAAGATATGGGAGGGGGACATTCTTGTGCGCGACTTTGTGCCATGCGTGACGAACGGCGTGCCGGTCTTCTACGACGCCGTGCGAGGAGGATACTACGGCAGCCAGACGGCGACGCCGTTCGTCGCCGGTGCCCCGGTCGTCGCGGACGGCGACTTCGTTTCCTGGTCGCCTGCGAAGGAACTCCGCAGAGAATTTGCTATCACAATCAGATAGGGATGGCGGAACGAAACCGGTGCGTTTTATCGTCCTCGCCCGCCCGCCGTGGAACGCCTCTAGGACTGCCGGTGGCGGCGGCGGTATTCGCCGGGGGTGATGCCGCGCTCGCGCTTGAACATCTTGGTAAAGTGGCTTTGGTCGCAGAAACCGGTTGAAAGCGCGATGTCGGACACGCCTAGGTCTGTAGTCTCAAGGAGGCGGCTTGCGGCATTTAGCCGCTGCTGGATGATGTAGCGCCCCGGACGTATGCCGATCACCTTCATGAACATGCGCTGGAAGTGCGCGACCGACATGCCGTTTTCCGCCGCAAGGCTCTCGACAAAGAGCGGCTTCGCGAGGCTCTTTCCGATCTTGTCGATGATGGCGTCGAACTTCTCCTGCCAGATGGGGCCTATGTTCTCGGGATTGCCGCGCCTGTAGGTGCAGAGCGTTCCGATGATTGCGCCTTTTGAGTCGCGCAGGGGGTAGATGGAAAGGATGTTCTGGCTTTTCGAGAGGTTCGCCACTTTCGAATAGCGTTGGTTGACAATGGGGACTCCCGTCTGGACGACCTGCCTGTCGCGCGCCATGCAGAAGTCGGAGTAGGCCTTGGGGAAGAGGTCGCTGCTTCGCTTGCCGATCGCGAAGGACGAATCGGGGATGTTGCAAAGCTCGCAGTTGCACTGGTTGATGGCGACGATCCGTCCGCTGGCGTCCTTGATGTAGAACGCCACGTTGGGAAGCGACTCGAACACGGCGGCGACCGTCTCCATGTTTTGTCCGCACTTCTTGAAGAAGGCGCGCTGGAATCTTGTTTGCTGCTTCGCGTCCATTGCGGGTATTATAGCACAAAATCGCGCGCGCGAACGGTCGATTCACGATTTGACTTTTCTCAGACACGATTTTACAAGCAAGGAAAAGGCCATATCGTATAAAATGTCGAAATATGCGTTTTGGCTATCTCGCTTGCCGGGCTGTCTGCCTTCTTCTTCCGGTGGCCGCCTCCGCCGCGCAGTCGAGGCGCGATCTCACCGTGGCCACGATTGGCGTTGAAGTCCGGTTTTAAGGAATGACATAATTTTACAGTTTTTCGGAGATGGAATTGCAAGCGATGCATGACGGAGATTTTATATAATATTCACCGAGGCTTGAGATGAGTCAATTTTAGCACAAGAAAGGAAAACCAATGAAAACATTCGCACTCTTGATGTCAACCATCCTCGCAGCGACGGCTTTTGCCGATGCGCGTCCGCTCGCTGTCGGTTCGCCCGACCGCAACGGCAACGTGACGATAACGATCGGCGGGACGGGGACGCAAAATCAGACGCTGATCGCCGCGTGGGCCGCTGGCGACATGGGGGACGATCCGCTCGCCTGGACGGAATACGCCGACGCGGGGACGGTTGCGCCCGCCGACACATCCAAGACCTTCCAGATTCCCGCCGCATGGCTCGCGAAGTCCGGCGCCGTCCGCTTCTTCCTCATGAGCGGCGAAAAGCCCTACCTGACGCGCTACGACTACGTCACGCGGCCGCCGGTCCCCACCAACAAAGGCGACACATGGCTGAAGACGAGAATCTACCCCGACAGCACTCTTGACATTTCCGTGACGTTCAGATCCGACTACACGTCGAACCCAAACATGTGCCCGTTCGGGATTGGCGGCATTGTCTACATCTTTCCGAAGTCAGAAACCGAATACTACTACGACTTCTTCGGCGCGAAGGGGACTACACTCAACGGAATCCTGGGCGCGACATGCACGAACGAGTTCGGCAACCCGCCGCCGCATGATGCGAATCCGCACACGTTCCGTATCAATCACGAGGGGTTGTTTATCGACGGCTACCGCCACCTCACCTTCGACCAGACGCTCATCAAGGCGACGCAGGCTGACGCTGACCCCAAAAGCCCAGTCGGTGGCAGGCAAATCGGCCTTTTCGACAGAAATTACATCTTCAAGTCGCAAGGGACGTCCGTGTCAATCTATTCGGCATCTATCATTACCAACAACGTCCTGGCCAGGGATTACGTTCCCTGCGCAAAGGCTGACGGAACTGTCACCATGTATGACCGCGTGTCTGGGACGTTTGCCGATATCGAGAAAAGCGGGGAAAGCTCCTATGCGAACCCGCATTTGGATGCCGGCAATGACATCGGACCCTATCCGTCCGACTGCGGCACGGTGGAGAGCCGCTCGGCGACAGTCAATCTTCTCATGGCGGTTGGCGCTCCAAACGGCGAGGGCAATGTCACCGTCACATTTGGCGGGACGGCGACGAAAACCCAGACGCTGATCGCCGCATGGGCCGCTGGCGACAAGGGGGACGACCCGCTCGACTGGACGGAATACGCCGACGCGGGAACGGTTGTGCCGGGCGAAACTTCCAAGACCTTCCAGATTCCCGCCGCATGGCGCGAGAAGTCCGGCGCCGTCCGCTTCTTCCTCATGAGCGGCGAGAAGCCCTACCTGACGCGCTACGACTACGTCACGCGGCCGCCGGTCCCCACCAACAAAGGCGACACATGGCTGAAGACGACGATCGTCCCCGACAGCACCCTTGACATTTCCGTGAAGTTCAGATCCGACTACACGTCGAACACAAACATGTGTCCGTTCGGTATTGGCGGCATTGTCTTCGTCATGCCGAAGTCCAACACCGAATACTACTACGACTTCTTCGGCGCAAAGGGGACGACTGAGACCAGCGGGGTAATGGACGACACCTGCAAGAACGTCTTCGACACCGCGCCGCCGCATGATGCGCAGCCGCATACGTTCCGTATCAATCGCGAGGGGTTGTTCATCGACGGCTACCGCCACCTCGCCTTCGACCAGACGCACATCAAGGCGACGCAGCTTGACGCTGCTGGCTACAACCCAGCCAAGCAAATCGGCCTTTTCGACAGAAACTACAACTTCAGGTCGCAAGAGACGTCCGTGTCGATCTATTCGGCATCTATCAGTACCAACGGCGTGCCGGCCAGGGATTACGTTCCCTGCGCAAAGACTGACGGAACTGTCACCATGTATGACCGCGTGTCGGGGACGTTCTCCGAAGTCGGGAAACACACGAGTAGCTCCTATGAGAACCCGCATTTGGAGGCCGGCAACGACATCGGACCCTATCCGACCGACTGCGGCGACGTGGAAAGAGTCTCGGAGGCGCTCAATCTCGCGCCCGCCATTGACGTTTCAAATCCTGACTACAATACCAAGACTGTCGACGTCGCATTGCCCTCTGGTCACGATGCCGGGCTTCTCTTCGTCGTCGCCGGTGCGGAAGACGAAGGCCTGATTTTCTCAAACTGGACGACCAATGCACTTGTCCAGAAAGTCGCCGCCGATGTTGATGCGGTGACCTTTGCTCTGCCGAACGAGTGGTGGCACAACCACTACAACATCCGCTTCGCCTGGAAGTCGATTGCGGGCGAACCCTACGACTACGCCGTCTCCTCGCTTGAATCGACGGGGGCAGCCTGGACGCGGACGGGCTGGACTCCCACGACGAACACGGCGGCTAAAGTCATAGCGAAAACAGATTTGGGCGTGTGTCCTTTCGGAGTGCATCTGGCATTCAACGCCTTTATCAACACCAAGAACAACGATGGGACGGCAACCATATTTTGGGCCTTCGGCAATGCATCAGGTAGTTTAACCTGCACCAATCCGGACGATTATGCCCGGTCATACAATGACTGGCAGTTCGGACCAGACGGATTGCGGATTGGCGAGGACATCTATCAGAATTTGGGAGCTTATGCTGCACGAGACGGTGTCACCGCCAACATCTGCCTGCCGTTCCGTGCGAGTGGGTATAACAATCACAATGCTGTCTCTAAAAATGGCAACGCCTCTGTCAAGTCCGCGAAGATCTGGGAAGGCGATGAAATCGTGCGCGACTTTGTGCCATGCGTGACGAACGGCGTGCCGGTGTTCTACGACCGCGTGCGAGGAGGATACTATGGCAGCCGGACGGCGACGCCGTTCGTCGCCGGCGCGCCGGTCGTCGAGGACGGCGACTTCCTCACCTGGTCGCCTGCGAAGGAACTCATCAGCGGCTTTATCTTCCTCGTCTACTAATAGGGATTATCTCATGAGAAATGCGTCGTTGTTTGCCGCCGCTGCGGCACTTTCGATTTCCGCAATGTCTCGCGTTGCGGCTGTTGTCGAGGTTGAAGACTACGGCGGAGCCGCAGCCGACTGGAAGCCGTCCTTCACGGCGCATGGGTTCAATCTCCAGGGGATGCGCCACGCACGGCCGGATGCCGGTTTCAAGGAAGAATATTTCAAGTGGATCAAGGACTGGGGCTTCAACTTTGTCCGTCTGCCGCTCGACTACCGCTGCTGGGTGAAGGACATGAAGTCAGAGAACCGCGACATCATCGACGAGGCGGGATTGAAGCCCCTCGACGAGGGTATCGCCCTCGCGCGCAAGCACGGTCTCGTCGTCATGATCTGCCTCCACCGGATTCCCGGCGAATACTGCGTCCCGCAGGCCGATCCAGAGCCCGGCAACATCTACACCGACCCCGACTGCCTCCGGGCGGCGGTGATGCACTGGGAGCTGCTCGCGCGCCGCTACAAGGACATCCCGCGCGAGGAGCTGTTCTTCAACTTGATCAACGAGCCGTCGAGCCGTCTCGGCACGATGGAGCAGTACGAGCGCGTGGCACGAACGTTGATTGCGGCGATTCGCAAGATCGACCCCAAGCGGTTCATTGTCGCGGACGGCTGGCAAGGCGGGAACGTCCCCGTGCCGGGACTTTACGGCATTCCCGGCGTCGGCCAGGCCGCGCGCGGGTACTATCCCTACAAGTTTTCGCATTTCGGGATTGACGTCGCCGCCGCGCCGGAGGACGACAAAGTGCCTGTCTATCCTCCGACATGGCCGCCGAAGGCGGATCGCCCCGACGGACGCCTTGGCGGGCCGAAATGGCCGGACTGGCACGAACCGTTTACGGTGAAGGACGCGCCTGCGGCCGACTACGCGCTTGTTCTTGCGGAAGTGTCGGGTCCTGTGCGCATCGAAGTCACGGCGGACGGCGAGATGGTGTCGTCGTTTTCGCTTGAGCCGCGAAAGGACGACCCTGAATGGTCCAACCTCAGCTGCTATCGCGGAACCGGTCCGTGGCGCGGGACGCCGGCAAGTCCGCTCGCGTTCACGCTCGCGAAACCGGCGGGGGAGCTGGCGGTTCAGGTCGCGGAAGGCGACTGGGCGATGCCGGAGCGTCTCGTCTTGAAGGGATCTGACGGCCGCGAAGCGCGGCTCGACTTCGGGCAGAACATGAAGGCGAAGAAGACCGTCTGCTGGAGCCGCCGTTTCGCCGGGTGGGGCGCGGCGGAGCCGATGCCGCCCGCCGACGGCGTTGCCGTGCCGTCCGGCAAGTTTGCTGACGAGGGAATGAACGTCATGTACAAGGGCTGGCTCGACAGGTGGGAAGACCCGATTACAAATGGCGTGTGGTGTCTTGCGGGGGAATTCGGCTGCGCCAACCACACGTCGCACGGAGACTCGCTCCGCTTCCTCGCGTCCGACCTGAACCTCTTCGAGGCGATGGGCATGGGGTGGTGTTCGTGGGGCTTCATCAGCTCGCGTTTCGGAATTCTCGACTCGGGCCGCGCCGACGTGAAATACGAAAACTGGCACGGACGCAATCTCGACCGCGAAATGCTGGAACTCTTCCGCCGCCATGCCGCGAAGAGCGCGGCGCTTGATTGCGTTCCTGAAGTCGTCCTTGGCTCCGAGCCGGAGCTCGCCCGCTTCGCGAAAACCGCCTGGTCGATGGCGTATGACCATATCACAGACTGCGAGGGCGCCATCCAGTCGCCCTACATGGACGAGGCGTTCGCGCCGGACAGGACATGGATCTGGGATACGTGCTTCATGTCGCTCTTCTGCCGCTACGCGCCGGACGTCTTCCCCGGCATCGAAAGCCTGATGAACTTCTATGCGCCCATGCTTGACGGCAAGCCGTCCGCGCTGAAAGTTCACATACCCGACAATCCGCCGCTTTTCGCCTGGGCGGAATGGATGAACTGGCGCCTGACGGGCGACCGGAAGCGTCTTGACTTCATCTTCAACGAAAGGAAATATCCCCAGCGGATGTTCGACCTCTACGAGGGGATGAAAATCGGCGACAGGTTCCAATTCCAAAGCTCGGCCTTCCCTGTTCTCTGGGAGAGACACCCCCTCGGCTATCTCTGGACGGGCGGACGCTCGGGGATGGACAATACGCCGCGCGGCGACTTTTCGCGGCAGGTGTTCGACAACGATGCGAGGTACTTCTCGATCCTTTGGCTCGATGCCATCTGCCAGCAGGCGCTTTCATGCCGAATCATCTACGAAGCGACGGGCGACGAATCGTTCAAGCTGCGTTTTGACGAGTATGCGAGGCTTGTCAACGAGCATTACTGGGACGGAGAGGACGGCGCCTACTACGACGTCTCTGCGGCGGAGCCTCACGGTCTAGTAAAAGTTCTTACACCCGCCTCGTATTGGCCGCTTCTCGCGGGCGTCGTGCCGGAGGAGCGGGCGCGGCGGCTCGTGCGTCATTTGACGGACGCGCGAAAGCTCGGCGGGATCGTTCCGTTCCCGTCGGTGTCGCGCGATTCCCGACATTTCAACCCGAAAGGCGAGTATTGGCGCGGCGGCGTATGGCTGCCGACGTCCTACATGTGCGTAAGGGCGCTGGAGGAAAACGGATTTGCCGATCTAGCCGACGAACTGGCCGAACGGACGGTGCGCCACCAGTATGCGACATACCGCGGCTATTCTCCCCACACGATCTGGGAGGCGTATTCGCCCACGGAGCCGAAGCCGGCGACTTGCAAGGTGAATGTCGGCGAAGGCAAGATCGTGCGGCCGGATTTCTGCGGATGGTCGGCGCTTGGTCCGATTTCAATGATGATTGAGAATGTCGTCGGCATCAATGCGGACGGCGTAAAGCGCGAAGTCGTCTGGCGGCTGAGGCGCAAAGACAGACATGGCGTAAGGCGTCTTCGCTTCGGCGGCGTGGAGGCATCGCTTGTTTACGACGACGGATCAATCGAAGTAGAGTCTTCCGGTCCGTTCACGCTGCGCGTTGGAGAAAGAGTCTTTCAAATTACTGACGGCAGGTCGGTTTTCTCGAAGAAGTAGGATTCGGCAAGGAGGCATGTTATGACTGGCATCGCAATTTTTGCAGCGGTATTTACGGTTGAGACGACTCTGATGAACGGAGTCAAGAGGACCGAGACGGTCGATGTCGCGTCGGAGAACAACATCGTCAGGTTTGTATGGACGAAAGACAAAGTTCCATCGGACTTCAAGAGTGTCACCGTCACGCCCGATTTTGCCGTTGCGCGGAAGGGCGAGGAGGGATATTGGGTGTTGCCGGACAACACATACGGCACGTATCGCCTCGAATACGGACATCTGTTCCAGAATTGGAGCGTCTACATGCCGATGTTCGGAATGAAGACACCGCGAGTTACGTATTGTGCCATCGTGTCGGGAATGCCGTATTCGCTTGGCGTGTCCGTGCGCGCGGCGGATGGAATATACTCGCAGAGCGCGGTGTTCTTGGCGGAAAAAGATTTGGAGCTATACGAGGACATCGGTATCGAATACCATTTCCTGGAGGGAGACGATGCCGACTACTCTGGCATTGCGCGGTGCTACCGTAAATACCAGCTCGATCGCGGCGCGGCGGTTCCGCTTGCGGAGAAGGCGAAGACAAATCCCGCGCTCGCATACGCCGTCACCAACATCGAGGTGCGCATCCGGCAGGCGTGGAAGCCTGCGCCGAGTCCGGTGATGGAGCAGGTCGCGCGCAATGAGCCTCCCGTCAAGGCCGTCGTCACGTTCGACCGCGTAAAGGACATTGTTGACGAGTGTCGTCGTCAGGGCGTCGGCGGCGCGGAGTTCTGCCTTGTCGGGTGGAACAAGGGCGGACACGACGGGGCGTATCCGCAGATATTCCCAGTCGAGCCGTCCCTCGGCGGCGAGGAGAAGCTGAAGGAGGCAGTTGCATACACGCAGTCGAAGGGATATCAGATCGTCGGACACTCGTCCTTTCGTGACTGCTACATGATCGCAGACACGTGGGATGCCGAGTATGTCGTGGAAAAGAATCCAGACGGAACGCTCAAGCGCGGCAAAACGTCGTGGAGCGGCGGACGGCTCTACACGATGTGTCCGCAGCGTGCGTACGAAAGGTTCTGCCCGAAGCAGTGCGCCGAGATGGCAACTCTCGGATTCCGCGGCATGTTCTATGTCGATGTCACGACGTCGCGTCCGCTTTTTCCGTGCCCCGACGTGCGCCACCGCCTGAACAACGCCCAGCGCGCCGTGTGGGAGAACAACATCATGAGCGAGCTCGGCGAGACGTTCGGCGGCGCGGCGTCCGAGGGTGCGTACGACTTCTGCTCGCGGACGTGCGAATCGGCGCTCACCGTGCAGTGGTGCAAGCCGTTCGATCCGCCGAAGAACCCAATGGTTGACGGCTATGTTCCCTTGTGGCAGCTCGTGTACCACGGCATCATCGTTTCGACGCCGTTCCGCACGACGATCAACTGCCCTGCGAATCCCGACAGGCGCTACGCGCTGAAACTCGCCGAGTTCGGGGGGCGCCCCACGTTCTACTGGCACAGTTGGTTTGAGACGGGCAAGCCGCCGAGCATGGGCACGTGGGATCTTGAAGCCACGACGGACGACAAGCTGCGCCAGGGCGTTGCCTGGATGAAAGAGGGATTCGACGAGTACGCCGTGCGCAGCCATCTCCAATTCTGCTTCATGGACCGCCATGAAAAGGTCGCGGACGGCGTCTTCCGCACGACCTATTCCAACGGCGAGAGCGTCATAGTCAACTACGGCCGCACTGTCGCCAATGTCGTCGGCGTTGAGATTCCGCCGCTTGCCGCGAAGCTTGTTCCGGCTAATGGTAGTGAAGTGGCGCGGCATAGTCGTAATGGAGCAGTGCAATGAACAGGTCCTCTTTCATTTTGGCGCTTGGCGGCTGTCTTTCCTTCGCGGCATTCGGCGCGACAGGCGACGAGGGGCAGGTGTCCGTGTCGCGGATGCAGCCGTCTGTCGCCCGGGAGAAGCGGCCCGACAAGATCGAGGACATGGCGTCGTACCTCAAGTGGAAGTGGCGCATGGACTTGAGCGACCGCGGAACGGGCCTGGGCAATGCCGCGCTTAGGGATGGTCTCGAGAAGATAGCCGAAGAATGGGAGGACAGGGAGCCTTGGATCGAGACGTCTGCGCGGATGTTCGCGTATCTTGCAGACAACATGGCAATCGGCTTTTCCAAGTTCGACTGCTTTCCGGCGATTGCCTGCTGGAATCGCTGGGATCGTCCGCTGAATCCCGTCGTGTCCCGCCGCTCGCGCAGGATTGACGCGCGCTACTCCCCTGGCCTCGCACGGGAAGTCAAGGCTCTCCACGATTCCGGTCGCGGGCGCGCCGACTGGAAGGACTTCGACCATTCCGCGCCGGACTGGGACAGAATCCTCGCGCTCGGCTTCACCGGCATGAAGGCGCGCGTCGATTCTCATGCCGCGGACACTCCGTTCTACCGCGCGGAGAAGTCGGCCGCCGCGACGATCCTCCGGTTCGTCGAAAGGCTGCTCGTGACGGCAAAAGCGCACCCGGACGCATCCTCTCCAATGATGCAAAGGGAAATCGCCTCGCTGGAGCGTCTTGCGAAAGGTCCTCCGCAGACATGTTTCGACGTCATGCAGTTTACAATGCTCTACTTCATCCTTTCGGAGCACGTCAATCGATTCCAGGTTCGCACTCTTGGCAACATAGACCGTCTTTGGTGGCCGTACTACAGGGCAGACCTCGCGTCTGGGCGGACTACCGAGGCGGAGTTTCGCGAGGAGTTCCGCCACTTCATCTGGCAGTTCGGCTCCATCGACAACTACTGGGGACACCCCATCTATCTCGGCGGCACGAAAAAGGACGGCTCTACGGAGTACAATCCGCTTTCCGAAATCATCCTCGACGTCGTGGACGGGGAGGCTCTTCCAACGCCGAAGTTCCAGGTAAAGCTCGCGGACAACACGCCGGATGCGATCTGGCGGAAGAGCCTCGACATGCTCCGCCGCCACCGGTCGCTTGTCCTCATGAACGAAAAGGGCATGGCGGACTCCATGAAGCCGCTTGGCCTGTCCGACGACGAATGCCGCGACCTCCTGATATGGGGATGCTACGAATACCTGCCGCGCGGAACGGGCAACTGCACGAGCGGCTTTCGCCTGAACATGCTTCAGCCAGTTCTCGACATCCTTGCCGAATGCGCAACGAACGGTGCCCAATGCGCGCGCCTGGCGGCTGGCGGATTCCCCGCGTTCAAGGCAGAGTACAAGAGACAGCTTCTTGCAAACGCGGACAGACTTATGGCCATTGTGAATGAGAGCGAGAGGCATCTTGCCGAGATACATCCTTCGCTCGTCCTTTCCCTGTCGATTGACTCTGCGCTTGAACGCGGAGTCGACGCATTCTCCACGGGGATGACCTATAACTATTCGGCCGTGGGGGAAGTCGGCTTCGCCTCCGCCGTGGACGCGCTTCTTTCCGTAGGGGAATTTGTCTACGACAGGGGCGAGGTCTCGCTGCCGGAGTTCGCCAGAATTCTTTCCGAAGACTGGAAAGGGCATGAAGAGCTGCACAGGCGCGTCAGGCGCTCCACGCTGAAGTGGGGATGCGGCAACGCCGTCGCGGACGACCTTGCGAAGGAGATTCTGGAGACGATGACCTCGCACATTATCGGCAAGCCGAACGGCCGTGGCGGCAAGTGGACGGTCTACGGGCTGCATTCGCGTGCGTTCATCGAGTTCGGCGTGGACAGCGGAGCCTCGCCTGACGGCCGCAGGTCGGGAGACCACCTTTCGAAGAACGTGGCGCCGAGTGTCGGCGCGGAAACCGAAGGAGTCGCCGGCACTCTCAGGAGCTACGCCAAGATTCGTCCCGAGAACTTCCCCTGCGGAAGCGTCCTTGACGTGATGATCCATCCGTCCTCGGTTTCCGGCGAGAAGGGGCTGTCGGCGTTCCGTGCGCTTGTAGAGGTCTGGATGAAAAACGGCGGCACGGCGCTTAACGTGAACATTGTCTCGCCTGAGACGTTGCGCGACGCGCAGGCACATCCCGAAAAGTACGAGAATCTCCAGGTGCGCGTAGCGGGCTGGAACGTGCGCTGGATTGACATTCCGCGCAAGGAGCAGGACGAATACATCGCGAGAATCGAAGCCGTAGGAGGCGTATTATGAGAGCGTCCAGCCGGAAAGCCTTTTGCGTCGTTGCCGCCGTCCTGGCGTTTTGTCATGCGTGGTGTCCGCTGCAAGCGGCGCCTGCGAAACAGCGCAGTTGGTGGGATACGACGTGGGACGATCCGAAGGTAGCGGATATAGCCGACGTCGATTCTTATCTCAGGCGCAAGTTCCGGCAGGACGTGACGGACCCTGCGACGGGCGTAGGCGCCGATGAGCTGAAGAAGGTTCTTTCCGAGGTCGTTGCGTCTGGGAAGGCGTCGGGCGAATCGTGGTGGATTACGAAAGCCAAGTGCTTCGCCGCGCAGGTAAAGGAACAGTCTATAGACGTCTCGCCCCTTGATTGGTTTCCGGCGATAGCCGTCTGGGATAGATGGTCAAGGCCCATTACGGGCGTCGTCAAAAACCGGGCAAAAGAGGTGAACTCAGAGAAGCTGCCTGATTTGTTGTGCGAGGAATGGGAACATGGCAACGCCGACGGCACATGGAACATGTGGCAGGATTTCGACCACTCCGTTCCCGACTGGCGCGTCATAATGAAGCTTGGCTTCCCCGGCATGAAAGAGCGGCTGGAGAAGTATGCCGTGAAGGGCGACCCGTTCTACGAAGGGCTTGCGATCGCGATGGATGCGATGCTCGCGGGAATCGACCGCTTTATCGCGCAAGGGAGGAAACGTCTTGATGAAAACTCGCGCAGAGGCGCGGAGACGCGGAGGAAAGAGTCGAATCTCTGCGACTCTGCGTCTCTGCGTGAGAATAATCCTACACGGTTGGAAAAGGAGGTCGCCTGCCTCGAGCGATTGCGTAGCGGGCCTCCTCAGACCGCCTACGACATGATGATGTTCGTGTGGCTTTATTTTTTCTGGTCTGAACACCTTGATGGCGTTCAGTGCCGCTCGCTTACCGAACTTGACGTATTCCTCACGCCGTACTACGACGCCGACATCGCGGCTGGGCGCACCACTGAGGCGGAATTCCGCGAACAGCTGAAACACTTTTTGTGGCAGTGGGGATCGGTCGCCAACTACTGGAACCAGCCCGTTGGCTTTGGCGGCACGAACGCGGACGGCACTACTGCATTCAACCACGTGTCCAAGATCATTCTAGAGGTCATGGACGAATGCGCGCTCCCGACTCCGAAGTTCCTTGTCAAGGTTGCGCCAAACACTCCTGACTGGGCGTGGGAGAAGATGCTCGACATGGCGCGGCGACATCGTTCAATCGCCTTCATCGGCGAGGAACCCGCCGCAAAGGCGATGAAGAAGTGGATGGGCGCCTCTGACGAAGACTGTCGCACGATGGTTATGCGCGGATGCTACGAATTCGACTTCGCCGACAGCTGCAACCGCACTGGCTGCGGCTACATGAACATCTTGAAGCCGGTAGAGAAGATGCTGGAAGAAGTTGGAGTCCAGAGTTCGAGTTCGAGAATGGAAAATTCCGCCCTCCAACTCCAACTCGAAACTCCAACTAGATTTCATTTCGAGACTTTCGACGCATTCAAGGCCGAATACCTTCGCCGACTCGCCGCAACTACAAAGCGTTGCCGTGAAATCGCATTCGAGTTCGAAAAAGTGCTTGCCGACGTGAATCCGGCGGACATGATGACGCTTTCCACCGAGAATGCGCTCAAGACCAGGCGCGATGCTTTTGCGAATGGATGTCCGCACGGCAACAACACGGCGATTCTCTCCGCAGGGCTTGGTACGGCGGTCGACGCGCTTCTTGCCGTGAAGGAGATCGTCTACGAAAACAGGGAGATGTCGCTTGCGGAACTTGGGCGCGTCATGTCCGCGAATTGGAGCGGACACGAAGCGCTGCGGATGAGAATGTTGCGTTCCAGCCGCAAGTGGGGCAACAACGATCCAGAGGCGAATGCACTGGGCGCGGAAATCGCAAAGTGCTACGGCGGGCAGTTGAACTGGGTCCCAAACTCGCGAGGGGGCGTGTTCCTTGCGAGCGGACATAGCGCGCGCCAGTATGTCGAGCTAGGCGCGAAGACAGGTGCGACGCCAGACGGACGGATGGCGGGAGACGAGATTTCGAAAAACATGTCGCCTACGATGGGCGTGGACACCGAGGGCGCAACGGCGCTTGTGGCGACGCTTGCATCCTCCAGCGTGATGCAGTTCCCCGCAGACTATCCTCTCGACATGATGCTTCATCCGTCCGTGTGCCACGGGGAGAAGGGGCTTGCGGCGATGCGTTCTCTCGTGGAGATATTCCACAGGAACGGCGGGAGCGTCATCCAGTTTACCGTATTCAGCGCAGAGGAGCTTCGCGACGCGCAGTTGCATCCGGAAAAGTACGAGAATCTTCAAGTGCGCGTGTGCGGATGGAATGTCCGATGGAACGATCTTTGCAAGGCCGAGCAGGATGCCTACATCCGCCGCGCCGAGAATATCATGGGAGGTGCCCGTTAGTCCGTCTGCGATATGTCCC
>Ga0310696_10003806_pt1 | contig 18707 bp, 16 predicted proteins | sample AusTroGonzalo_MG_4_FD_203885 | JGI IMG/M metagenome (GOLD analysis project Ga0310696, IMG submission 203885) | Bovine rumen microbial communities from tropical cattle in Woodstock, Queensland, Australia - Gonzalo_02 (v2) (version 2) | ecosystem: Host-associated > Mammals > Digestive system >...
CCTTGAAGACCTCGGTCCCTCCGTGCCCGGCGCATGTCTTCACCACCCATGGCGGCCCGGGCGGATAGGCGTTGCCTGGGAATGCGAACGGGAGAATCGGGATGCCCAGGCTTCTGACGAACGAATATGTGGAGGCCTTGTCGTTGCATATCCTGCAGACGGACGACCTGTTGAAGACAGTGCTCCCGTAGTCCTCCAGCTCTGCCAGGACGTCACTGTCCCTGATGCGGGACACCACGATGTCGGGCGCGCAGTCGGGATCGATGGAATCGACCGTCACTATTGAGCAATCCATCCCGAGGTCCCTGCCAGAATCCCTGAGCCTGTCGGCGAAGAAGCGGTTGCCCTCCAGATCGGTCTTGTCGTACAGAATCCAGCATGAAGGGCCTTCATTCGATGAGCTGCCTGACATATTCTATGATGTGGTCCGCCGCATTGATCCCTGTGGCGTTGAAAAGATTCTTCATGTGCGCATTGGAATTGATCTCGCAGACTATCGGACCCTTCTCGGTCTGCAGAATGTCCACGCCGGCGAAGTCCGCCTGGACCGCGGCGGCCGCCTCCAAGGCCAGCTGGACCTCCTCCTCGGTGGGATCGTACCTCTCCATATGCCCCCCGTTGGAGGCGTTGGCCCTGAAATCGCCGTTGGCGGCTATGCGCATGACGGATGCCACGACCCTCTCGCCGACGACCTCCAGCCTCAGGTCCCTGCCGTCGCACTCGATATACTCCTGGAACAGCCTGGGGATGCCTTCCTCCGACAGTGGCTGGAGCTCGGCCCCGTCCCTTACGAGGCGCACCTGCTCGCCGAACGATCCCTGGCAGTCCTTGACAACCATGGGGAATCCTATCTGCTTTTCGGCATTAACCATCCAGTCACCGTAGGGATAGCCGAATGACATCGGCCCCATGACCGTCCTTATGGACGGTATCCCGTATTCCGCCAGGGCGAGATGCGTGAGGGACTTGTCGTCGCATATCCTGATGCACTCGGAGCAGTTGAGCACCGGATATCCGCAGACCTCCAGGTTCTTCGCCAGCTTGTAGTCCTTGTCCCAGAACAGGATGAAGTCCACATCTCCCAGCTTCTTTGCGAAAGCATCCGCATCGCCTATTGGGACCGACAGATCGGTGTTCATGATGGTCTCTATCTCTATTCCCTTTCTGGAACCGGCCTCCGCCAGCATCTGGGCGGGCTCCCTGAACTTCGGAGTGTTCAGATATCCGTTGATGACCGTTGCGCCTCTCATCGAACGAGTATCTCCCTCAATCCTTTTTAAGAATCGCCACCTTGCGATACCCATGGAAAGACCGAACATCCTCTGGTTGGAATCCCTGTCCTCCCGCGGCATCAGGCCGGGATTGGACAACATCAGAGGGCTCCTGGCGGCCTTGGGCGATCCCCAGAAGGGGCTCAGGACCGTCCATGTGGCCGGGAGCGACGGGAAGGGTTCGGTCTGCTGCATGCTGGAATCTATCCTGAGGTCCGCCGGCTACAGGACCGGGATGTTCACATCGCCCCACATCCTCAGGGTCAACGAATCCGTCAGGATCGACGGGGAGGACATATCGGACGTACTGCTGGACGGCTATCTGTCCAAGGTCAGGGAAGCATCGTCCGATTCCGGGATAGAGTGCACCAACTTCGAAGCGCTGACAGCCTGCGCCATCCTGGCTTTCAGGACGGAGAACGTAGATATCGCTATCATAGAGGTCGGAATGGGCGGCAGACTGGATGCCACCAACGTTGTGGAGCCCGAGGTCACCGTCATCAACGGGATAAGTCTGGAGCATACCCGCTATCTCGGCCCGGACATCGCATCAATAGCATCAGAGAAAGCAGGCATCATGAAGGCCGGAGTGCCGTGCGTAACTGCCAACACGGGCGAGGCCCTGAAGGTCATAGAGGATCGTGCGGAGGAGCTGTCCTGTCCCCTAACTGTCGTGGACAGGGACGATGTTACCGTCACGGAGCTCGCATCCGACCACACGGCGGTCCGCTACGGGTGCAGCACCTACCGCATAGGCATTCCGGGATCCTATCAGGGATGCAACGCAGCGGTCGCCGTTGAGGCTGTACGCCTCCTCAGGGATGCCGACAGGATAATTCAGTTCATCCCTATCGGTTTGGACAGCGCCTATTGGCCGGTCAGGATGGAGAAGATAGATGGATTCCCTCTGATCGTCGACGGGACCCACACCAGGAAAGGCGCTGAATATCTCGCGAAGGACATCCCGCTCATCTACGGGAAGGTCGTACTCGTTACCGCGATGCTGGAGGACAAGGACCTCGAAGGTGTGGCGGAGATACTGTCCGGTATCGCCACCGAGGTGCTGGTGTCGGCCCCGGACTCGCCCAGGGCCGCAGACCCGGAGGCGCTGGCATCCCATTACAGGAAACACCATTCCAAAGTGACCGTCTGCGGCTCGATCGGCGAGGCGGTGGAGCAGGCATTGAAAAAGGATGGGTACATACTGGTCACAGGCTCGTTCAGAACGGCGGAGGAGTGCTTGAGATGGCTAAAAGCAAGAAGATGACGGAGATACTGGACATCCTGTCCGAGGACTACAACCGCGGCGCCTACCCCGGGAGGAACTCGGAGGGGCTGAACCCCGAATGGCCGTGCGACCCGTTCCATGTCCTGATAGCCACCATACTCTCCCAGCGCACTAAGGACGACAACACCAGGAAGGCGTCCGACAATCTGTTCCATAAGTACGACACGGTCGAGGCCATAGCCGACGCTGATGTGGAGGACGTCATACAGCTGGTCCACCCGGCCGGATTCCCGAGGCAGAAGGGCACGGCTATAGTTGAGTGCTGCAGGATCCTCCGCGACGAGTACGGAGGCGAGGTCCCTTCGGATACCGACGAGATGATGAAACTCCCCATGGTGGGAAGGAAGACCGCGGCCTGCGTCAGGTCCTACGCAATGGACATTCCGTCGGTCTGCGTCGACACGCATGTGCACAGGATCTCCAACCTGATGGGCCTGGTCGACACCAAGAACCCCGAGGAGACGGAGTTCGAGCTCATGAGGATAACCCCCGAGGACAGATGGTCCGACATCAACAGATATCTGGTGAGGCATGGGCAGGTGGTCTGCCTGCCGACCCATCCCCACTGCGAGAGGTGCAAGGTCATAGACTACTGCAAGCACGGGAAGGAATGGAGGAAGGGCTCCCAGAAGCCATGAGCGTCCGATTCCGTCCAACTTATTTTTAATGATTATAATCATCGGGTCATCAATGCACGAAGTCTCAGTGGTCTCCACGCTGGTCGATGCGATCATCAATGAGCTCCAGAAATACAAGGTAACCAAGGTGAACAGCGTCACCGTCATCATTGGAGACCTGACAAATCTGGGCGAGGAGCAGATGAGCTTCGCATACGAGATCGTGACCAGAGGCACCATCCTCGAAGGGTCCGAGTTCATCGTGGAGCACGAGCCAATCGAGCTCAGCTGCAGGAGATGCAATTTCAGAGGGCCGGCGAAAGTTCTCACCGACCCGGATTTCGATACGCATTCGATACCTATCCTGGCCTGCCCGGAGTGCGGAGGAAAGGTGGATGTCGTCAAGGGACAGTCATGCGTTGTCAAATGCATGGATATTGAGGAGGCGGAATGATGTTCAAATACAGGGACGAACAGACGGCGAAGAAGATCCTGGACGGAATCAAGTCCATGGGGGTCGAGGCGAAGTTCATGCACATATGCGGAACGCATCAGGACACCATCGTCCGCTTCGGCCTAGAGCAGATGCTCAACGATGTCGGCATAGAGATCGCGCAGGGGCCCGGATGCCCCGTATGCGTGACCACGAGCCAGGAGATCGCGGATGCCATCACCCTTGCGAGGAACGGCGTCACGGTCACCGCCTTCGGGGACCTGATGAGGGTGCCCACCACCATCGGCTCGCTCTTCCAGGCAAAGGCCGACGGCGCCGATGTGAGGATCGTCTACTCCATCGACGATGCGGTCCAGATGGCAAGGGACCAGCCCGACAAGCCTCTGGTGTTCGTCGGCGTGGGATTCGAGACCACCGCCCCCTCCACATGCGTCCCCCTCCACAAGGACAGATGCCCCGAGAACTTCAGCATCTACAGCTGCCACAGGATCTGCCCCCCTGTCCTGAAAACGATATTCGACCTCGGAGAGACAAACATCCAGGGGCTCATCGAGCCCGGACATGTCGCCGTGGTCACAGGAACCGATATGTTCCAGCCCTTCTCAGAGGGCCCGTACAACATGCCCCAGGTGGTGTCCGGATTCGAACCGCTGGACCTGCTCATGTCCGTCTACATGCTGTGCAAGCAGATCAAGGACGGAAGGCACGAGGTCGAGAACGAGTACACCAGATTGGTGAGGAGGGAGGGCAACCCCATAGCGATGAAGCTCATCGAGGACACCTTCGATCCCGTGGACCGCCACTGGAGAGGATTCCCGGTTGTCCCCAAGTCCGCCCTCGCCCTGAAACCGCAGTTCGCCGACCACGATGCGACCAAGGTGCACGAGGACATACTCAAGAACACCCCCGAGGTCGATGTCGAGGCGAAGGGATGCAAGTGCGGAGAGGTCCTGAGAGGGCTCATCAAATCCGAACAGTGCCCGATGTTCGGAAAGGTATGCAAACCGACCAACCCCATGGGGCCCTGCATGGTGTCCGCGGAGGGTAACTGCAGCATCTCGTACAGGCTCGGGAACAAGAGGCTCTGAACATGACGCAATTAATGACCGATCTCCATCTCAACAAGCGCATACTGATAGTCACAAACGATTCCAAGGTCTTCAAGGACAAGAACAGGCTCCTGTCCGCCTTCGAGATGTTCGAGGGGCGCGCCACGGAGGTCAAGAACCTGGTCGCACGTCTCGATACGGCCGTCGACGATAACGGCAGGAAGCTCTGCGACGTCTCGTACGGAGTCATCACGGCGCACTACGGATTCGTCCCGGGGAACTACATGATCACCGGATACGAGGACACCATGGACTCGGCCGAGGAATTCAAGAGAGTGGATTCGGCCAAGGGATTCGTGGAGCAGGTCTCCTATCTCACCAGGCCCTTCGACAAGACGATCTTCTGCATGCCCAAGGAGATGTTCAGGATGTTCCTGGAGTACGACGGCATCGGGAAGGGGAAGCTCATAGCGGTCACCAACCCCGAGTTCGAGGAGGAGTGCAGGAAACGCGACTGGATCTACCTCGAGAGGAAGGGAGCGCGCGTCGGCAACGACAACGCGGACAGGATCGAGGAGATCATAAGAGAGCTCTGCAAGCAGTGAAAGTGGTCCCATGAGGGTCGATGAGCTCGAGATCTCCGACAGGGTCGCGCAGGCCCTGATGGACACGGGCTTCGTGAACCTCCATCCCCCTCAGGCAGAGGCCATACCTGTCGCCCTGCAGGGGCACAACCTCGTTGTAGCGATCCCCACTGCCAGCGGTAAGTCCCTCATAGGGTACATACCCGCCCTCCAGACCATAGTGGAGAAGGGAAAGAAAGTTCTTTACATAGTTCCCCTGAAGGCTCTGGCATCCGAGAAGAAGGACGATTTCGACAGATGGGCCCACCTGGGCTTCAGAACGCATATGAGCACAGGAGACCTGGATTCCGACGACAGGAACCTGGCCGATGCGGATGTGGTGATAGCCACCTCAGAGAAGGCCGACTCCATGATACGCCACGGCAGCACATGGATAGACGACGTCGGCCTCGTCATAGCGGACGAGATCCACATGATACACGATCCCGGCAGGGGCCCCACCCTGGAGGTGGCCCTGACCAAGCTGATGCGCAGGAACAGGAAGCTGCAGATCATCGCGCTGTCCGCCACGATGTCCAACGCGTTCGATCTGGCGGAATGGCTACACGCCAGGCTGATAGAGAGCGACTGGAGGCCCATCCCCCTGAAGGAGGGCGTCTATTACGACGGGCGCATCCGCTTCGGGGACAGGACCTCGAAGGACGTCGATTTCGAGTTCGACGAGATATGGAGCCTTATAAGGCAGGCCGTCAGGGACGGGGGCCAGGCGCTGGTGTTCGTCAACTCCAGGCGCTCCACGGAGAGTCTGGCCGTCAAATATTCCAAGAACATGGGCGCACTGGCCGGCAGGACGCTCTCCGCCAAGGAGATGGAGCTGCTGGAAGGCGACGCCGAATCCACCGCGACGGGAAGGAAGCTGTCCTCGTGCGTGAAGTGCGGGATGGCCTTCCACAACGCCGGGCTGACATACAGGCAGAGGAAGTACGTGGAGGACAACTTCCGCAGCGGGAACATAAAGTGCATAGTGGCCACGCCCACGCTGGCGGCCGGGATCAACCTCCCAGCCAGAAGGGTCATCGTCAGGGACACCACCAGGTTCGAGTCAAACTACGGGAACTCCCCCATACCGGTCATGGAGATCAAGCAGATGTGCGGGCGCGCCGGAAGGCCCGGGTACGACCCCTACGGGGAAGCCGTGCTTATCGCCAAGAGCGAGTCCGACTTCGACCATCTCATGGAGGACTACATAGACCATGACACTGAGCGCCTGACCTCCAAGCTGTTCAACGAGAAGATCCTCAGGAGCCATGTTCTGGGCCTGTTGGCCACAGAGGATGCCGAGACCCGCGAAGAGATCATAGACTTCATCAAGGAGACCTTCTTCGGCACCGTATCCCAGCTGTTCGGTATCGAGAGCGTGGTGGACAGCATCGTCAAGTCCCTCATAGAGGAGGACATGGCCAAGGCCAGGGACGAGAGGGTACGCGTAACCTCGTTCGGAAAGAGGGTCTCGGACCTGTACATAGACCCCGTCTCGGCATCCATGCTCAGAGAGGCGGTTACGAAGATCGATGACGATACTGACAACCTCCTGATACTCATCGCCGCAGCGATGACCCCTGATGTGCTTGGGATGTATCCGAAGAAATCGGACACGGACAGGCTGAACACAGTGGGCGACGAGGTATGGGAGAAGCTGCTGATCGACCCGGACGACGTCGAGGATTACGACCAGGAGTACTTCAACAGCGACCTGAAGGTCGCCCTGCTCATCAACGACTGGATCGAGGAGACCGACGAGGACACCCTCACCGATACCATGGGCATCGGTCCGGGGGACATCAGGTCCAAGATCGACATGATGGACTGGATAATGTACGCAATGGGCGAGATCGCGTACATGTTCAACCCGTCAGCCATGAAGAAGATCAGACCGCTGATGACCCGCGTGAGATACGGCGTGAAGGAGGAGCTCATCGAGCTCGTCTCGCTCAGGGGCGTGGGGCGCAACAGGGCCAGGATCCTGTTCGACAGAGGCGTGAGGACCAAATCGGATGTGGCCGCAATCCCCGAGGAGGAGCTTGCAGGGATGCCCAAGATCGGTCCCGTGCTGGCTGCGAGGATGAAGGAGCAGGTCAAAGGCAGGTACTCCCAGCCTGAGGAGAGCTTCTCCCCGTCGGAGGAGGAGGCCATGATGGCGGAGATGGCCGCAGAGTTCGGAGCGGACGAGCCGGTCGTCGAGGAAGAGCCCAAGAAGGCCTCGAAGAAGAAGAAAACCGCTGACGACGGTTCCGGCAAGCAGACGAACCTGTTCGACTTCTGATAATTGTAAGATAAAGAAAGGGGAGGTCCTCGGACCGTCCCCTCTGTGGTTTCACTGGGAGAGGATCCTCTCCACATCCTCGATCGAGTTCTTGCACTTGACCGGGGGTGCGCAGTTGTCGATGATGGCGTTGGGGTCCTTCAGACCGTTTCCGGTGCAGATGCAGACCACGCGCTCGTCCTTGTCGGCCACGCCGAGCTCGATGAGCTTCTTGAGACCCGCCACGGATGCCGCGGATGCGGGCTCCACGCAGACGCCCTCCTTCCTTCCGAGGAGCTGCTGTGCCGCGATGATCTCCTGGTCGGTGACCGTGGTGCAGTAACCGCCGGTGTCGTACATCGCCTTCAGGGCCTTCCTTCCGCTGACGGGGTTGCCGATCCTGATCGCCGTCGCGATGGTCTCCGGGTTGCGCTCGGGCTCGAAGTTGGCCTCCTTTGCTGCGAACGCCCTTGCGACAGGGGCAGAACCGGCAGCCTGGATACCTGTGAGCATCGGGACCTTGTCGATCCATCCGACCTCCTTCAGCTCCATGCAAGCCTTGTAAACGGCCCAGATGTTGGCCGCGTTTCCTACGGGCAGGATGATCCTGTCCGGGATATCGTAGTTCAGCTGGTCCATGATCTCGAAGAGGACGGACTTCTGTCCCTCGGGACGGTAGGGGTTGATCGAGTTGAGCAGGTAGAGCTTCCTCTCGTCGGCCATCTTCCTGGCCAGAGCGAGGGCGTCGTCGAAGTTCCCGTCGATCGCCAGGACCTTGGCTCCGAAGAACAGGGCCTGCGCGAGCTTTCCCATCGCGACGTTCCCGTCAGGGAGGAAGACGGCGCACTTCATCCCGGCCTTGGCCGCATAGGCCGCCAGGGCCGCCGACGTGTTACCCGTGGATGCGCATCCGACCGTTGTGGCTCCCAGCTCCTTGGCATGGGAGACGCCGATGGTCATTCCCCTGTCCTTGAAGGACCCGGTGGGGTTCAGTCCCTCGAACTTCACGAACGCGTTCTTGCATCCGATGGCCTCTCCGAGGGCCTGGGTGGAGTACAGCGGGGTGCCCCCTTCCTGGATGGACACCTTGTGCGCGGGGTCCACAGGCATGAAGGGCGCATATCTCCAGACGCCTATCTGCGTCTTGCGGAGATCCTCGGGCTTCATCTCCTTGACTTTCTCGAGATCCATCTTGACGGTCAGGAGACCGCCGCATCTGGGACAGGTGTTGACGAAGGGGTCCTCGACCTCCGCGCCGCAGTCCCAACAGATTACTTTGTGTGCTGCCATTTCAAATCCTCCTGCAGCCCAGACCGCTGTTGGTGATCCAGGTGTCGCAGTGCATTCCGCTGTCGGAATAGACCTTCCTGACGGCATCGGCTATCGCCTTCCCGTCCGTCACGTCCTTGTTGAAAAATGATAGTATGCAGGGTCCGGAGCCGCCTATGCACGAGGAGACGGCGCCGTTGGCGACCGCTGCCTTCTCGGCCTCCTCGATGTGAGGGACGAGCTTCCTCCTGGCGGGTTCTATTACCGCGTCCGCGATGGACCTTCCGATGAGGTCCACGTCGCCGGACATCATGCCGTATACCAGTGATGACGAGTGGCCTATGTGGAAGACCATGTCCTTGAGAGCGACCTCCTTGGGCAGTACCGCCCTTGCCTCCTTGGTGGGAACGAGCACGTCGGGCAGCGCCGCCACGATGCCTAGGTTCTTGGGCGGCATCACGGACATGACGTCCAGGGGGTCGTTGGACCTTACTATGGTGAATCCTCCGAGAATGCAGGGGGCCACGTTGTCCGCGTGGAATCCTCCTGAGGTCCATCCCTCCGCTTTGGCCGCGGCTATTATGACCTTCTGTATGGGGTGCCTCTCCCCTGCGAGGATGTGGGCAAGGTACGCTCCTCCTCCCGCGGATGCCCCTGACGAGCCCATGCCGCTGCATGGTCTGATGGCCTTGGTGATCTTGAATTCGATCCCGAAGTGCTCGCCGACGAGGTTGAGGTATTCCCTGGCGGCGATGGTGACGGAGTTCTTGTCGGGGTCTAGGGGCACCATTTCAGAACCGGGCCCGGTGACCTCCAGGATCCTCATCCCGGATTCGATCCTCCTTCCCTCGATGATCTCGCAGGGCGACTCCAGAGCTATTCCGAAGGTATCGAAGCCAGCTCCGATGTTGGCTGAGGTGGCGGGTGCGGCTATCCTGATCCATTCGTCGCTCATAGCATCACGTATAATCCGCGTGATTCCTTTCTTATAAATAAAAGGTGTCAGCCAAGGCGGGATGCCATCGCTTGACAATTATATCTGTTCGGCATTATGGGGCGCATGGACTTCCAGGTCATTGGTATGCGCGGAGATGCGGATTTCGACACCGTTGTAAAGCATTTCACCTCCATGGGAGGGGACGTCGTGCTGATGGATCCGGAAATGGTCGTCGGAAAGGACCACATCCTGAGCGCGGCCATGCATGCCGAGCGCTCCTTCTCGGAGGGAACCAACCGCTCCAAGTCCCTGCTGACCGAGATAATCCTCTATTCCGCATGGGAGAGGCAGATCTCCAAGGCGCTGTCCAAGATGAAGCCCAAGGAGGGATGCAACGAGTACGTGGCCCTCCTCATCGACATTGGCGACCCCAGGCTCCAGGAGATCGGCATGGTCAGGGACGACAGCCTCATCGGTGCCACCGACGAGAAGGCGGAGAGGCTCGGACTTGTGAAAGGTCCCATTCCGTACGAGGACCAGGCCGTCGAGAACGTGGCCATGGTTGAGCTGCTCAAGGTCTGAGCGGTTTTTGTTAGAAAAATAGAAGGAGGGTCGCCCCTCCTAAATGTTTTCAATTGTTCGGCACGAACTTGTAACCGTAGCGGATCACGCCGGACTCCCCGTCCATGCTCAGCTTCCTGAGCACCGCGCGGACGGGCATGCCGATCTCCACCTTGTCGAACTCCACGTCGACCAGCTGTGCGGTGATCATCACACCGTCGTCCGTCTGGACCATCGCCACGACATAGGGCTTCTGGAGATTGTTGGATTCAGGGGCCTCGTGGACTATGGAGAAGGTGAACACCTTTCCGGTCCTGCAGATATCGTACTCCTCGATCTTCCCGATGCTGGCCCTGCGGCAGACCGGACAGAAGCTGCGGGCCGGGAAGAATATCTTTCCGCAGTTGCCGCACTTGGTGCCCTTGAGGTTGTACCTTCCGGGGATCTCCCTCCACTCTCTCGCTACTCCGGCCATCAGATCGCCTCCAGGATGTTGATGGTGACAGCGGAGCCGGTTCCTCCCACGTTCTGGGCCAGACCGTATTTGGCATCCTTGACCTGCCTGTTGTCGGCGGTTCCCCTGAGCTGGTGAGCGATCTCGACTATCTGGGCCACACCGGTCGCCCCGATGGGGTGTCCGCGGGCCTTGAGACCGCCAGATGTGTTGATTGCGACCTTTCCGGAATCGAAGTGGCACTGACCGTCCAGCATCGCCTTCCCGGCCTCGCCCTTCTTGTAGAATCCCAGGTCCTGGAGGGCCATTATGCCTCCCACGGAGTACACGTCGTGTACCTCGGCGACGGATATGTCCGATGCCTTGATGCCCGCGATGTCGTACGCCCTCTGGGATGCCGCGACCGTAGCACCGTAGGTGGTGATGTCGGGCCTCTGGAAGAGGGCCAGGGTATCGCTCGCCTGCGTGGATGCGGCGACCTTGACGTAGCTGTCGGTGTACTTCTTGGCGTCCTCCAGCGGGCAGAGTATGACAGATGCCGCTCCGTCCGATATGGGGGCGGTGTCGAACATCCCCAGCGGGGTCGCCACCGGGCCGGATCTGAGCACTGTCTCGATCGGCACGGCCTTCTTGAACTGTGCGAACGGGTTGAACGCCCCGTGATAGTGGCTGTTGACCGCGACCGAGGCTATCTCCTCGCGTGTCGCCGTTCCCTCGTAGATCATCCTCTGGGCTATCATGGCATGCAGGGATGCGAATGTCGCTCCCATCTCCGCCTCCCACTCGGAATCCGCGGTGGAGTCCATGACCGAGTTGATAGAGGCATCGTCCAGATCCGTCATCTTCTCGGCCCCTCCGACCATCACGACATCGTGCATCCCGGATGCGACGGCCATGACTCCCTGCCTGAACGCCACTCCTCCGGATGCCCCGCCGGCCTCGACCCTGGTCGCAGGGATATGGCGGGTGGCCATGCCAGAATAGTCGGCCACAAGGGCATCTATGTGCTGCTGGTTGATGAAGCGTCCTGCGGAGAGGTTCCCTATGAAGACCCCGTCGATCTCGCTTCCGGAGAGGTTCGCATCCTCGATGGCCTTCATACCGGCCTCGATGCCCAATGCCCTGAAGGATTTGTTCCAGAGCTCTCCGAACTTGGTCATGCCTATTCCTATTATCGCTACTTCCCTCATGGTATCACTCCGGCATGATGATCTTGCCCTTGAACTTGGCATAGACGCCGTAGTCCAGGTAGATCGGGTCCGCGAGGATCTTCTCGAGGACCGGCGCATTGTCCCTCTTGTAGTTGGCTATCTCGTCGGTGACCGTGATGTCAAAGGCATCGCTTCCGGCTCCGGAACCGTACGATGTGACGAATATCCTTTCGCCGGGCTTGGCATGGTCGAGGACGTTCGCCAGTCCCAGGGGGACGGCTCCGCTGTACGTGTTGCCGATCTCAGGTGTGAGAAGCCCGTACTGGATCTGCTCGGGGGTGAATCCGAGCTGGGCGGCGACCCTCGTAGGGAACTTTCCGTTCGGCTGGTGGAACACCGCGTAGTTGTAGTCTTCGGGCTTCGTGCCCATGGCCTCGAGCATCATCTTCGCCGCAGACGTTATGTGCCTGAAGTATGCGGGCTCCCCGGTGAATCTGCCGCCGTGCTTGGGGTAGGGCTGGCCCTCCCTCCTCCAGAAGTCCGGAGTGTCCGTGGTGAAGCTCATCGTCCTGTTGATCTTGGCGATTATCCTCTCGGAGCCGATGAGATATGCCGCTCCCCCTGCCGATGCAGAGTACTCCAGAGCATCCCCGGGAGCTCCCTGGGATGTGTCCGCTCCGATGGCGACGCCGTACTTCACCATGCCGGATCCGACCAGTCCCATGCAGGCCTGTATGCCTGCGGTTCCGGCCTTGCATGCGAACTCCATGTCCGCAGCGGTCATGGCTGGTGTGGCCTCTATGGCCTCGGCGACTATGGTGGACGTGGGCTTGACCGCATAGGGGTGCGATTCCGATCCGACATAGATCGCACCGATGTCCTTGGGGTCCACCTCGGGGACCCTGGCCATCATGTTCCTGGCCGCCTCGGTGGCTATGGTGACCACATCCTCGTCCGGGGAGGGGACCGACTTCTGGTTGATCATCAGTCCTTTTCCCATTCCCTTCCCGTCGACGCCCCAGATCCTTCCGATCTCCTCAGGCTTTATCCTGTACCTGGGCACGTACGCGCCGTAGCTGACTATTCCGACATCCATCAGTTCTCTGCCTCCTTCAACTCTGTCAATTTCTTCACTAGATCTTCAACTTCCAATTCCGTTGTCACCAACGGGATGCGCTCCAGACGCGCCAGTTTAACCGCCAAGGGGTCCACTGCATCTGGTTTCTGATAAACGACCACCGCCGGCGTCAGGGGGTGGGCGCGGATGGCTATCATGGGCGAGCGTCCGAAATGGACGTTTGTGAATATGAGCGCCCTCTCGATGTTCCATCCATACATCTTCATGTAATCCTCAGAGCTCAGGCTGAGGATTGCCTTGACCGAATCCACTATTGTATATCCGTACACGAGTTTCGACGGCACCTGCTCGGAGTTCAGGTCCTTGCCCAGTATCGCGCGGATGAACGATCTCATGTCCACGCCAACAGGGAACTCGTCGGAGGCCAGTATACAGTCGAGCTTGTACTCCGGTATGTACTTGGAGATTATGGGCGATCCCCTCTGCTCATCCAGCTTGATGAAGGCCTCCACCATCTTCTTGATGACCGCTACTCCGGGGGACTTCCTCCTGCCCGACTCGTAGTCGCTGACTACCGAGTGGGAGATGCCCATGCTGTCGGCCAGCTGATGCTGGGACAGTCCGAACTCCTCCCTCCATTTCCTGATGGTCTTTCCTGGGTCCGGAGACAGCGTGATCTCTCCCGCTATCTTCTGTTTGAATTCTTCGACCATATTCCCTGGTAATCCAGGACTGTATATAATGATGACGAATTGCTATTTCGACAAACGTCGATTTATGTATGGCGATCGTGTTGTTCGGGATAATCTCTTCCTCACGGTCTCCCTCATGTCGGCCGGAACATTCAGCAGGTCCATGCTTTCCTCTATTGACAGGTTGGCATTCTCGCTGAGGGACTTTACGCTGAAGATGCAGTTCTCTTCAATACCCTCTACCCTGCCTTGTTCAAGGCCTTTCTTAAGGCCGATGTTCTCGTAATAATTCTGGAATTCCTCATCCATCGACATACCTAATCCCCTCAGACTCTTCAGTGTATTATCATCTAGCTCGATATTATACTTCTTCGAGACCACGACTCTGCGTTCCTCATCATCCAGTTTGGCGCCGAAGAGCGTGTACAGCAAATCCATAAACTCATCTTTACGACAAGGGCCTTGAGATAGATTGACTATTATTATCTCTAATTTATCCAACTTCGGAATCAACGATCTGGTACCCGTCTGACGCAGATGTGAGCCTGTTATATGATATCTCCATATTCTTCCTCCATCTCCTTTGCGAGGATGGGTAATCAACCAGAGGCCGTAGACTTTCTTCAATCCAGTGAAATCCGATTTATCGAAATCTATCCCTTTTTGGTTGAATATGATCCCGCTGGCATAAGCCAGCGCTCTGTTTAGAATCGGATATCCCGGATCCGGAACATTCTGGCCCTCAATGTTCACAAGCAGTCCGATGCCGTCCCCTCCCGGAAGGCCTATTCTGAACAAATTGTCCATCCTGTAACTCCTAAGATTGGCATTTATCAGCTCAGTATCAAGACCCTGTGCCCTTTTCCCACTCTCCGGGGTTATACAGTTCTTGATATCTTCCAAAGACTCATCTCTGAGTTCAATGACTAATTCCTTGACGATCTTCGCGAGGATGTCTTTGTTGTGTATAGCATTCTTGAAACACTCATCGAAGTTCGTCCTATACCTTTCAACATTATCCGCATTGAATTGTTCATTCATGACGTGGATTCACATCCGACGGTTAATAAAGACCGAACACTACATCCAGTGGGACTAAAAACTTTAGACTAACCTTTAGCCTGAGACTATCCTGCGCAACACCATGTGAAAACGCAATTGCCCTGGGTCCATTTTTATACATCGCGTATATAGGGAGTCTCTAGTGAGAAGCATGACCGACATCGGAGAGTGCAAGAAGACAATCGAGACCCGCGAGGGCAGAATGGAGATCTACAGCCTCAGGGAGCTGGAGGCCAAGGGCGTCATCAAGGACCTGTCTAAGATGCCGTATTCCATCAAGGTCCTTGTGGAGTCGATGCTGAGGCAGAGGGACGGGGACGTAATCACCGACGAGGATGTTCGCACAGCGGCATCCTGGAACCCCAAGGAGAACACAGACCGCGACATCCCGTGGATCCCGGCCAGGGTGCTGCTCCAGGACCTCACCGGAGGAGCGGCGATCACGGATCTGGCATCCATGAGGAACGCCGTGGAGAACATGGGCAAGGACCCCGAGCTCATCAACCCCCTGATCCCTGTGGACCTGGTCATCGACCACTCCGTGAACACGGATTATGCAGGGCGCGACGACGCGCAGGAGCTGAACGAGCAGCTGGACTTCCAGAGGAACAAGGAGAGGTACGCCCTCTTCAAGTGGGCCCAGAAGTCCCTCAAGAACTTCCGCGCGGTCCCCCCGGGCAACGGTATCTGCCACCAGGTCAACCTGGAGTACCTCTCCCCCCTCGTCCACGTCAAGGACAAGGACGGCGTGAAGATAGCATACCCCGATTCATGCTTCGGTACGGATTCCCACACCACGCAGATCGACGGTCTCGGGGTCGTCGGATGGGGAGTGGGCGGCATCGAGGCCGAGGCCGTCATGGTCGGCCAGCCCAGCTACATGAAGCTGCCCGACGTCATCGGATTCAAGCTCATAGGCAAGCTCGGCCCCGGGATCACCGCCACGGACCTCGTGCTTACCGTCGTCCAGATGCTCAGGAAGAAGGGGGTCGTCGGAAAGTTCGTGGAATTCTACGGGCCCGGATACAAGACCCTCAACCTCGCGGACAGGTCCACCATCGCCAACATGGGCCCCGAGTACGGCGCCACCATGGGATACTTCCCCGTGGACGAGATGACCATCGAGTACCTGAGGCTCAGCGGAAGGGACGAGGACCACATCGACACCGTCGAGAAGTACATGAAGGAGCAGACCATGTGGTACGAGGGCGAGCCCGAGTACACGGACACATTGGAGCTGGACCTCTCCACGGTAGTGCCCTGCCTCGCAGGCCACAAGAGGCCCCAGGACAGGATCCTGCTCTCCGAGATGAAGGAAAAGTTCGCGGAGACCCTGAAGGCGCTGGGCGTGGAGGAGCAGAGGAAGCCCTTCTCGGACCAGATGGGGGACGGATCGCTCGCCATCGCATCCATCACATCATGCACGAACACTGCCAACCCCTCGGTCATGATCGCAGCCGGACTCGTGGCCAAGAAGGCCGCGGAGCTGGGACTGAAGCCCAAGGAGTTCGTCAAGACATCCCTGGCGCCCGGATCCAGAGTGGTCACCGAGTACCTGAAGAACTCTGGCCTCCTCCCCTACCTTGAGAAGCTGGGATTCCAGGTCTGCGGATACGGATGCATGACCTGCATCGGCAACAGCGGACCGCTGTCCGAGAAGGTCAGCAACACCATCAGGGCCAACGACCTGGTCGTGGCCGCGATAGCATCCAGCAACAGGAACTTCGAGGGGCGCATCCACCCTCTGGTGAAGGCCAACTACCTGGCCTCCCCGCCCCTGGTCGTCGCATTCGCCATCGCCGGACGCGTCGACATAGACATGGACAAGGAGCCTCTGGCCAACATCAACGGCAAGGACGTCTACCTCAAGGACATCTGGCCCTCCGACGAGGAGATCGCCGAGATCACCGAGAAGTACGTCACCAGGGACACCTACATGGCCAAGTACAAGGACATCTTCAAGGGATCCGCCAGATGGGACGCGGTCGAGTGCAACGACTCGCCCCTGTTCAAATGGGACGAGGAATCCACGTACATCAGGAACCCTCCGTTCTTCGACGACATATTCGAGGAACCCGAGATCAAGAGCATAAAGAGGGCCAGATGCCTCGCAAAGCTCGGCGACTCCATCACCACCGACCACATATCCCCCGCAGGAGCTTTCTCGGCGGATTCCGACGCAGGAAGGTACCTCATCGCGAAGGGCGTCAAGAAGGAGGACTTCAACTCCTACGGGTCCAGGAGGGCCAACCACGAGGTCATGGTCAGAGGGACATTCGCCAACATCAGGCTCAGGAACCAGCTGGTGCCCGGAAGCGAGGGCAGCTGCTCCAAGTACATGCCCGACGGATCCGTGGACACGATCTTCGAGACCTCGGTGAAGTACGAGGAGGACATGACCCCCCTCATAATCCTGGCAGGGAAGGAGTACGGCACGGGCAGCTCCAGGGACTGGGCGGCCAAGGGTCCGTTCCTCCTGGGCATCAGGGCCGTCATCGCCGAATCCTTCGAGAGGATCCACAGGTCCAACCTGGTCGGAATGGGAATCGTTCCACTGCAGTTCCTCCCCGGACAGAACTGCGAGACCCTCCAGCTGGACGGAACCGAGACCTTCGACATCGACCTCTCCGACCTGGAGCCCAAGGGCGACATCTACGTCACCGCTTACAAGGACGGCAAGAAGCTGGAGTTCAAGACCATATGCAGGGTCGATGTTCCCGCAGAGGTCGAGTACATCGCCAACAGCGGTATCCTTCAGTACGTCCTGAGAAGGATGGCCGAACAGTGAAACAACGGGCCGGAAACGGCCCGTCCTCTTCCATTCAGACCGATTCTCTCATCACATCATCCTCTGACAGCCCCTCGTAGGATACCGAATAATCCTTAAGTTCGTGGGCAAGTCTTGCTCCTTTCGACATCAGTTCACTGATGTCGATCTTCTTTGGATTCCTCTTGACCTCGATGAGCCTTGCCCTCTTATCCAAATCATCCAGCACAACGATGTCTATCTCCACGTCCCCTTTCCTGCTCCAATAGCTGCCGATCCCGGTGTAGGAACCTTCTTCGGATATCCTCCTCCTGAACAGGTCTTCCAAGACCCTTCCCTCATATTCGGGGATGCCGGGGAGGATGGTCCTCATCAGGAGGTCGTACCTTCCAGATTCGATAAGGCTCGCACCGGGACGGATGAATCTGAAGTAGAAGCGCAGATACATATCGGACACCGTCCAACGTGTGTTCCGGCTGTTAGGCTCTGAGAAGACGGGAGAAATATGCCTCACGAATCCATATTCCTCATCCAGACGCTTTAGGTACGGCCCCACGCTCGTTCCGAGAACATCCTCGATCTCCGATCTACTCGTTTTGCCGGAGGACAGGAGCTGCATTATGGAGAAGTAAATACGGTAATCCCTGCCGAATTCGGACACTAGCGCCTCCCTGCCGTCGGCTATGAATACCGAGCCCAGGGAAACGGCGTATTCCAGCATAGCCTTGGATGTGACGGCGCCGTTATCCATCAGGGCCTCCATGTATAGGGGCACCCCACCTGTCAGCATGTAGAATGTGAGCATGTCCTCGGATGTGCAGGCCTTGTTGTGATCCCTGAGGACCGCCATCATGGTAGACACGGGTAGCGGACCAAGAGCTATCTTGGACGTCGGACGGCCGAATAGGGGTTCTCTGTCGTTCTCGAACAGGCGCGTCATCATGGAATGGGCGGACCCGCTGACGATGAGGTTCAGATGGGAATCTTCCTTGTATCTGTCCCATACTTTCTGTAAATCCTGGAATATGGTCCTGTCCACATACTCCAGGTCCTGGAATTCGTCAATTATGAGAGTGAGCCATTCATTGCGGGAATGTATCATGAGTGCTTTCAGCAGATCGCCAAGTTTGGTGTAGGACCCTGGCAATTCTATCCCCTCTTCCTCTATGGA
>Ga0310696_10003807_pt1 | contig 18706 bp, 22 predicted proteins | sample AusTroGonzalo_MG_4_FD_203885 | JGI IMG/M metagenome (GOLD analysis project Ga0310696, IMG submission 203885) | Bovine rumen microbial communities from tropical cattle in Woodstock, Queensland, Australia - Gonzalo_02 (v2) (version 2) | ecosystem: Host-associated > Mammals > Digestive system >...
AGTACTTCCCGGCACGTGACCGTGTCACGGTCACGTGCTTGATGTCCCTTGTCGACCAGTCGATGTCCTCGTAGTTGCGGAAGGAAACGAAGCCTACCTTCGGTAGGCGAAGTTTCCTCCCTTCTACTCGGATATTGTCCTTCGTTCTGTAGCTCGTATAAGAAGCCTTGTCCCGGTGCTTAGCCTTGAACTGCGGAAAGCCGACTCCGTCGGCCTTCCGCTCGAAGAAGTTCTTGAAGGCGGCATTCAAAGTCAGCACTTCGGCTGTCAATGCGTTCGAGTCGACTTCCTTCAGAAAAGGAAATTCTGTGTAGAAATCGGTCGGCTTTGACCGGCACTGCGTGCCGGTCTCCTCATACGACTTCTTGCGTGCCTCCAACATGCAGTTGTATACCTTACGGCAGCAGCCGAAAGTCTTGCAGAGCAAGACTTTCGGCTGCTTGTTAGGATACAGTCTGACGTTGTATGCACGCTGAAACATGGTTCAAAATTTCTTTTTATATAGTTTATAGATAGTCAAATTAATTTTGTTTGTCAAGTTCCGCGCCTATCATCTGCCACCCTAAAGGGTTCCCCAGCGCCTATCGGCGCTGGGTGGCAGTTTTCTCGGCGCGATTTTATAAACTACGATTAAACATTAAAGGTATTTATATGTTGAACAACCAATTCATGAATGCGCTGGCACAGCTAGAATCCGTCTCTTACACACAACAGGAACGTGATACAATCAATGCGGTACGTGGTAAGTATGTTGCCAAGTTCGGTACAGAAAACATGTTCGTTCGTACCTTGGCTCAGCTAGAGGCTGTTGCCGCAACTCAAGCAGAAAAAGACGAAATCAACATGATTCGTGGTAAGTTCGGCTTGATGGAAATGCAATCTGACATCGCCACCGTAGAACAAGACGATGTAGATACGTTCGACACCGTAGATACTGACAAGTTCAAAGAACAAATGTCGACATCAGCCTTTCCGGAAGAAAAGACCGCAGTAAACTGGGATTATGTCAACAATACGCCAGTCAACCCAGCTGACCGCAAGAAAATGACGAAGCCAAGTTATGGCGAAATGGACTGGAGCGGGACCATTAATCAGCAAGATATCGACCAGAAATTGGTAAAAAATAATCTCGCAATTTCTGACGACCCTAAAACCGATATAGATGATATGGGTGTATTGTCCGATTATGACGAAACTCGGCAAATGTTCGATGATCCAGAAACCATTGACGATTATTAATAAAAAGCGGCTCAATGAGCCGCCTTTTTTATTTACCACCAAATAGCTTGTCGCCGACTTTCTGGATGAATTCGTCACGTTCCACTGTAGGAATTGTCTGTCCAGCCGCCGCCGGATGACCGCCGCCGCCTCGACCGAACTCCTTTAGCGTCTGACCAATGTTGATGTCCTTTCGTCTAGTACGGAAGGACAGTTTTGTCATACCAGGATCAACACCGTCCGTTCCAGCCATGACCAACCAGTCATACTGAGGCGTCAATCGCATGTTGATATCGGAATTGAACTTGTCACACTCGATATAGTGTCCGTTGTACGGAAGCTCATGCTGGACACACTTTGCGATGTATTCTTCCACTTCATGCTCGTGGTTAGCGAGAATAGCCTTGGAATCTTCCGGTAGATTTCCATTGGGCTCCAGACCGTTCATGAACTTCGTCATGAATGCATCATAGCCGTATTCGTACAGCAACGTGTTCAAATCGTCCGAAAGCGGAACGATCTTCCTCAGCCAGAGGTCATGGTCATTCGTCACCACGCACAGCTGGTAGAGCTTTTGCAAGTCCGCCATGCCCTTGAAGTAGTCATAGCACAATAAAGCCCCGCAGCGGCCTTCCTGGACGAAATACTCGCCATACGGATCATCTGCTCGCACCTTGGCGGTCTGGTGATGGTCGATAACCAAGTAAGGCTTGCGAACGGCATGCACGGCTTCGATCATCGCATCATCCGGACAGAAGTCGCTGAAGATAATTGCGTCGTATGTGTCTGGCTTCGAGATTGCCTCGATAGCGTCACGGTACACGGGGCCACTGTAATTTGTCCTTACCGTAATACAAGCCGGATACACGTTGCGAATGACGATACCAGCTACGGCTCCGTCCAAGTCGTCGTGGGTGATATTAAGGATTCGTGTAGAAGTATTCTTGATCCAATCTTTCATAATAAATTCCATTTAGTAATAAAAAGGGACTAGGAAACTCCCAGTCCCTTAAGGTTTATAAGAACAGATTAGAGATTCTGCTTCTTGTCGACGAAGCGGTATTCGATCGTCATATCCAGACCGTACTGGGAATGGATTGTATCCGTATTGTCGTCGAAGTCGGTAGAGCCTTCGAACCACTTGCGGCTGACGAGCATTGCGAACTTCATCTGGGCAAGCTGACGAGCGAAGCTCTTCTTGTCGCCGTCCATGTCAGAGATCATCTGGTTGATGACTTCTTCACGGTTAGCGTCGGTAGAGTTCTTGGCGAGATATTCGTCGATGCGCTTGATGACAGCGGCCATGTATTCCACGGACGGAGTAAGCTTCTTGCCACCCTTGACCTTGTCGATAACGTCGGCAATCTTCGGTTCGGAAGAGAATCCCTTGAAGGCGGAGTTGATGGTCGGAGCCATGTAGAAGTCGCCGTCCTTGACAGCTTCCTTGGGCGGATTGTAGCCCTTGGAAGTGATGCCGAGAGAAGCGAGGTAGTCGGCCTGTTCCGGCGTGTAGCCTTCGCTCAGCGGAGCCGGAGCTTCCTTGGTCACGAGGGACTTGAGGTACTTCAAGCAGAACTTGCTGTCAGTGAGGTTCAAGGCGAGCTTGGTCATTTCGGCCTTCTTGGCACCCTTGATCTTCTTCTTGTTGATGACCGGCAAGGCAGAGATATCGACCATGCACTGGGTCATGCCGTTGTCAAGTTCCTTCTGAACAGTAATGACAACGCCGTCATGCTTCTTGATGGTGTTGAGAGTGTCCTTGGTAAGGATCAGCGGAAGCACCGGAATGTTCACGATACCATCCTTGATGATGGTATAGTTACGGAAGATGGTAGAGTTGACCTTGGTGAGACCGAACTTGTTTTCCGGCAGTTCGAGTTCCACTTCGATGCTGAAGAGGCCACCGAGGTTTGCACGGTCTTCGTTCCACACGAAGGAATCCAGCGGATAGCCCTTGTCGATCTTGGTCATCTTGACCTGACGTTCCTTAGCCTTGTCAAGGATAGCCTGGGCAGCGGCTGCAGACTTGGCTTCGGACAACGCCTTCTGTTCATCGTCGGTAAGGATAACCTTGTCGACGGACTTGGCACCGATACGGTTGTAGCTGAAATCGTCGGAGGCAACACGGACAAGGTTGTCGGTGTTGGTAGACAGTTCGTTGAAGAAATCGATCACGCAATAACGGTCATCGGATGCCTTGAACTTAGGATCGATTTCGCCACGCAGCGACTTGTCAAACACTGCAGCAGAAAGGTCGGTCTGGAACACGAACAGCTTCTGCTTACCGAATGAAGACTGGTACTGGTTGATGAACTTCTTGTCGCCGATGTAGTAGAGCAAGTCTTCAACGAGGTCGTATTCGAGCTTGTCTGCGAGGATGTATGCGACTGCGTAGAAACCGTCCATGTCAAGCGGCTTGCTGTTGACAACTGCAGCTGCGTTAGAGCGAGTCACAGTCCAGAACTTCTTGACGGAAGTCGGAAGCATGGCATAGCCGTCGTCTTCGACCACGACAGAGGTCACCTGGCTGGTGCCCTCGTTCATGTAGATAACGATCGGCTTGATCATGTTATTAGTACCAGCGGTCACGAAGACCTTGACCTTGGGCGAGACTGCGCCACCCTTGAACACGTTTTCCATGATCGGCACGTATTCGTCGAAGTCGGCAGACGGAATCTTGGAGCCGCCAAGTATTTCGGCCATTTCAGAAAGACGGTCACTGTCGGCGTTGTAACCATATTCGATCACGGTACACTGGGCGATTTCCGGAGCAAGTTCATGGAGAGCGTCAAGTACCTTGGTATAGGCGCAGCAGTTGTGGTAACCGTCGGACAGGAACACGAAGTTGTAGCGTTCGCCCTTGCGGATAAGGTCATGGGTCATCTTGACCGGAGTATAGAAGTCGGTACAGCCCTGGTCGACCAAGTAGCGGTCAATTGCCTTGTGAAGTTCGGAGAGTTCACGCGCATTGTTACAGTGAACATGTTCCTTCACGATAACGCAGTCTTCGGGGTCGGCGAAGACGATAATGGAAATGGTGTCGTTTTCTTCGACGATGGAAGACAGACGGTTCTTCAGCTGTTCCCTCATCTTGGGAAGGCTGCGCCACATACTGCCAGAAATGTCGCAGCAGAAGACGTGGTTGATGGGTTCACGAACCTTGACTTCGTCCTTGACGTCGGTGTCCTTGAGTTCGTATTCGTTAAGGAAGAATCCTTGGGAAATTTTGTATGAAGATGCGATTGTATTCATGTTTAACCTCTAGGATAATTATAGTAATTATTGGGATTTTTGTAAAGACAAATCTAGTTTAATTCAGATGTCATAATTTGACAAACGAAAAAATCCAGCAAGAAATGCTGGATTTTCTTGTAAAAGTTACGTTACATTACTTGTCGAATTCTTCCGGATCCCAGACGATGAGCACTTGCTTTTCGATGCAACGCTTGGTCATCTCGATTCTCTCACGAGCTTCCGGAGTCAAGTTGATGTCCAGAGTCGACGGAAGTTCCGGATCGGTAATACGAACATCGAAGCCGTCCTTGCGGAGAAGGTCGTAGATTTCTTCCTGTTCGTCGTAGAGCTTATTGTAGTCCAGCATGGCACCGCCCATCATGCCACGTGTATACTGGAGACCTTCCACCGTATACTTGGTCTGAGGAAGGGCAACCATGCCAGCCTTGGCCGCCTGGTCGATGTCTTCCAGCAAAGCCTCGTACCTGAGTGTGGCCGGAGTCTTGCTGCGAGCGATAGCAGCCTTCTGCTTGAATTCTTCTGCTTTAGTCATTGTTTGTTTCCTTTTTCTTTTTGGATTTCTTTTTCTTTCTGACTGGTTCGTACGGGACGCCCTTCTTCATCAACGGAGATTCTGCGAGCGACAGAGCGCCCCTTGTCACCGTCGTAGTCAAGAACGCATACTTGGTAGCGTCAAGCGATTCAGGGCCGAACTTCTCCAGCTTCATGCAACTGCGAAGGATCTCGCACATCCAGAACGCATCGCACAAGTCGTTGTGCGGCGACTCGAACTCCTTCAGCTTTGCGAAGATGTCGGACGGATATAGAGTCGGATATTCGTGCAAGAAAGACAAGCACATGTCCGGCTTACCGGCGTCACCGTTTCCAGTAGCAAACCTTTTGATCTGACCGATACCGAAATTGATGATGCCTATTCCCATCGTGTACATCATGTAACGGATTCCGCCACAGAACTCGGCGATCTGCAAGATGCTTCCGCTTTCCTTCTTGGCCTTTGAAGTCGCATAGTCTTCCATGCCGACAAACGATACGCCGTCCAGATGGCTTTTGATAATGCCAAACGTCTGTTCCTGTCGATCCGGAATACAGCGGTTACGACACGTGTCATAACTGCCCAGATATGTTATATGTACATTTCCCTCGTCGATCGCATAACATTTTGTATGCGTGTAACCGTAGAACTGTATGTCAACAACATCCAGCGTATTGTCGTCAATGGTCATGACGACTTGTCCGCTGGACTTCATCGAAGGGTCTATACCGCAAATTTTCATAGCAACCACAGCATCAACTTGAACATACCGATGAACGTCCCTACGAACAACACGACGATGAACAATCCGCCGAGCGCAACTTTCCACACTGGCACGTTGAGCTCGATCAAGTCGTTCTCCAAGTCGGAAAGGAATTCCGACATGTTCTCCCTAGCTTGTTCTGGTATGTAGATAATCATGATGCTGAAATTACTATATTTCTTCGATCGGATCTTCGTCGTTGATATCGAACACGTTCGACTTCAAAGGCCACTCGCTGATGCTGTTGTTTGCAAGCTGGATCTCGAACAGCGAACCGACTACGGTGAGGTAAGGAAAGTTGACATCCTTGCACTTGTACTTCTTTAGTACCTCGTCAAATTCCGCACGTTTTTCGAACTTGTACTTCGACCAGTATTCCTTCGCCTTGCGGTACTTGCGACGAATCGGTAGTGACCTTGGATGGGTCTCGTGAGCTGCACGGTCGTACGGCTCGATAGCGGCCTTTATTTCATTCCACCAGACATCTATTAACCCTGTTAGTAAGTCGACCGCAGACACGTCTTCCTTCAGCCGTGTGGCTAGTAAGGCAGCCTTTATTTTGTCTGCTGGCGTCTTTCCAAGAGCGCCCAATTTTCGTCGGTACAACTTTGCCGCCGGTATTGCGTCTTGGGTCTTGCACTTTGCCTTGTCTGCTATTTGCTTTCTGATAGTAAACAAGGATAGCTGGGGGAATTCGTCTATTAAGGCCATAATGCCTCCTTGTATAACGTCGAAAACCGGACGTACCGCCAAGTACGCCCGGTCAACCGAGTTGATTATGTTATAAGATTATTAAGGAGCTAGATAGTAATGCAGCGTGCTGCATAGCCGCCTCCTAGTCCATATCTGCACCACGGAAGCGTGGTGGCTGGGCGGCTGGCGTAATCGTTGCTGTGGTGCTTCCAGATTCCGTATAGCCACGAGGTATTAAGTTGTCGTGACCGGGAATTGCGTTGATCGGAGTCGAATCCATCGTCTGGAGAACGTCGATCTGACCGTCGATGTAGTCTATTAACTGGGTGACTGTTGAGCCAACTGCACGCTGGCGGATCTTCTTCAAGATGTTGATGCAATCCAAATTACTCATAGGATTTTCCTCTATTTCCGTTTGTAATAGAAATATAGGAAAATCCACTGGATTTGGCAACATTATTCTACAGAGTCTTCTACACCAACTTCGTACATGGCCAGTTCGTCCAAAGTAGAACCGATACGTTCGTCAGTAGATCCAGCGATCGTGATAATCATGGCCACCTCGACGCAGTCCTTGTTGAAACGGCGAACCATGTCGAGAACACGTTCCTTGCCTTCCTGAGAGATACCAGTAAGGTTGTAGATGATATCCTTGCCGTCGTATGCACACTGCACACCGCATACACGCTCGATTTCGGTACGGAGCTGGTGCTGCATTGCGTATAGCGACTTCATGTCCAGTGCGCTGTTGGTAGCGGTGTACTTGGCAATGAACTTGTCGAAGGTCTCCTTCATGCGAGACACATCAGACTGGTCGATATATCCGTTGACGTGATAGTATTCGCTGAAACCGTCTTCCTGGTACTGGACACCGATGCAGACAACATTGGAGTCCTTCCAGTCCAGAATGGCGGACTGGACGCAGTCCTCGTCACGGATCAGAAGCTTGTGGAGATCGTTCCCAGACTGAACCATGTAATACACACGGTACATCTTGGGCAAGGACATCAAGTAGTCAACGGCTTCTTGACAGATCCAACGGCGTTTGAAGAAATTCTTGTACATAATCTACCTCGTTTTTTCACAAATATACTTCTTGTTTCGTAGTTTGTCAATACATTTTGTGTAATTTTATGTAAATTTTAATAAACAAAAAGAGCCCCGGCATTGCCGAGACTCTAAAATTGAATGTCCTATGGACTAGCCCATGAGAGCATTGATGTCGATGCCAGCAGCTTCGCACAGCTCCTTATAGTGCATCAATTCGGCACGGATGGATTCAATCCTTGCCACATCGTTGTTCTTGATAGCCTCTTCCAAGTTGGCACGTTTTTCTGCAACAGCAGCCTTCGCCTTGTTCCAGTATTCGCCACCAAGATCCTTGGCCTTGCGGAGCAAGCTACCGAACGAGAACTTCTTTTTCTTGTTAGCCTTATCGAATTCGTCCTTGTCCAAGAGACCGTTAGTACCGCTGCTGAAGTCCTCATAGCTGGACTCGTCGCCAGTAGTGTCGGCCTTGTCAGCAAGTTCTTCATACTTAGAACGGTTCTTGTATTCGTCAGCCTTCTGGCGATAGCCTTCGGCCTTCTTCTTAAGGGCTTCCTTCTTTTCTTCCTTAGCCTTTTCCTTAGCTGCAGCTTCCTTCTCTCGTGTTTCAGCAGCGCCAGACACTTCATCCTTGAATGCCTTTTCCGGATCGTCGACAGCACCAGCATAACGCTTCTGGATAACTTCCTTCAAAGCCGGTTCTAGTTCCTTCGTCAAGAACTGCTTAAAGGCAACCGGATCCGCCTTAACCCACTGCATCATCAATTCCTTGACAGTATTCAACTGCTCGGCACTGATTTTCACCGGTGCTTCCTTCGGTGACGGCGTATTGGACTGCTTCTTGACTTCACCCTTAGTTCCACCGAATGTATTGATTCCCGGTGCTTTAGTCATACTACCGATCGAACGCTCAGTCCACATTTCCATCAATGCGGATGCGACCTTGGCTGTATTCTGGACGGCTTCGAGCTGGGCCGGGTTGTTCTGGTAGATACGAAGAAGACGACCCATGGCGTTATTAAACAATTCTTTTTGATTTAGCATTTTGGTACCCTTGCTAATAATTTCTACCATAGTTTATAACAATGGCGCAAAGCTATACAGCCTTGCGCCATCAAGCAGCTCGTCTTCTGCAAACTTATCTATTCTTTCTGGTCAAACAGATCGAACAAGTCGTTCGAATAGGAGAAATTCATGTCGAACGTAGTCGGCGAATGGGTCGAGAACAGTACCTGGATGCCCTTCTGGTACAGCGTGGACAGCAAGTGCATGTAGCACATCTGGACACCAGGATGCAGTCCGATCTCTGCGGAATCGATCAGCACGACCTTGCAACCGTTGGACATAGCCAACAGCTGCATGAACAGCTCCAGTTCTCCGTGGCTCAGCATGCGTTCTTCGATCCACTTGCAGATCGCCTTGCTGTTCTCCTTGTAGGACTTCTCCTTGTCGAACGGTGCCCCAGCATAACGCTTAATGACCTTATCCGGTACTTTCTCTGGATCGATGCCTTGCATCATCACGTTGTACCACTTGTTGATGAAGTCGTAGTCCACGTTACCGTCTACCATAGCCAACATCTGGTAGATGTACATTTCCGGAGAAGTCAGCCTACCAGTCGGCAGCATGTAGATGCCAGCATTGGTAAACTGCGGCGGATTCACGTCAAATGTTCCGTTATGCAACGGATACACGTTTCCGTCCACCTCGAAGATGTATGAACCAGTCGACGCATCGTCCGTAATCAACTTGAACTGACGACCGTCGACGGTCTCGATAACGACGCTATCAAACAGATGGTGATAATTCACGTATCTGTCCCAGTCATCTTCCTCTACAGTCTTGACCAGCGCATTCAATGACAGCGGATCCTCGCCGTTGACCAGTTCCATCACCGCATTGACAATCTTGAGTAGCAGCGTCTTACCGTAGCCGTTAGGCGCAGTCAACGCTGGCTTTCCAAGGACATCGATTTCCGCAGTACCAACTGGTCGGCCTACGCCAACCATGTTCTTCACGTAGACCTTGCTAATCCAGTAAGGCTTAACCTTTGTAGGTTCGTCAAAGTAGTTACGAGAGAATCGTATCGGACTGTACTTGTCGTCCTTGTCAAGCATTTCATCGGTCATACCATGAACTCCGGTTTCTTAATGTATTTTCTGTGATTGTCGATCCAGTTGATAAGCTCGTCGACGTCATTGACCTTGGCTATCCGCATCATGTCACGTAGAGCAATTCCCAAGCGCAAATTCACGTCGCAATGCCAGCAGATCGGATGCAAAACTTCCTTAGAGTCGGCAACAGCGTTCTTGATATTCACGATGGGCTCTCCGCATACCTCGCAGATGTCGGACAGCTGCTTGCAGTCTTCATCGGTCAGCGTGCTAATCGTCTGCATCGAGTGAGAAGAATATACAAATCCCGGCTCGACTTTTGGATCGGCAAGCTCCTCAATACGGCTAAAATCGACGTCAAGCAAGCCCTGCATCAGATGAACGATGACATTGACCGTCCAGCCGTTGCCGATCGCCTCAATGCGCTGTACACGAGTGCATCCGGCCCCGTCGGTATAACCATCAGGCAATGTCTGCAGACGTTCGCACTCGGTCTCGGTCAATGGGCGGATCACGCAACCAGTCGCCTTACCTTCCTCGTCGGTGAATCGGTCGTTAGACTTGTACAAGTCCTTCAAGTCTTGAATGGTTCCACCAGTCAGCTCGAACGCAGCTTGCCCCATTGACTTTCCGAAATAGCGTCGGCACAAGTATGACAGAGAGCCTTGGAAGCCAGCATAGCGGCGAGCCAAGCACAATGACTTGTCACGGTCTACTACGCCATGCTCCAGGATATCGGACAGCTTGATGCCCATGTCTTGAGGAACACACGCCTTCGGAATGTTCGTCCAGTACAGACGCTTTCGGGTCTGTGCCGACAGCAATGCCGAATTGATTTCCAGCGGCGCATGTCCGAACGCTTCTGAAATAGCTTCGCGGATTTCATTGGACATCGATGCGTTGTTCTCGTACAGGTAGTACTTGACGCCGGATTCCTTCCACGCACGGATATACTGGGAGAACAGTTCCCAACCGATTCCGGAGTTAGTCGTCTCACGTCCGTGACCGGCCTTGGCTATTGACCAGTTCGTACAGTTGTGGACAATAAAATCATTGCATACATACGTATGGTCTTCCTCGACCTCGATGTTATAGACCACGTCCAGCCACTCGTGCTCGGTATCGTTGACCAACACATTGTGCTCGCAAAACTCACGGTCAATCAAAGCATGGCCATCTGGCTCAAGATTGCCAGCCTCGACCCAATCAGGTTCTCCGATATTGTTGCCATATCTACGCTTCTTTGCATAGAACGGATGGTTGCTGGTAACAATGAAATGAGTGATTGGCGAAACTACACGTTCTTCACATCCAGCGGCAACCAACTCATGCACCATCGCAAGCTTTGCCCCAGTCGCCACTACACGGCGATACCGCATCTTATGCGTCAGTACATAGTCACCTACCTTGATATCCTCGATGAACTTGGTACCTTCCATCGTGGTGATCCGATGACCTTTTGTGAAGCATGGAGATCCGCCGATCAACAAGTCGAATCCATTGAACTCGGTGTAGTCCGCCTTGAACACGTCACCACGTTCCTCGATGTCAGGGAAATTCTTTTTGGCTATTTTGATCGCACTCGGCTCGATCTCGTATGCGACATAGCGTTCAACGTCGATGCCTAGACGGCGAAGTGCTTCACGGCCACATGCGATGCCGTCAAACAAGCTTAGAACTTTCATTTTATTAAATCCTATTTTATTGTAATGCAAATATAGCAAAAACGGCTTGCTTTCGCAAGCCGCATAGATTATTCGGATTTGAGCTGCGCCTCAGTAATCATAGCGTTCGGATCATTGATATCTCGCTCGATAACCATGGAACCGTCTGCTGATCCAGCAAGATATGCTTTAAGGGAAACCTTTTCTCAAACATATCAGCTACAAGCTTTCCTTGTGGCCAGTCCTTGTTGATCGTCACGGTAAACAAAATGGCCACCGATTTCTCGGCGGCCATTCTGACAATTAACATATGGAGGATGTTAACAATTCGGATGATTCTGTAACGGAAGATGAGGGACTCGAACCCCCAAGCAGTTTTACCCACGGCGGAGTTCAAGTCCGCTGCCTTACCAGTTAGGCTAATCTTCCTCTAGCAGACTGCTAGTAGAAACGTGGGCTCGACATTGCACGCTTTTCGGCAGCGATGCGGTCACGTTCCTTGGCAATCTTCTTCAAGTTCATTCCACACTGTTTAGCGAACGACTTCGCAGACTTGCTCTGCTTTTCCCAGCGAGCTTGCTTCTGCTCCATAGTTTCTTCGACAAATTCCGTCTTCTCTTTCATTCTTCAACCTTTTGTTTAATTTTAACACCATCATCCAGAATCGAACTGGAATGTCCGGAATGAGGGTCCGGTGAACTAACCGTTATTCTATGATGGCATTTCGCTCCGGATGACGGACTTGAACCGCCGCTATCCTGATTACAAATCAGGCGCTTTACCAACTAAGCTAATCCGGAATTATACTATCTGTGTACATATCACTCATTCTCCTTCTGAGGCCCAGCAAGATGGTGTCTGTCGTGTTCTCCACGCTCGACATACATCCCCAGTTCCTTCAGCTTTCCGATAAGTTCATCAAACTTGCACTCCACCGTCTCCGTGACGACGTCTCCGCCGTCCAGCGACCAGATAGAGTCCTTCTTGGTCGTATGTTCTATCACGGCAGTTTCAGCCTTGTAGTCATAACGGATCCAGCTTACAAGATTGGTGACGGGTTCGATGTACTTCGTAACAGCAATGTCGGACGCATGCATACCTTGAAGGAACCCTTCAACGTGGCGAAACTTCCATATTGCGAATGTTACGATTTCCATCTACAATTCCCTTTTGATGCAGTTTATCAGTAGACCTTGGCATCCGGCTGCAAGTCACAGATCACGTCGCCAGGTTCCACCCAGATCTTGGGCATTGCATCAGCTACCCATCCGTCGAACGGTGCAACGACCTTCTCGACGATCTTTCCGTCCGGTGCGTAAATGTTTCCAATCACCTCGCCAGCACGGAACGTGTCTCCAAGACACTTGTTGTAGTCCATTACGCCTTCCTTGTGGGCATAGATAGACCTTACGATACAGCTCTGTACCATCGGCATCTTCTTCTCGAAGCGTCCACCATTCTGGGCGTACACCTCAAGTGACATGATCAGACGGTGGATGAACTGCACGTTCTTCTCGATTACCTTCTTGAATTCCGGACAGAATCCCATGCCGCCGAGTTCCACCGTGAATCCGACCTTGCCGGACTCGATTGCGAACTTCTTTGCGGTATTGGTAGCGGATTCGGTAACGATGTAGCAGATGCCCATTTCCTTGGCAAACTTTACATAGTCTTCCGCATAGTCGCTGTTCGATATTAAGATGCTGTTGGCACAAGCATAAGAGTTGTGGATGTCGATAACGATATCGCTTTCCATAATCTTCTGCTTGATCTGCTCGACAGCTTCTTCCGGGTTGAAATCCTCGTCCTTTCCATACATGCGGTTCATGTCGTTGGTAGACGGTGCATTGCCGGGAAATTCCCTTTCACACGCACGCAAGGCTGGCGTATTCACTATTAAGCTGCAGAGCTGGACTGAACCATGGTTCTCTTGCTGGATAGCGTTGTACGCCTTGATTGTGGAAAGCACGGCATTTTGTTCATCGCCATGCACTCCACATAGTAACAAGTATTTCATAAATAACTCCGATTGGTTGCCGATAAAATATAGCAACTATCAGTTTATTTAGCAAGCCATCGAAATGAGTACCGCAAACTTTCCGTTACCAGCCGAAATCTGGCCTTCGACATACGATTCGCAGAAGTTCACGGTTTCACTGCTGCCGCAAACGTAAGTCCAGTCGTACATTTCGAGTTCTTCCTCGTTGACCGTAGGAAATTCCTTCAAGATGTCTTCATGTTCCTTACCCATGAACAGCATATCCATAATCTTTCGTGCAGTATCCTTGTCGATGGTCTTTGCAACTTGTTCGAACCTCGGATACATTTCGGCAAAGAAGGTGTCGTCGTCGATGAGTTCGAACAGACCGGCTTCGTTGCTGTCGGAATCGGCTCGACGGATCTTGTGGCACGGATAGACATTACGCCGTTCGTTCCACTTCTTGTCGAACTGTGAGAGCTGTTCCTCGTTCATGACAGTCATGACGTGGCATGAGCTCGAATTGGTTTCAAACACGTTCATTCGTACAGTTTTCATAAAATTTCCTTTTGTAGTATCCACGGCTGGGCTCGAACCAGCGTATAAATCACCTCTTTAGGAGAGAGGGGCCATTCCAACTTGACGACGTGGATATATGCGTCCGGCCCGACTCGAACGGGCAACCTCGGCTTTCGGAGAGCCGCACTCTAGTCCATTGAGCTACGGACGCTAACATGCTTGGAATGTGCCGTGAGTACGCATGGCAAGCGCCGCTGCGGCGTAATTAAGATCATGCTCGCTAGGCTTATTGGTAGTATACAAGGTGACAAGTCGCAGAGCGACATTGTTATCCTTCACATACCATGCAAGCCGTTTTAATACAGACTTCAGACCCCATTCCATAGTGTCAGTTTCCGTATAGCAGCCGCCCCACAGTGCAAGGTAACCACCGCCACTTAGTGTGACGCCGATATATTTCTTGTCAGGTGGATCCAGTACAACTTCATCCACGTCAGCGATACCAGCCATTTTGTATGCGGTTGTAATAACGTAATTCAGCTGGCTGACTTCTTCCTCGGTCAGCTTGAACAAGTGTTCGTAACCATTACCCTTGAGCGACGCAATTACAATATACTGTACAAGGGAAACGAAGTCCTTTGTCACATACAAGTCGTCAGCATTACCGATCATAGGAATATGCACAGTTCCAGTATCGTCCGGAACCGGGAATTCCTCGATATCACGCATGCCGTCTTCGACGGTCAAGCAGTGTTCTGAACTGGAATTCGTCTCGAATACGTTAGGTCGTACAGTAATCATTTATGCCTCATAATAAAAAACGACCGAGCTGATCGGGTGCTTCGTACACATATCCGCTTTCAAAGATATGCGTTGTATTACGAATGGCAAGTTTCATCGGTCGACTTGTTATATCTTGCTCTCGGAAAAGGGTATGTCCAGTGGCCACCAGCACACCCACTCGCCTAGCATTATCCCACATCATACTCATGGGTGCCAATCAGCTCGGTTGAAAATAGTACAGCCAACGACGATTAAACCGTTGGCTGCTAATAGACCGTCCGCGAGTCGAACGCGGCACTGAGCGTTATGAGGGCCCGGCTTTCACCACATAAGCTAACGGTCTATTAAATTAATCTGCATATACTCCAATAAGCATTTTATTCGGAATCCATCTATGATAAACATGTGAAACCGAAAACAATGGGATATGCTTTTTAAATCGTTTTCTAACTGCAGTACTAGATAAATGTAATCTTGCAGTCAAACTTGTTCGCCGAGATTTGCGCAAGCCATCTCGGCGGGAATCACTCTGGGTAATCACTTCCAGTTCGGCATTGGGATGCCACAGCACTTTCCAATCACTGTCGGAGCGTCCACTGGACACTACGCCGTTGCTCCGGGACGACATGCCGTGCCCTAACCCGTCAGCACGGTAACGGTGCATTAGTCGTCACCGATTGCGTGACTTTCGTGCAGACCATAGCGTTAACCGCAGCCATGGATACGGTGTCGGTTTTTCAATCCCCACATAGATGGGTAATATGTCATCAACCAACAAGTTGATCGTGGTCTATAGGCACCGTCGGATGTTCGAGCTTTCCGATGACCTTCTTAGTTCCGTCTGGAAAGTACTTGATAATTTTGTCGCCTTCGGATCCGCAAACCGGTACGCCAGCTGCGAATGCTTTCTTGACGGCTTCAGCGCCAGCTTCTGAAACTATGCGCTGTAATTCCTCATGCGACAATTCTTCTATTTCGACCATAGACACCTCACAAAATTGGTGCGGAGTTTTCTTGTCGCCTATTCCGGACTGGCGACTAGCAGCAGAACGATACGTATGCTCATTGCTGTCCCTCGTAGTCGGGGTAGAGGGACTCGAACCCCCAGAAATACTAGTACCCAAAACTAGCGGCTTACCAATTAGCCCATACCCCGATTGTCCCTCACTGGTTCGCCGCCCAAACCAAAAAACGGCATTTATAGACAGTCCAGAAGAGATTTTGTCTTTACATCCGGTATCTTGAGGAGCTTTCTTCCCGGACGACCATACTGGCTACGCTGAGGTAGAAGCGCGTAGTTTTCTGGATACCCAAACACTACATCTTTGCAAGCTTTCTGTCCATAAGCCACAGATAGACCTTCCACAAAATCTGATTACGTCCGAACGGAAACGAACGGTCGTCGATGTAGACGTCCGCCATAATCTTCCGACCGAACTTGTCAGCTTCAAATCCATACTCGCCATCGTTTGAGTTGACGTTATGGAAGAAGAGCCGATTCCGTGTACAGAAGCGCATAGCGTCGTTCTTGTACTCGTAATCAGGAAACCTAGCTCCGCCAAAGTTCTCACGGCATGTCCACAGTATCACCTTGTCGCCCATTTGCTGGCGCTTTCTGATCCAGTTGACGACCGCCGAGTTCACCTTGGTATCCTTGGTGATCCGTGGCCACGAGTCGAACGCTATCGTAGAATCGAAGTCTACGGCTATGACTTTAGGCATAGGCCACCTCGGACTAGGATTTCTTGCGAGAACGGTCAATCTTGTAAGTACGGACGGTTTTACCAGTATCGGTAGTCAACCAGCCACGTTTTACCTTGGCCATACCGGCACGTTCCATTTCTCCGATGCGAGTGGAGAGCTTGGAGCAACCGAATTCATTCACGGCGTCAAGCCACGTAATTGTACGACCGGCCTTGAGCGCCTTCAAGATCATGGATCTCTGAGTAATCTTGTCAGTCTGCTTGAGAGTATCTGTTGATTTATTGGACATGATTTCTTCCTTCTTATGTTTGATGTTTAAAAAAGAAAGTAGGGCGTTCATCCGGGCGTTGGGCATCCCACTAGCTAGCATCACTAGGCCCCGCCGTTGTTCCCTCGTTTAAGGCCGTACGCACAACGAAACGGCCCCCTACAAATCTTAGTTCATCTGCTCGTTCTCGAACTTGTTTTCAAGTCCTTCGAACGCTGCGATGTAGGTCAAGAAGTGTTCCGACCAGCCAGAGATTTCGGCAGTCCATACACCACGGAAGTTGACTCCGTGCTTCTCTGCGCTTACGTCGCAGATGTAGTTGAACTTACCGAACGGCTTCGGAGTACGCTTGCCCGGATAGTCGCAGTCAACGGAGTCAGAGAACACGATGATACGGTCGAACTCAACGTCCTTGAAGTGGTTACGAGACCATTCAAGCACCTGGCGAGTGAAGATACCACCGCCGCCGACAGCGCAGCGAGCCACTACTCCATTCATTGCGAATCCACGAGGCGGACAGTCGACCGCAACGGATGCGTGCTTGTGTGCCAAGTCATCACCAGCGGTAACGACCAAGCTGAAGTCTTCGCACACGTTGGACGCCAGCATCGCCATAGCGCAAGCAACGTCAATACGAGTGAACTGGCTCTTGCTGGAAATCCTGGAGTCCATGGATCCAGACTTGTCCAAGATGAACAATGTCTTTCCAGGAAGCTTCGGCAAGTGCTTGTAGGACGAGATCATTGCGTCTTCAATTTCACGAGTATAGCCTTCAGCCATTCTCGCTGCCTTGATATAGTCGAGCGGCAAGAGCATGCTTCCCTTGAGGTTCTTCAAACCTTCCTCAACAACACTGCGCTTAACCTTGTTGTTCACAAAGTTAGCCATGTTGCGCAAGAACGCAAGACCACCGAGACGCTTTTCCTGAATGAGTCGAGTCCATTCGTCGGCCTTCTTGTCTGCGGACACAGCGGAAATAGCTACTTCCCACGTATCCGGCGTCTTCAAGGTACGATCCTTGATGCGCTTGAACAGTGCGGCCTCATCTTCATTCTTCGGAGTCGGATGCACCATGCGGAGCACGTCACGGAGCTTGATCACTGCGTCACGGTCATACTTGGCGAATTGGTATTCGTCGAAGTTATGGAACGATTCTGCAAGACCACGCTTCACGCAATTTGCCAGCGGATGCTTCTTGTCCTTCCAATAAATCGCAAGGAAGTCACATAGCATGTCTGCACGTGTGATGATCCTCGGAAGGATATCCTTCACGTACACCTTATGCGATGCGTACTTCGTCATTTCCGCTGCGATGAACAGCGGCGTGTGGCGCAGCTTCTGCTTCTCACGGCATTCAACCGCAAGCTTTGCGACTTCCACAGCGTCACACTGCGGAATGATTTCTGCGATCTGGTCGGACACGCTGGTGCCATCGGCATAGGCGATGTCTTCCCAAAGTAAGTTGGCGAGCACGAGTCGACGAAGCAGTTCCATGTTAGACTGCTTCGCAGCATAAGCACCGGTCCCGCCAGCAAGGCGGACAGTAGTATCCACCGAATTGCCCTTTGTGGACGGATTTAGCTTTGACATGATTTGTCTTCCTTTGTTTGATTGTTGTAAACACTTTTCCTAACGTTTTCACGGTAACTTTCGTACCCCGCTAAATTAACCGGTTGGCGACCACATACACGGGTGATCAACTCCCAGAAGGTCACGTTGTCGTCGGTGTTAGGTGTGCTGGATTCACCATATTGTTCACTAGTCTATATGGCTAACCAGAAAATAAAAAGAACCAGAGAATAAGCGAACAGAGCGTCTTTTTCGTTGCTCTACCAGGCTGAGCTATTCGCCGCATAATAGCTAGGCGGCGAAGCCGGATTCGAACCGACGACCCACGGCACCTTTTGCGAAGTATCCCTACCCTATCACTGCTGGTTCATACTCGTGTGGAGAATAAGCGTACATGGTATTTTTGAGCGGATTTACAGTCTGCGAAGTAACCATGCACTACACTGCCACATTTTTTTATACTTGATTAATACCTATGGAATTGGCGACCAAAGTGTTTTTAGCGCTCTACCAATTGAGCTACGCACCACCTTACGGATAGCACGGTTGAACTCGAATCAACAACCACTCGATTAACAGTCGATGCATCTCTAGTCTGT
>Ga0310696_10003810_pt1 | contig 18702 bp, 14 predicted proteins | sample AusTroGonzalo_MG_4_FD_203885 | JGI IMG/M metagenome (GOLD analysis project Ga0310696, IMG submission 203885) | Bovine rumen microbial communities from tropical cattle in Woodstock, Queensland, Australia - Gonzalo_02 (v2) (version 2) | ecosystem: Host-associated > Mammals > Digestive system >...
GCAATGGGTGGAAGACATCGAGGGCATGATTGTGGTTCCCGTAGAAAGCTAAAAAAAATGAGACCTCCGACGAGGCCTCATTTTTTATTTCAGTTCCAGGGGATTTCGCTTCAGGTAAGTGATTACCCTGGCGATTTCCTTATAGAAAGGCGTATCTTCGAGGATCTCCGGCTGGATGGTACGGATTTGCTCATAAACAGCCCTTGAGGTATCGCACAGATCGGCCTTTATGCCCAGGCAGTCGGTGGCCTGAGCGAGGGCGATGAAGTGGATGGCCATGACCTGGTAGGCGTTCTCCACTACCTGGCGGCAAAGAAGCGCGCTGTTGGTGCCCATGGACACGATATCCTGGTTGTCGTTGTTGTTGGGAATGCTGTGTACGTAATTGGGCATGGCCAGGGTCTGGCACTCGGCCGTGGTACTGGTGGCGGTGAACTGGCAAGCCTGCATGCCATAATTCAGGCCCAGGGTTCCCTTGTTCAGGAACGGGGGGAGGATGCCGTTGATGCGGTCATGGAACAGGTAATTCAACTGCCTTTCCGTGAGCATGGTAAGGCGCACCAGTGCAATCTTCACTTTATCTTCTTCCAGGGATACGTAATCACCATGGAAATTGCCTCCGTGGTAAACGTACTGCGTATCGGGATCCACGATGGGATTGTCGCAGGCCGAGTTGAATTCGTTTTCCAGAACTTCCTGGGCAGCGGCGAGGGTATCGTAGATGGGACCCAGGATCTGGGGGGTGCAGCGAAGCGAATAGTACGCCTGGACTTTCTTTTCGAATACGGTCTCTTTATGGACGCCGGTGTATAGTTCCAGTTCGCGCTTGGAGAAGCAGCGGGAGGTGGCGGCCAGTTCGCGCAGTCTTCTGGCAATAACCTGCTGGCCTTTCTGGCGGCGGCATTCGTTCAGGGGTTCGGCCATGAAATCGTCGTAGGAGCCGGCAATTTCGTTCATCCAGACGGCGGCCAGGGTAGCCCAGTCCAGCAGGCGGGTGGCCTGGAACTGGTTCACCAGGGACACGCCCGTCATCACGGAAGTGCCGTTGACGGCCGATAAGCCCTCGCGGATATGGATTTCCATGGGTTTGAGGCCGCACTCGGCCAGGACATCGGCCGCGGGACGCCATTCTCCCTTATAATGGACTTCTCCCTCACCGATAAGGGCCAGGGCCATATGGGCCAGTTGCACCAGGTCTCCGCTGGCGCCTACGCTGCCGTGGCGGGGAATAAAGGGAAGGATGCCCCTGTTGATAAACTCCACCAGCAGCTTCACCACGTCCGGATGGATGCCGGATTTTCCCTGCAGGAAAGTGCCCACGCGGGCTACCATGGCCGCCTTGACGGAGGCATCGCCCAGGGGCTTTCCAGCACCGGTGGAATGGCTGCGGATGATATTGTACTGAAGGTCTTTAAGGTATTCGTCATCTACTCTCCACTGGGCCATGGGGCCAAAGCCGGTATTGATACCATAAATGACTTTGTCTTTGTGGAACTGCTCCAGGAACTGGTAACAGCGCTCCACCTGGGCCATGGCTTCCGGATCGACGGTAAATTCTTTGTCGCGGAAGACGATGTCCTCCACTTGTTTATAGGTCAAATAATTCATTCCAACTAATTTGGCCGCGAATTTACACAGAATTTCGGAAATATCATAGGAATAACGCATCGGAATGACTACCTTTGGAAGATTTAAAACCAAAAACTATTATGGATTCCGCAACTGTTCTCAAGTATTTTCAGGAAATAACGCATATTCCCCGTGAATCCGGCCACGAAGGCCCCATCACCGCCTATCTGCAGAAGTTCGCCGCTGACCACGGCCTGCCCTGCAAAACGGATAAGACCGGCAACGTACTCATTACCAGGCCCGCATCGGCCGGGAAAGAAAATGTCCCCACCCTGGTCCTCCAGGCCCATCAGGACATGGTCTGCGAGAAAAACGCCGGCTTCGACTTCGATTTCCTTACCCAGCCCATCCCTTATGTAATAGAAGACGGATGGATGGTAGCCAAAAATACTACTTTGGGGGCCGATGACGGAATCGGCATCGCCGCCTGTCTGGGCCTGCTCGCCAGCGACCTTCCTCTGGGCAAACTGGAGTGCCTGTTCACCATCTCCGAAGAGACCGGAATGGACGGCGCTTTTGCCCTGGAGCCGGGCTTCTTCGAGGGCAATACCCTCATCAACCTGGATTCGGAGGACGAGGGCCAGATGTTCGTGGGCTGCGCCGGCGGCCTGGATACCACCGCTTCTTTCGAGTTCCATAGGGAAGCCCTCCGCAAAGGCTATAAGACCCTGAAGGTCTGCGTCTGCGGAGGCCAGGGAGGCCACAGCGGGGACGATATCAACAAGGGACGCTGCAACGCCGTACGCGAGCTGGTGCGTTTCCTCTTTACGGAAATGCAGTATGATTTCCAGCTCATTAGCATCGAGGGAGGCAACAAGCCCAACGCCATAACCCGCGAGGCCCATGCCATCCTGGCCGTTCCGGCCGATGAAGCCGAGGATATGGTGGCCGATGTCAAGGCCTTCAGCGACATCCTGTCGGCCGAGTATTCTACCTCCGACCCTCAGGTCCACGCGGTCTGCGAGCCTTGCAGCTGCGAGGAGAAGCCCATCGAAGAGGGAGACGCCTCCAACATCATCGCCACCCTTCTGGCCTGCCCGCACGGGGTAGAGCGCATGTCGGCCGATATCCCGGGCCTGGTGGAGACGTCCACCAACCTCGCCGCGGTCCATACCGAGGGGGATGTCATCAAAGTGATTACGAATCAGCGCAGTTCCGTGGTTTCTGAACTGCATGCCCTGGCGGAGAGGGTGGAAGCCGCCTTCTTCCTGGGATCTTTCGACGTGGAGCACCACGGAGAGTATCCGGGTTGGAAGCCCAACCTCAAGTCCCACATCCTGGAAGTATGCGTTGCCTCGTACAAGAAGCTCTTCGGCTATGATCCGGAGGTGAAAGCCATCCACGCCGGCCTGGAATGCGGCCTCTTCCTGGAGAAGTTCCCGCACCTGGACATGATTTCCTTCGGCCCCACTCTCCGGGGCGTCCACGCCCCCGGCGAAAAGCTGGAACTGGCTTCCCTGGACAAATTTGTCGCCCACCTGAACGACGTAGTGCTGAATTGGGAATAGCATGATTCAGATTGCTCCCTCGATGTTATCGGCCGATTTTCTGCATCTGGAAAGGGATGTGGAAATGGTGAATGAGTATGCCGATCTTTTCCATCTGGATATTATGGACGGCACTTTTGTGCCCAATATTTCTTTTGGATTTCCGGTGGTGGAAGCCATCGCCAAAAAGGCAAGGAAGCCTCTGGATGTGCACCTTATGATAGTGCATCCGGAGAAGTATGTGGAGCGTTTCGCCCAGGCGGGAGCCGCCTATATCAGTTTCCACTATGAGGCGGCCCTGGAGAACTCCGAGGCCATTATCGGCCAAATCCAGGCGCTGGGCGTGAAGGCCGGCATCGTCATCAATCCGGACTGCCCGGTGGAAGCCATCTTCCCGCTGCTGCCGAAGGTGGACTTCGTGCTCATCATGAGCGTTTTTGCGGGCTTTGGAGGCCAGCAGTTCATCCAGGGATCCTTAGACCGTGTGAGGGCCGTAAGGGCCGAATTGGACCGTTTAGGCCGCAAAGACGTGCCGGTGGAGATTGACGGAGGCGTCGGCCCGGTAAATGCGGCGGAGATTATTGCCGCCGGGGCCGGGATTCTGGTGGCCGGAAGCGCCGTATTCAAGTCCGAGAACCCGCAGGAGGCCATCGAATCCATGCGAAACGCCTGATTCTCCTGCCATTTTGTCAGAAAAGCCGTTGCTCTTTGCAATGGCTTTATTTTTGTTTATATTTGTATGATTTAAACCTTAATACTTACGCATGATTACACACGATCTTCGCGCCGTTGCAGACGCGATCATTGACAAGAAAGGACAAGACGTGGTTTCCCTGGACCTGAGGGCCATTGACGGCGCCATCACGGACTTTTTCGTGGTGTGCGACGGTTCCAACACCACCCAGGTGGGCGCCATCGCCGACAATATCGCAGAAAAAATGAAGGAAGAGGGCCACACCCTCTACCGCAGCCAGGGAGAAGGCAACAATTTCTGGATCATCCAGGATTACGGCAATATCGTGGTACACATTTTCCTGAAAGAATACCGCGATTTCTACCACCTGGAAGATTTGTGGGCCGATGTTCCCCGCAAAGAATACAAGGAGCGCAAGGCTCCTGCCAAAAAGACTAGCAAAGAATAAGAATGGCCAATCAGAAAAAAGACCCCGGTGGTCGCAAGATATTTCAAGTCCGCTTCAACCTTTCGTGGCTGTATTTCCTCCTTCTGCTGGGAATAGGCTATCTGCTGATGAACAATCAGCGAAGCGCTTCTCCTGAGAAAGTGGAATGGGCCGAAGTCCAGACCATGATCAAAGAGGGCGACGTGGCGGAAATCGTCTTCGTCAGAAACGATTTCAAGGGTGAAATCAAGATTCGTCCGGAAAAGCTCGGAAAATATGCCGACAAGTTCCGCGGCGGCGTTGTACCCAAGCGGGCTCCCCAGTTCTATTTCCTGGTCTCTACCAAGTTTGACCCGGAAGCCAGCTTCGGCTCCCTGAACCAGGAACTCCCGCTGCAGAGCCAGTTCAAGGTCATCATCCGCAACGAAGACCATATCTGGATGGATATCCTCCAGATGGCTTTCCCGCTGCTGCTGTGCATCCTCTTCTGGATCTGGATGTTCCGTGGCATGAGCCGCGGCGGTGCCGGTGGTGGCCCGGGTGCTGGCGGTTTCAACCCGTTCAATACCGGCAAATCCACCGCCCGTGAAACTGAGAAGGGCGATGTGAAGGTTACGTTCAAGGACGTAGCCGGCCTGTATGGCGCCAAGGATGAAGTGATGGAGATTGTGGATTTCCTCAAGAATCCCCAGAAATACACCGCCCTGGGCGGCAAAATCCCCAAGGGAGCCCTTCTGGTGGGCCCTCCCGGAACGGGTAAGACCCTGCTGGCCAAGGCCGTGGCAGGGGAGGCCAACGTTCCGTTCTTCTCCATTTCGGGTTCCGACTTTGTGGAAATGTTCGTGGGCGTGGGTGCTTCCCGTGTACGCGACCTCTTCCGCCAGGCCAAAGAGAAAGCCCCGTGCATTGTGTTTATTGACGAGATTGATGCCGTAGGCCGCGCCCGTGCCAAGAACGGAGGCTTCTCTTCAAATGATGAGCGTGAGAACACTCTGAACCAGCTTCTTACGGAGATGGACGGTTTTGGCACCAACAGCGGTGTCATTGTCCTGGCCGCCACCAACCGTGCCGATATCCTGGACCAGGCCCTCATGCGTGCCGGCCGCTTCGACCGCCAGATCCATGTGGAACTGCCGGAGCTCAAGGAGCGCGAGGAAATCTTCCAGGTACACCTGAGAAATATCAAGGTGGCCGATGACTTCAACCTGGAATTCATGGCCAAACATACGCCCGGTTTCTCCGGTGCCGATATTGCCAACGTGTGCAATGAGGCGGCCCTTACCGCCGCACGCCGCAATCATGAAAAGGTTGAGCAGCAGGACTTCCTGGACGCTGTTGACCGTATCATCGGCGGCTTGGAGCGCAAGTCCAACACCATTCTGACGCCCGCAGAAAAGCGCACCACCGCCTATCATGAGGCCGGTCACGCCCTGGTGGGCTGGCTGCTCCCGTACGCAGACCCTGTGTTCAAGGTAAGCATCATCCCCAGAGGCAAAGCCCTGGGACTTACCTGGAGTCTCCCGGAAGAGCGTAAGAACTGGCGCAAGAGCGTGATGCTGGACAAGATGTGCATGCTCCTTGGCGGCCGTGTAGCAGAGGAAATCATCAACGGAGAACCGTCTTCGGGCGCCCTGAACGACCTCGAACGCATGACAGGCATGGCCTACGGAATGGTCCAGTACCTGGGTATGAGCGAGAAGGTGGGTACGCTCTCCTTCTACGATTCCAGCGGATCCAAGGGATACAACCTGGTAAAACCTTATTCGGAGAAAACGGCCGAACTCATGGACCAGGAAGTGAAGGCCATCGTGGAAGGCGTACACCAGCGTACGCGAAAGATTATCGACGACCACAAGGACGAATTCATGCAACTGGGAGCCCTCCTTTTGGAAAAAGAAGTTATCTTTGCAGAAGATATTGAAAAGATCCTCGGTCCCAAGGTAAAACCTGCGGTAGAGGACCAGTTCATCCCTCAAGAAGAAACAGCAGCACCCGCGAATGAATAGTACCGTCAAACGCACTATATTTGGATTGCTCTTCCTGGCAGTAATGCTGGGAGGGCTTCTTTTTTACGAAACCCTCTATGTAATCCTGTTCGCCTTCATCACGGGCGTGATGCTCTTTGAGTTCTACAGGATGACCATGGGCAGCGCATACCCCCAACTGCAGCGCCTGGCTATAGTGGTCGGAGTTTTCATCTTCCTGGCGGCCAATTATTATTTCTTCTCGGGGCATCTGGCCACTTTCGTTTCTTTCAGCATCATCGCCATCCTGCTGCTGATGGTGCGCACCATTCTCCAGAAAGACCATTCGGACTTCCTCAAGACCGGTTACCTGTATGCGGGTCTGGTCTATATCGGCCTGCCACTGGCCCTTTCCAATGCCGTGGTCAGCGCCACAGGGGAGTACAGCGGTATTCTCATGGTGGCTTTCTTCTGCATTATCTGGGCCTCGGATACCGGCGCCTACTGCTTTGGCATGCTGTTCGGACAGAAGCTTTGGCCTGCCAAACTGTGTCCGACCATTTCTCCCAAGAAATCCTGGGCGGGTGCTATCGGCGGCATGGTGGCCAGCCTGCTGGCTGCCTGGATTCTGAAATGCGTTGGATGGCTCCCTTACCCGCTGGTGCATGTGTTGGTAATGGCCGCGCTCATGAATGTACTGGGAGTCATGGGAGACCTTTTCGAATCCCTCTGGAAGCGTTCTGCCGGCATCAAGGATTCCGGCAACATCATCCCCGGTCACGGCGGCCTCATGGACCGCTTCGACAGCGCTCTCTTCGCCATTCCCACCGGCTATATCTATCTTCTTCTCTTTGGACTCGTCTAGTCAGTTATGAAAAGAATCAAACTCACCAAGATCGATAACGACTCCTACGGTACCATCCTCACCGCGTGGTGCATCTGTGCCGTACTCATTTTCCTGTCGGCCAGATACATTCCCATCGTATGGGTGAGCATTCCCCTCTGCGTGTTCATGGTCGTGTTCATGGTGTTCATCACCTGGTTCTTCCGCGTGCCGGACCGTGAAACCCCGGATTCGGAGAATGAGCGCCTGGTCACCTCCGTAGCCGACGGAAAGGTGGTCATCGTAGAGAAAGTTTTCGAGAAGGAATACCTGCAGCGGGACTGCATCCAGATTTCCGTGTACATGGATTTCTTTGACGTCCATTGCAACTTCTGGCCCGTTTCCGGTATGGTTACCTATTATAAATACCATCCCGGCAAATACCTCCTGGCCTTCCATCCCAAGTCCTCGGAGCTGAACGAGCATTCTTCTTCCTGCATGAAGAATGATTACGGTGAGGTGTTCTTCAAACAGATTGCCGGTACCTTTGCCCGCCGCATCGTGTGCTACTCGGAGCCCGGTAAGATGGAGTACCGTGGAGAGCAGTGCGGTGTTATCAAATTCGGCTCCCGCATAGACCTGTTTGTCCCGCTGGAAGCCGAAGTAAAAGTAAAGGTAGGAGATAAGGTAAAGGCCGTAGAAGATGTACTGGCTATTTTACCTGATCATTCTTAATTAATTCAACCAAACGATCGACAGCCTCGTCCTCTGGTATGTGCCGGAGGACGGGTTCTTTTTTACGGTAGAGGGTCACCTTGCCGGCGCCTTCTCCCACATAACCGTAGTCGGCGTCCGCCATCTCTCCGGGGCCGTTCACAATGCAGCCCATGACGGCGATCACCACGTCCTTGAACTGGCCGGTGGCCTCTTTGACGCGGTTGAAGGTCTCTTCCAGGTTGTACAGCGTGCGGCCACAGCCGGGACAGGCGATGTATTCCGGCTTGTAGAATATACGGCGGCAGGCCTGCAGAAGCTCGTCCTTGAGGTATTCGTCTTCCAGGGGGATGTCATCCACTTCATGGTTAAGAAGGGGAGCGCCGTAGTCGCAGGCTGCCTTAAGGATAGATTCTTCGCGTTCGCCCAACATGACAGGTGCCTGGGCATTTGAATACCGGTGGGCCAGATACTGCGCCACGGGAAGTTCGTTCTGCGGGGGCTCCGTAAGGGAAACACGGATGGTGTTGCCGATGCCTTCTTCCAAAAGAGTGGAGATGGCTACGCAACTCTTGATGCGGCCGCTGTCGCCGTTGCCGGCTTCCGTCACACCCACGTGCAGGGGGAACACAACCCCACGCTCCTTCATCAGGCGGGCCAGGTTGCGGTAGGCGTTCACCATCACAACAGTGTTGGAGGCCTTGAGGGAAACCACCACATTGTAGAATCCGGCCTCTATGCACATTTCTACCCATTCCATGGCAGCCAGGGCCATGGCCTCGGGGGTATTGCCGTATTTCTCCACGATATACTTGCCCAGCGAGCCATGATTAAGGCCGATGCGGATGGCGCGGTCATACTGCTTGCAAAGGCCCAGAAACTGGCCGAAGAGGGCGCGGGCCTTGTCGTGGTCCGGATGGAAGTTTCCCGGATTGATGCGGATCTTTTCCACCACCGGCACCACGGCCATGGCAATCTCGGAGGAAAAGTGGATATCGGCCACGAGGGGAGTGTCTATACCATCGGCCCTCAAACGCGCCTTGATCTCTTCCAGGTGCTTGACATCGGCCATGGAAGGCACGGTGATGCGGATGAGTTGCGAGCCGGCGGCGGCCAGGAATTTGCACTGCGCCACAGTGGCTTCCACATCGGAAGTATGGGTATTGCACATGGTCTGGACCACGATAGGGTGGCCGCTGCCTATGAGAACGTTGCCGCCTACGCGGACGGTACGGGTTTCCAATAATTCTCTCATATTATTGATTCTGTTGCTGTTGGGCCACCATCTTTCGCGCCAGCCGTCTAAGCTGGGCTTTGGTATGGCCATATCGGGGGGTCAATTGATAATAGAGGCCGAAGGTGACGCCGGCGTCCAGGGGGTAGGCAAAGCGGTAATACCATTGGCTGACGTAATCCGGTTGCCAGAAGGAGCTCCAGCCCCATTTGCCGTTGACCATCAGGTGGAACTCGAAGGGGTTGAACATAAGTCCCAGGCCCAGACCGCCCTCCACGCCGTAGGTTAAGCGGCGGTCGTAGTCGTGGAAAGCATCCACATACTTCTCATATTCTTCGATTCCCACGTAGTCGTCATCCAGCACGCGATGGATCTTGAGGCGGTAGCCGCCATAGATGCCCAATTTGGCTATGACCTTGAAATGCTCGCCCATGTCCAAATGGAAATGGGAAAGGAAGAAGGCTTCCGGAACGGTCATCTTGGCTTTATAGGCCCCGGATTCGGTGAAACGGTAACCCGTCTCCCCATTCCGCTTGAACTCATAGCCTTCATAGTTCATCTGGGCTCCGATCTCCATTCCCATGTTGGGGAAGATGCCGAACATGGTAAAGTGGCGCACCAGCGAAAAGCCGTAAACCGGATACTGGGGCTGCCAAAGGACATAGCGGTCGGGGTTGAAAAAACCATATTGGAGAGATGCCCCTCCGAATACGCCAAACATCCAGTAGTCGTTGGGAGCGGCAATATTCACCTTCACGCTGTCCAGATAGGAATTGGTTACGGAATCCGGCAGGGCGAAGAACTCTTCATCCAGATTGACCTGGGCCCGGGAAAGCCAGCTGCAGCACAGAAGGGCTGCTACTAGAGCAATGACTCGTCTCATTCGAACATCTCCTTCAAATTAATCTTCCACACCATCTCGGACCTTTCCAACACCTGAATGAGGAAACTGTCTTCCAATTTGAAGAAACGCACCTTTTCAGGCTGTTTCTTTTCCAGCAGCACACCGGTGTCCACCATGCCGTTGCGGTTCTTATCCTCGGTTATACGGATGCAGTAGGATCCCTGGGAGAGATAAGGGAATACCACGGGGCCGCTCTTGTCAATCAGGAAACTGCGGATGACCTTGTCCCGTTTCTCCGAGAGCAGTTCCACCAGGTAACGGTTGTGTACGCCACTGAGTTCCAGCGTAATGGAACTGAGTTTGTCGTCATTGGGCAGCGTTACCTTCAGCTGGGTGCTGTCGTTGTAGAAACCGTTGACATCGCGGAACTTCCGGTGAGGAATCTTCAGATAATAATCGTAGCCCAGCTGGAAAGGCTCCGTGGGCATCACCTGGAAATGACGCAAGTTGGTAGTATCCTGGATAACCTTGACACGACCAGGCGCTTCTTGCTGGCGGGGATTCACGCTATAGAATGTAAGGGAATCCCATCCGTCCTCGATGAGGGGATATTTGAACTCGATGTCAAAGCCATACTGCTCCACCGTCTTGGGATCGGCCTTGGCCGTAAAAACGGCGATGGTATCCTCGTGCTTGCGGTCCCGGTAGTTGTTCTCCATTTTCATGAGCTCGGCCCTCTGTTCCTTGGTATAGGTGAGCTTGACCAGTTCTTCCTGGGGAACGAGTCTGCCGATGGTGTCCGTCTTGTCGTACTTGACCAGCAGCTGGAGGGTATCCGGCATTTTGCGCTGATCGTTCACCCAAAGTTCCAAAGAGTCAAACTGCTTGTTGAACTGGTGGATGAGTTTCTCCCGGGGGAGACCCTTGATACGCATATCGTGGATAACGGCGTCAGGAGCCATGAACGTGAGGTAGGCCGTGCGCGGTCCCACCCTTTCCTTCTTGACAATATACTGCTTGGACGGGCGCTCGCGGAAGAGGTTCAACTCAATCTGGGCGTGACGGGCCAGGCACAGGGCCGTATCTTTCATGTTGAATTTCATGAACTCGTACAGACTGTCGTTAAACACGATGCTGGGCCTCAGGAGGCTGTCCAGGAAGGCGATACGCTCGGTTTCCGGATCGTACATGTTGTTGTTGTTCTCGTCCTTGATGGCGTAAACACGGTACAGCGTATCCGGAATGTTGCGGATGGCAAAAAAGCCCCAGTCGTCGGTTTTGGCGGCGGCCACCGGCCGTTTGAGAAAGACGGCCGAGTCGGAATGGTCCTTATACAGGAGCACGGTGGCACCCTGTACGGGCATGAGAGTGTTGCAGTCCTGCACCAGGCCCGTAACACACATGGAATCAATCACATCTCCGGTGGAGAACACCAGGGTATAACCGGGGAAGAGGTTGCCTTCATTGTTGTCGGCAATGGCCCCCGTCAAATCCAGTGTATAGGTAGTATTGCTGTCCAGCTCGCTTTCAAAACTGATGTCCAGGCCCTTGCCGCGAATGACGGACTTGGGCTTTTTCTCCAGCGGAGGGGAGAGGTAAATGGCATTTGCCTCCTTGATCTTAACGTATTCGTTGAAGGTAAAACGCAATTTGGTCTTGGTGGACATATTGGTACTCCCTGGCATGGGAGAAACCTTGACAAGCACCGGGGGAATGGTATCCTTGGGACCACCGGACGGGGGTGTGGTGGTATTGGCGCACCCCGAAGGAAACATCAGGGAGCCCAGGATGAGCGATGCCGGAATGAGTGGCAGGATTTTTTTCAGAGGATGACGGCTCATAGTTCGCTACGGGTAACGTTCTCGATTCCTTCAATGGAAGAGAGTTTCTTGATTATTTTGTCCAGGACGTCTTTGGAATTCACATACAGGTCTATGTATCCCTCGAACAAACCTCCTTCGGCCACCAGGTTCAGGCGGCGCATGTTCATGCCCATGACCAGCGACACGCGGCGGGTAATCTCGTTGAGCATGCCCACGCGGTCCAGTCCCTTGATGGTGATACGGACCGGGAAGGAGGTGTCTTCGGCCTGCTCCAGCCACTTGGGGACCACCACCCAGTCTCCGTGGCGGGCGGCAATCCTGTCGGCCACAGCGCAGGTTTTCTTATGAACGGTGATAGTGCCGTCCGGCGCCTTGATGCCTATCACGGCGTCGCCGGGAATGGGATTGCAGCAGGTGGCAATGGAGAAATGGGGAGCATTGGGATCCGTAGAGCCAATGATAAAAGTCTCGCCGGTTTTCTCCTGTTCCTTGGACTCCGAACGGAACATCTTCCGGATCCAGGAGAGTTTGCCGCCGGAAGAGCGTTTCAGCACTTCCGGAAGGTTGTCCAGGTTTACCTGGCCCATGGCGACGGCGTAGTAAAGTTCGTCGCGGGAATCCATTCCATAGGCCACATCCAGGCGCTGGAGGGTGGCCTCGTCGCATTCGTAGGCCAGGTCTTTGACGGCCGATTCAAGGGTGTTGCGGCCATATTCCAGCGTCTGCTTGCGCTGGGTCTTGAAATAATCCGTCACGATGGTGCGGGCGCGGTGTGTCTGCAGGAATTTGATCCACTCGGGCTGCGGTTTTCCGTCTTCAGCCGTTATGATCTCCACCTTGTCGCCCGTCTTGAGTTCCTGGCTCAGTTTCACCAGTTTCTGGTTCACCTTGGCGGCGATGGCCTTGTTGCCCACTTCGGTATGGATGGCGTACGCAAAGTCCAGGGCCGTGGCGCCCTTGGGCAGGCTTCGCTGCTCGCCACGCGGAGTAAAGACATAGATATCGGGGGAGGTGAGGTCCTTGTGGATGATATCCAGCAGTTCCAGGGCATTGACATCCGGATTCACCAGGATGCCCTTGATGCGGTCCAGCCAGGCATCCATCTCATAATCACCCTCGCCCATGATACCGTGCTGCTTGTAGTTCCAGTGGGCGGCGATGCCTTTCTCGGCTATGTCATCCATACGCCGGGTGCGGATCTGAACCTCCACCCAGACTCCGGAATTGCTCAGCAGGGTACAGTGCAGGGCCTCATAGCCATTGGACTTGGGATGCTTGACCCAGTCCCTAAGCCGTTCCGGCATGTACCGGTAGATGCCCGTGATGATGGAGAAAATGTGGTAGCACTGGTCACGCTCGCTTTCGGAAGAACGGGGGTCCGCATCGAAGATGATGCGGATGGCATACAGGTCATAGACTTCTTCGAAACTCACGCCCTTGGTCTGCATTTTCTGCCAGGCCGAATAGGGCGTCTTGATACGCTTCTTGATCTCGAAATGGAAGCCGGCTTTCTCCAGGGCAGCCTCGATAGGGAGGACGAAATCGGCCATTTCCCGGACTCTTTCCTCTGCTCCGCGCTCAATCCGGGCTTTGATATCCGCATAGGCATCAGGTTCCTTGTAACGAAGCCAGATATTCTCCAGTTCCGTCTTGATGCTGTACAGGCCCAGGCGGTGAGCCAGCGGAATAAAGATGAACATGGTTTCCGACAGGATCTTGTCCCTCTTGTGCTCCGGCATGTGCTCTATGGTGCGGCAGTTGTGGAGGCGGTCGGCCAGTTTGATGAGGACCACCCTCACGTCGTCGTTCAGGGTCAGGAGGATGCGCTTGAAATTCTCCGCCTGGAGGCTCTGCTGGGAAATATCGGTTCCCCGGGTCTTCTGCTCCGTATCCAGCACATTCTTGATCTTGGTGAGGCCGTCCACCAGCGAGGCAATCTTGTTCCCGAAGTGCTCCCGGATATCTTCCACGGTATAATCCGTGTCCTCCACCACGTCGTGGAGAAGGGCGGCCGATATGGACTTATAGCCCAGGCCGATGTCGTCCACCACAATCTGGGCCACGGCGATGGGATGCAGCATGTAGGGTTCTCCGCTGCGGCGCCGCACATTCCGGTGGGCGTCGTTGGCAAATTCGAAGGCCTTTTTCACGACCTCCATCTCCTGCATGTTCGCACATCGCTTTTGGGCCGATGCCTTCAGCACTTCCCAATCCCGGGAAATAACCTCGTAGTCTTTTTCTCCAAACTCAGAAAAGCTCATAGCGTAATGGTATTTGGAAGCCCCTCCTTGCGTTCGCGGATGGCTTCTGCATTCAGTTGATCAAGTTTTTCTATAGTGATCCTGTGCTTGTCCACATTCTGGAAAGCATAGGACAGTTCAGCTCCGTAAAGGATGATGGTCCATCCGATATTCAGCCAGATCATGAAGAGGGGAAGGGCGGCCAGGACACCGTAAACAGCGCTCTGCTTGGCCACCATCACCTGCGTCTCCAGATACAGGAACTGCACCACGGCAAAGACGATGCCTGAAATGAGTGCCGCCTTGAGGGCATGCTTCTGGTGCACGCGGGTTCCAGGAATATACTTGTACATGGTGTCCAGGATGAGCACGATGATGCCCGTGAACATCAGCCAGGACACAAATGATTTGAGATGGTCCGAGAAGAAGAGCCTCTGGGGAAAGACCAGGTCCAGCACATGGGAGTAAACCACTGACCCAGAGAAGAAGATGATGACCACAAAAGGCGCCAGGATGGTAATCCCTATGACGACGCCTATCATCTTGATGAAGTTGGGATCCCTATCAACCTTCCAGACATTGTTGAAGACGGAACGGACCGTGATCATCAGGGAAATTACAATCCACACGAAAGTAAACATGGATATGAAGCCGAAGAGCCCGCTCTCAGCAGTGCTGACGATGTTATCGGCCGCATTCATGAGCGTTTCCACAATGCGCTCATTGCCCAGATTGGCGTGGATGATCTGCGCAAACTTGTCCCGGAGGCCCAGGCCGTCCGTCAGATAGAAGCCGATGGCTATGGCCGGCACTACCGCCATCATGCTGCGGTAGGCAAGGGCCGTGACCTGGTAGGCGATCTTCTGGGTGGAGAAAGTATTGATCATCAGGACAACCGTCTTGGCATCCCGGACCAGGCGGGCTTTCCAGCGGGAAAAGTCCTCTTCGTTGATGAGCCAGAGATCATGCGTCAGGAAGCGCACAATGCGGGTGATCCAGATGGAAATCCACCGGAGAATCACTTCGACCTTATGCCCTAACTTCCTGAACATCAGAACAGTGTTAATTCCTGATCCGTTGACGGATTCTTAGCGTCGCCCTGCATGACAGGCTGGCCTATCATCTTCATGAAGGCTTCTTCGTCAATCACTTCCACTCCCAGGTCGGCCGCTTTCTTGAGCTTTTCCGGACCGGGTTTGGTGCCGGCCAGGAGATAATGCGTCTTTCCGCTCACGGAAGAACTGTTCTTGCCTCCGTGGGCTTCAATCAGGGCCTTCATGGCATCCCGGGAAATGCTGAAGTTGCCGCTGATTACAATGGTTTTGCCGTCCAGGGCATCGGACTGCTTTCCGGCACCGGCTTCCACATTCATGCGGAGGCCGGCGGCCCTCAGGGCTTCCACCTCCTGGCAATTCTCCAGGTCCAGGAAGTAGTGGAAAATGCTGTCGGCAATGACCTCTCCCACCTCGGGAACTTCCAGGAGTTCTTCCCGGCTGGCCAATGCAATGGCGTCGATGGAGCCAAAGTGGCGGGCCACGTCGCGGGCCGTGGTTTCTCCCACGAAACGGATGCCTATGGCAAAGAGAACGCGCTCGAAAGGCACATCCAGGGAGGCTCTCACGGAATCCAGGAAGCGGGCGGCGGCCCGCTCCTTCCAGCCTTCCAGCATCACCAGCTGGTCGGCCTTCAGGGAATACAGATGGGAGGGGAGGGTTACCAGATTCAGGTTGTAGAGCTGCTCGATGGTGGCTTCCCCGCAGAGGATGTTCATGGCCTTCCGGCTCACGAAATGCTCCAGACGCCCCTTGATCTGAGTAGGACATCCTTTCCGGTTGGGGCAGAACCATTTGGCTTCCCCTTCTTCCCGTACCAGGGGCGTTCCACAGTCCGGACAGACGGTAGGGAACACAGGAATCTTGGCGCCAGGCTGGCGTTTGGATTCTTCCACACCGGTAATCTTGGGAATGATTTCCCCGCCTTTCTCCACATATACCCAGTCTCCTTCGTGGATGTCCAGGGCGCGGATCTGGTCTTCGTTCACCAGCGTAGCCCGTTTGACCATGGTGCCGCTCAGGAGTACAGGCTCCAGATTGGCCACGGGGGTAACGGCACCGGTACGGCCCACCTGGTAATCAATGCTCAGAATGGGCGTGCAGGCCTGTTCGGCCTTGAATTTATAGGCGACGGCCCAGCGGGGACTCTTGGCGGTGTAACCCAGTTCCTGCTGACAGTCCATCTCATTGATTTTGATGACGATGCCGTCTGTCGCGAAAGGCAGTTCCTTGCGGGCAGTATCCCAGTGTTCGATAAAGTCCTCGATTTCCCCGATGCTGTGGCAGATGCTCCTGTGGGCCGATACAGGGAGTCCCCACTCCGCGGCAGCCTTGAGGGCGTCATCATGCGTAGGGTAATCCACCTGGCCGACGGGGATGTGGTACAGAGTGCAGAAGAGGCCTCTCCGGCCCACTTCTTCCGGATCCTGCAATTTGAGGGAACCGCTGGCGGCGTTGCGCGGATTGGCAAACAGAGGCTCTTCCATGGCCTCCCGCTCTGCATTGAGCCGGTCGAAGGATTCGTAGGGCATGAGGACCTCGCCCCGGATCTCGAATTCTTCCGGCCAGCCGCTGCCTTTCAGCTGCGAAGGGATGCTGGCTATCTGGAGAGCGTTGCGGGTGACATCGTCTCCCTGGACTCCGTCGCCGCGGGTGAGGGCGCGGAACAATCGGCCTTTTTTGTAAGTGAGGCAGAGGGCCGTGCCGTCGAATTTGAGCTCGCAGCAATAGGTGAAAGGCTTGTCCAGCGACTTGGCGGCCCTTTCGGCAAACTCTTCCACTTCCTGGATGGAATAGGTGTTGGCCAGCGAGAGCATGGGATATTTGTGAGGATACTTGGCAAAGCCTCCTTCGGCCTTTTCCTCCAGATCTGAGCCTACCCGGCGGGTGGGGGAGTCGGCCGAAGCATACTGGGGATAGCGCTGCTCCAAGTCTTCCAGTTCATGCATGAGCTGGTCGTACTCATAGTCGCTCATGGTGGGAGCGTTCTCCACATAATACTTCCGGCTGTTCTCCCAGAGAATGGCCTTCAGCTGCTCAATCCTATGTTTTGCCTGTGTAAAATCCATGTTTGCCTTCGCGCACACGTATGCGTACGTAAACTGCAAATATAGCAAAACTCCCTTATTAATCCAAGTTTGTCAGCCGGGGCAGCTTTCTTGAAAAAAGCAAATAACTTTGCGTATCTTTGTATGTTTAAGACAATCAATTATGAAGACATTCCGGTATTTATTGGCTATTTCCCTCCTGGCAGGCGCCTGCAGCGCTCCGGAGGAGGATGGATGGAAACTTGTCTGGGAAGAGGACTTCAATGGCCCCGACATAGACCTGAGCTCTTGGACCCGTATTCCGCAGGGTCCCAGCGACTGGAACGACATGATGTCCCTGAGGGAAGACCTCGCCTTTATTGAAAACGGCCAGCTGGTGCTGCTGGGAAAAGTGGGCGGGGAGGATGACCCTACGCCTTTTGTCACCGGCGGCGTGGCCGGCAAAGGCAAGAAATCCTTCCGGGAGGCCCGTATAGAAATCAGGGCCAAGTTCAACAGCGCCAACGGTTTCTGGCCGGCGCTCTGGATCATGCCGGACTGCGGTCTCCCGGCCCCAGAATATGCCGAAATTGATCTCATGGAGCATCTCAATTTCGAGGATTCCGTGTATCAGACCGTGCATTCCCGCTATACGCTGGACGGAGGGAACGAGCCTCCCAAACACGGGATGGGCGCCATTGACAAAGAGGACTGGAACATCTATGCAGCCGAGATTTACCCGGACAGCATCTGCCTCTTCACCAATGGCCTCAAAACGCTTACTTACCCCCGCCTGGAGGGCGTGGAGAATCAGTTCCCCTGGCCGGACTATCCCTTCTTCCTCATCCTGTCCAACCAGCTGGGCGGCTCCTGGGTAGGCCCCGTGGATACCCCGGAACAACTGCCCACGGAACTCCGGATAGACTGGATCAAAGTCTATGAAAAAACCTATACGGATCTGTTCAACGGAAAGGACCTCACGGGTTGGAAATCCGTACTTAAAGAAGGGGAGAAAGTAACAGAGCCTACCTTCGTGGCCGATAATGGATTACTGCACATTTCCGGTCAGCCCTTCGGCTACATCCGTACAGAAGAATCTTACTCCAATTATACCCTTCATCTGGAATGGCGCTGGGCCGGCGAAAAAGGCGTGGACGGCGGCATCTTCCACTACCTCCAGGGAGAAGACAAAGTATGGCCGCTGGGGGTCCAGCTGCAGATGACTCCCAAAGACATGGGCACGCTCATGGGCGGCATTCCCTTCGAAGGCATAGAAGGTCCCTTCTACTGGAAATCCCGCATGGTGGAAGAGAGTCCTGAGAAACCTGTCGGGGAGTGGAACAGCATGGATTTTGTGTGCCGGGACGGGCTCATCAAAGCCTTCCTGAACGGAGTCTTCATCAACCAAGCCCGGTGCGAGGCCCGCGAAGGCTATATCGGCATCCAGTCTGAAGGCGGTCCCATGGATTTCCGCAACATCCGGATACGCATTATTCTGTAGGAATAATCCAGAAAAATACGTAAATTTGCATGATTTACTGAAAGAGATTTCAACGGAATAAGTATTAATTTTTTAACGAATAACTCCAAATGAAAGATTCCATTATCATCCTTTGCGGTGGCGGCCCGGCTCCGGGTATGAACACCGTCGTTATGTCTGTTGCCAAGACTTTCCTGTCCAATGGTTACCGGGTAATCGGCCTGCATGGCGGTTACAGCGGCCTTTTCTCCAAGGCTCCCCGCA
>Ga0310696_10003811_pt1 | contig 18699 bp, 13 predicted proteins | sample AusTroGonzalo_MG_4_FD_203885 | JGI IMG/M metagenome (GOLD analysis project Ga0310696, IMG submission 203885) | Bovine rumen microbial communities from tropical cattle in Woodstock, Queensland, Australia - Gonzalo_02 (v2) (version 2) | ecosystem: Host-associated > Mammals > Digestive system >...
CTTACCAATACGTTCAAGAATGTGTCCGCACACGGTGGAGACAAATTCTCCATCACATGGACCGGAAAGATCGAGAACATGGACGGTTCAAAGAAACCTTCAGATGAGACAAAGGCAGTAGGCTACGACCTCGGACCTGGAAAGCATGCTGAAGATGCATCCGGAAACGCCGGCTGTGAGGAGTCATCGACATCCAATAGTACCGCACTTCAGGGCGAATACGGCGAGCCCGGAGCTATGGGTACCGAACGTAACTCAGATTTCGAGTGGCATGTAGACGCATTCAACGAAGATCTTAACTACGCAGTTGAATGGGCTAAGGCCATGGAGAAGATAAGTGATGAAGATGGACAGATAATCAAGCTTGCCGACTCTGACGGCATAACAAGAAGCTGGCACTCAGGCAAGGCTACCATCACCATCAAGTTTGCAAACATTTCCAATAAGGGACAGGCCGATGAGCAGAAGAACACGCAGGATAACGGTACCCTTTACGGAAATGAGACGCAGACATTCACGACAGACTCACCCTTTGCAGCACTTGAAAAGAAGAACGACGCAAGACTTGGAACCACATGGCGTGAGGATTACGGCGTTAAAGCTAAGAGAGGCGCTTCCAGTGGATGTTACGGAAGCTGTTATGACTTGAGCCAGTACGAAGCTCAGGCAGAAAAGACAAAGGAATATACTTATACACATACCGTAACAGGTGACGACACTTCAAACAACAAGGCCGGAACTGTTAAGGCAGAGAAAAAGAAATTCACCTACCGTGATCCTCTTGCCTCAGCAATAACAGGTGGCAAGGTATGCGGCAAAACAGGTTACACCGGAGCTGAAAACGCAGCTTCACCCGCTTGGACAAGCTGTTCGATTACCGTACACGCAAAGCATACAAAGTCATGTGAAGATGAAGACGGTAATATAGTTTGCGGACTGGATTTACATGAACATGGAAAAGGCAGCTGTAACGCTAAAAGGGAAACACCCGCAGTGACCTCCCATGAAGTACATACATGTACCCATACCTGTGGTAGCTGGAAGCCTATGGTAAGGACATACGCAAAGAAGATGGCAGATGTTACATATACCATCACCATCACATTTGACAATCCTTACACAATGTCAGACAGTACAAGGGATTATGCAGTAACAGCAAGAGACGAGCGCCTCTGCCCTGCAAATACGCTTCCTGCACACGCACTTTGCGGTCCCTGCTGTTCACACACCCTTGCAGCTATCGAGGATACATGGACACAGAGAGCAGAAGTTTGGTCAGTAAGAATCACAGACCTTAACGTTATGATGCTTAACGAGGGATATGCAGACGGCATGACCGAGATCAGGACCGGTTCGACATCCATCAGCGACGCTGATGATGTAGTTGAGGCCCTTATCATCCAGGGACAGCCCAATGTATTCTACAACATCGCGGCATCTATGAACGGCATGAAGAAGGTTAAGTCAAACGACAGCCAGTATCCTGGCCTCGTTGTAAAGGACGGCTCTGTATCAGGACGTCTCCGTTACACCCTTCAGACTGCACAGGATGACAATGTTTACTGGGAGGAATACATCAACTCCAGCCTGCATCGTAACAACTGGTGTGATGGTACACAGGGAACATTGACAGGTTACAACCCTGCTCCTGACGGAGGAAGGGGACATGAAGAGCCTTGGGCAACCGGTGCTCTTTACTCGAACTCAACATTTATCAATGAGGTTGACAGACATAAGAACCATAACTATGGAAACCTCACCGGATACAGCAATTACTACTCTGACAACCTTACAAGGCTGACAGCAGAGTGGAAGAGATTTGATGAAAGAAGAAGATTACCTGTTTCCATGACAGTAATCTCAGACTTCCTCATTCTCCAGACATCTTCAGGCGACCAGCCTATAATGTACTATGAAAAGACCGTTTCAGCTACGGCACAGGAGAACCTCCCTTCAGTTAAGTGGAACACTTCGCCTCAGGCTTGGGCTGACATGGTAACAGGCAACCCGTACTGCATTAAGTCCCAGACACTTAACCGTGGCGGATACAACGGCAGATATGACCTTGCCTCAGTTAAGTACCGTGGCTCAGGCGGTGGAGCAAAGATCTCAACAGCCTTCGATACCGATCCTAACGAATACGGAAAATTCCGTGACCAGGATGAGCTCGGTCTTGCAAAAGTAACCGGCAACAACATGTACAACAACGGTAACTACTACGTAACCGGTACAGGACATCAGACTGGCAACAAGACCAATGGCGAGGCAGGTTCTGCATCACAGAACAACAAGACCAGCGGACTTGCACAGTCAACATCCAGCTCAAGATACTGGCATCATCAGGCCACTATTGAGAGAAAGTATTATACCGGAAAGACAGACGCCGATGTTGCATCAGCTTCAAAGGATACAATATCCAAGGCACGTTGTTCAGGTGACAACACTTACACAGAATACACTGCAGGCGCTTCATACAACGCTTCAATCTACCACTCATCGAGCCCTTGCTTCGGTCAGTACAGACTTAGCAGGCCTACTGAAGGCTTAAGGCTTACTGAGATAGTAAAGCAGTGCATCACAAACAGCAATAAGGAATACATCCCCGGCCAGTCACATGCAGTATGGCACCCGATCATCGACGTATCATACGCAACTGACAAGACCGCAGTGGACGATTACACTAAGGATTATGAGACCGAAGAGATCAAGGTGGTTAACCCTATAACAGGCAACACCCTCCTTAAGCTCAACGGCTGGCAGATGGATGCCATCTACGCAAGAGGCAAGACATCCGTTAACTCGATCGTAGTTCATGACCCCGTATCAGTAGAGCTCGCATTCGTTGTAAGCCAGGATAAGGCTCTCGACCAGCGTGTTAACCCTGATACAAGAACAGCAGCTATCAATGAGGCTCTTTCAAAGCTCGGTGAGTGTACGCACGATGCTGAGACTTGTGAGCACAGGTACCTCGACTGCAAGTATTATAAGGCAGCAGGATCCAATGTAAACCTCTGCGAGACCTGTAAGGGTGAATGTGCTTGGAAGGAAGGCAAGACATGTTCTACATGTGGCAACACAGGTAAGGGCAAGTGCTTCCTCTGCAAGGGCACAGGAATCCAGGACGGCGGCGCATGTCCTATCTGTGGCGGCGACGGTCGTACATTCCATGTGGAGGCATGCTTCTCGAAGCAGTTCGTCCACGAAAGTGTAACAACTGATTACTACAATGGCATCGCAGCCGACAGTGCACCTGCAAAGGCTTACTCCATCCCTGGCATCAAGGTTAAGGAGATGGGCGGAAAGACCTGGGCACGTGTTCTCTGGCAGGATGTTTCAGCTAATACCAACTACTTCACCACAAGCGACAAGTATGATTCGAACAAGGAAGGCAAGTTCAGCGCACTCGGCAAGATCGACCAGATCAAGTACGGCGACGGATATGAATTCATGCTCGATTACCCTGATTCATACGGTCCTTACGCAGGCGCATACCACGAGTGGTATCAGTCAGCAAGCCCGTTTGAGGCAGGCACTACTGGCGGAGCTAACGTGGCAGGTTACATCAGCTACCATAACGACTTCATCAATGGCTATGGTGCAGGCATCCAGCTCGGAGACGGCAGCGCAATCCTCGACGGAAGCTGCAACAGCGGTGACTGGTGGCTTTGCGCAGGCATCATGAACGGAAGCTTCACAGGCCCTTCAGGAACGGATACAAAGCAGTACGCAATGCCCGGACCCGCAGGCCCTGCAGGTTACCAGAGATGCTCACAGGTAGAGCTCTGGCTCAGAGTTGACCCTGCAAGCTATGACGGCGTTGTAATGGTAACAAGCGATATTGACTGGGCTGGAAACAAGAATGACGGCTCATATCAGATCAAGTCTGAGAAGAATACCCATACGATAACAGGCAGCTGTTTCACCGGTAAGTCTTCAGGCTACATCACAGCTTACTACAAGGCTATAAGCGGAGATACATCAGATCTCAAGAAGATGCTCGGAGACGCACTCTTTGAGAAGGCAAGGACCACATTGGGCTTCGGTTCAGAAGGCCATGTTCACTCACAGTCGTGCTACGAGGTCAAGACTGACATCAACAAGTATCTCACCAATGAGAACTTCGCGGCTTCGATGTCTGCAAACATCACAGGCACCATCCCCGAGGGCTCACAGATAGTCATCAGCCTTGCAGGTGCAGGCGGAAATACCCTTTCGGGTCTCAAGCTTACAACCAACAAGGGTGAGAAGGCACTTAAGGATGCCATCACAGAAGGCATCGTAGGTGCAGTTATGATTGAAGGCGTAGCAGATGAGAACGCAGTAAAGAGCGGCGATCCTGCTAACTTCGCAAAGGCTACGATAAGGTTCACAGTCCTCAAGGGCAATGGACTTACAAAGGTAACATTCAAGACCACAGGCACAGGCAAGGCAAACGTTACCGCAGAGAGGACCTACTGGTCACTTAAGTGCACCAAGGCCGAGACTGCAGGCGCTGGAACACACCTCTGCTTCGAGTGCGACGGAACAGGCGTTACCACATCTGACGCTTCACCTCTTAAGGCCGGAACAATATTCGACTTCGGTTACGAGGGCGGATACAGGAAGGTTACACTCCCTGCCGGAACCTATAGATTAGAGGCTTGGGGCGCACAGGGCGGAAGCAATGGCGGCAAGGGCGGTTATACCGACGGCGTGGCTACCTTCACAGAGCCTACAGACGTATACATCTACGTAGGCGGCTCAGGTGACAAGGGCGGTTACAACGGCGGTGAGGCAGGCTCATCATTCGGTGGCGGTGCTACCGACTTCAGACTCGTTTCCGGTGATACCTTGGCAGCTCTTCAGAGCAGGTTTATGGTAGCAGGCGGTGGCGGTGCTGCAGGCGGAGCAGGCGGCGGATTCACAGCAGCTGGAGCTTCAGGCGTAACAGGCGGTTCACAGGTATCAGGCGGAAGCGCTAGGAACGCAAGAACATCCGAAGGCGGAATATATGTCAACAACGGACTTACAGGTACGTTCGGCAGCTATTACAACCTCGGAAAGGCAATAACATTTGATTATGACACATGTACATATAAGTACATCGGAACCGGCGCAGGCTGGAACAACCACACCCAGGTAGTTGTAGGTGCTGGCAGCGGCAACTCCGGTATCGAGTTCACTCATAATCTGAAGGCACAGGAAGGCGAGCCCGACCTCCTTGAGGTTGGCAAGGATTACCTCGTTACTGTTACAGCACGTTCAGAAATCGGTGGAGGCTCCATCAAGGTCGGCGGCGGTGTATCAGTCACAGAAGGTGCATCTTCATATGAGCTTTCAAGCAACTTCGAAGACTTTACTTTCGTAGTAAAGGCTACCGGCAAGACATTTAGTATCCTTACCTCAGGTAAGACAACTTCAACCATATGGCTTGACAACATGACCATCACCGAGCTTACTTCTGTCGACAGGACAGCTCAGGGCGGCGGCGGTGGCGGCGGCTGGTACAGCGGTGGTTCAGGTTCTAAGGACCAGAACGGCGCAGGCGGATCATCCTACATCAAAGGCATCCCCGGCTACAGCACCCAGTACGCAGCAGCACAGGGCAATGTTACATTCGCTAAGGGCTCAAGCTTCACAGGACAGCAGGCCGGCGACGGACATGCAAGGATTACCGTTCTCAGCATCCTCGGATCTGAAAGCGCTTGCAGCCACTGCCATGGCAGCGGAACCATCAAGGGAACTGCAGGTCCTTCGATAGACCAGCTCACCACATTCGTTAAGTCGAACATCAACAGCGTTCCTCTTAAGGTCGGCGGAATCGTAAATCCTATCTGGGATTGCGGTCTCCACGGTGACAAGTGCACCAAGCATGTATGTAACGGAAACTGTAACTACGTTTACAATCTCGTCTGCAGCGAGCCTCACCATGAGGGCGACCACGGCGGATATGGCGACGGATGTTATAGCCCTTGTAACAACGACACCCTCCATCAGAGGACCGCAACTCAGGATCTTCTTGCTGGCAGGGCAGTAGAGATCGGCGACTTCATACTCCTCGATAACTACTTCGACGTATACTTCGCTAATATAGGTAACTTCTACGAGACCAATGATTACGGACTCTATGACACTCAGGTACCTAAGGGCATCGGCTACACCTCGCCTATGGATACATCTAAGTGGACAAGAGAGAAGCTTATCAAGTTCCCTTACCCCGTACTCTACGAGAGATTCGATGGAGAATGGGAAGAGTACAAGGCAGGCGACTGGATTGAACTCGAAGTAAGGGATAACAACGGAGTGGGCATAGTTAACTATCACTTCTACGCTCCTCTGTATGGCAACGAGATGGCATCCGGTACCGTTGAGTACGCAGTAGAGGCTATCAACACAACATGGCATGTCCTTCCTACGGATAATGCTTACTGGAAAGACTGGCAGAACTACAGCTTTAGAAATCCCGGTAAGTACTGGCTCGACAAGGCCTACGTAAGGGACAACGAATACAGCAATAAGTACCAGGATGACTGCCCGCTTACCGGCAAGGTAGTCACCAACGCACAGAGGCATGCAGACCTTACTGCATACCACACCGTATGGAAGCAGAACGCAATCGACGTAGTCGGAAGAATCGGTAACATCCTTATCGACGACACTGACGACATGCGTTACGCTAACCTGTTCAAGAAGTCAGTAGGCGACGGATGGCTTGTTGAAGGCTACATCCACGAAGTGGACACCACACAGCCTTACGGCTACATGAGCTGGCACTACAACAAGGGCGGACTTGCACTCGATATCAGAGGCTTGCAGCTCGCCGAGAAGAACGGTGCTGCTTATATAGACCAGCTTGAGAGCGGACTGACCGAGAGCTCGGCAGATTACAGGAACCAGTACTCAAGCACCAAGAAGGTATCAACAGCTTACGATTACTACAACACATACGGAATGCTCGATTGGACAGAAGAGCATGCAGGCGTTTATGACGCTGCAATGCCTGTTGCTTCAAGCAACAACCGTGATCGCGACCTCAATCCTTTCACAGGTCTTCAGGACAACGAGTTGAAGCTCGGCTACGGATTCCTCTGGGATATCCAGACGATCGGTTGCTACGAGAACGGCATACTTGATGTTAAACCGTACATCTACGCGCTCAATTCTGAGACTGGCGAACTTGTTCCGGCAGACATCTGGTTTGGCGATGACACCGAGGGCTACTCGGCAGTCAACATCTTCGGACTTGAGGATATGGACCACAGCTCGGCTGAGTATCAGAGCCTCAATGCCAAGGTTGCTAAATACTATCAGTACTTCGAGTTCAACAAGTACAGGCTCCGTCACAACATAAGCGACGAGGAGTGGAACAACACCCTTCTTGCAGCTTCCTGTGCAAGCGAGTTTGTATACGATGAATCAGGAGATATCGTCACAACACGTAAGCTCGTATCGGGAGACCAGCTCCAGATCGGCTACGATGCTGATGGCAATCAGATCTGGGTACTTGCTCCTAGACCTTCAGCATACAACGCAGAAACAGGCGAGACATATGATGATGTACTTGAAAGCCCGCTTATGCGTGAGGCTGTAATTCCTGCAGGCGATTACATCAACATAGGAACAATGCAGCACCTTACAGCTGACGGCCATGCAAGGACCTACATCGGTTCATCTGACGTTTATGCGGCAGTAATCGACAAGCAGGTAATCTGCATCGACCTTACTGAATACGATGACGTAAGATATACCGGAGATGCAAGCGGCGCAATGCAGATCGAGCAGAATCCTGATGTAAACACCAACCTGCTCGGTACTCCCGAAGAGTATTACGCAGTACACGGCCAGAGATGGCATCTTACCTCCAAGCTTCCTTCAAGTACCGTGGTTACACTGTACAGGGACGGAAAGCATGTCGAGCCTCTCGACTATGTGACCGTAAACGGCAAGTCCGTTCAGGCAAGGGATGAGATGAAGACCCTCGGCGGCAAGTGGATACTCCTCGTAACCGCTGACATCACCTGTGATGGTATGGTTTACAGCCTCCATTACAGCCAGGGTGACAACAACGGCGTGATCACCACCGTCGGCAAGACCTATGAGTTCAAGGACGGTGCAGCGAGCAGCGCAGTACAGCATGGAAGCAGCCAGGGCAACGTATTTACGGTTCCTACGCTCCTTGCGGTATACGAGGCTCAGGAGAGCAACGAAGTTGATTACCAGATACAGCAGACACACTGATGGTTGCATTTATATAAGTAACACATCCGCCGCCTGAGGGTGAGCGGAACAGGAAAGGGAAGGCCTCGGCCTTCCTTTTCTTTATCCCTTTGTTCCGCCAGAAATGCTAGGGAAGGTCATATTCAGGACACTATATTGATAAAAGGAGATAAAATTATGAGTAAAAGAATTTTTGATTCATTCAGCGCAGATGACGTTGACGATGTAGTTATCGAGGCAGAGACCTCCACCTCCAAGAACAAGGCCCGCGCCGCAAGAAGGCACGCAAGCGTGAGCAAGGCCCTCAGGAAGAAGGCTCTCCGCGCTGCATTTGCAAATGAGCCTGACTATTACGGCAACCTTCATCAGTACAGCAAGAACAAGATCCACTGTTCCTGCGCACACTGCGGCTTCCGTACCAAGCTGTACCCTAACTCTAAGACAGCACAGGATGAGAGGCTTGAGGCCAAGATGGAGGCCCGCCTCGCTGAGTTCAACAAAGGGCTCAGCGCATGATCCTTATTTTTTAACGGAAAACACCTGCAGGCATGTCCTGTAGGTGTTTTTTTGCCCAAGAGCTTAAATAGTGCTCCGGTATCATATTAGAGGCGTATCAATATGAAAAGGAGGCAACAAGATGAGTAGAAGAAGTAAAATGTCACCTATGGAAATAGTCATTACGGTATTTATGGCCGCAGTAGTTGTAACGGCCGCCATACTGATTTTCAGCAATAGCATGGGCTGTAGGTCTGGCGGTAGCGGTAAGAGTGCGGGCACGAACGGAAGGAAGTATGAGTGCGATTACCATACGATATCGCTTAACACCGAGATATCAACGCAGATAGACGGCGTGGAGGTGACCATCTCGGGCAACCTGTTCAAGTTCGTCACAGATCCGCTTAAGATGACCGACCCCTCCGGCAATGTGCTGGCCTCAGCTGACGACTCGTACAACATCATCAGCCAGGATGACCACAGCATAGTGGTTGACGGGGAATTTGAGGTATGTATCGCCGGGAATGTGGACATTATCGGCGAGAGCTATGACCTTTACGACCACAACGGCATCAAGGTCGGCTATGCCGAATTCTCTGCGTTTGGCTATTCGGGCGGTATATATGACGTAAACGGCAAAGTTGCCGCAGACTACAGTAGGGCGTTCGCCATGAACGACTATACTGTTACGGTCTACGACAACAATATATGCTCGGATAAGGCCATGCTCATGCTGGTAGCGTCATACGTATCAGACTACCATTATGACAACAGCTAATGAAAAAGGGAAAAAGGGCTTGCACTGCAGGCCTTTTTTATTTCCCCGCCCCAGAAATCGTTCCGCGTGCCATATTAAGACAAACGATAAAAGGAAAGGAGAATTTTATATGAACAGAAGACTAAAGAACCTTATAGACGCCATACTCAGCTCGGATGAGCCTGATGACTATAAGGAAGACGACATCAATGCGATCGTCGGACCCTCGGGCGTTGTCCAGGCCTACTGCGACTATTCCAACTCCGTGGTTATGGAGGAATACCGTATGTCGATGGTCATAGCAAGGGCAAACGACCCCCAGGATATCAGGGACGGCCGTGAGCGCATTGACCATGAGCGGAGGATGTACCACAACATCGCCGTGCGCCAGACTGAGTTTGTTAACAAGCTCTGCGACGCATACGGGGTTGAGAAGTTCTTCGACCAGGAGATTGACTTCAGCTCCGACGAGAAGGGAGAGTACTCAAATGACACCAGGCATGCTATTGCCGAGTTCATCGGAAAGTTTGTTTCCGAGGAGTTTGAGAAGGGCATCAATGAGTATGAGAAGACCTTCAGCCAGGCCGGATCCGATTCCCGCAACTACATCTCCGAAAAGGAGGTGAGAGAGGATGCCGAAGAGTACGGCCTGTGACATAGGCAAGCTCAAAGGCGTTGCGATTAGAGACTACGGAGACGGCATGTACAGGATAAAAGCCTCGTGCCCGCCGTTTGACGTGATCGCCACGGTGACAAGGGGTGAGTCAGACATCACCCTGTCACCTGCAAAGGGAGCACCCCAGTACTCGCCCGATATCAAGCTGACCATCCACAAGGACGGTACCAGCGATTCGGCGCTGTCATTCTCAAGGGTACCGCTTACCCTCGCCTGCATGGAGGACGGGTCCTTTACAAAGGACATGATATCCGTGCTCACCTGCAGCAACGCGGTCACCGATGCATGGCCGGAAGTCTTAGCCGCAGCCGAACAACAAGATTAAGTATACTAAAAACAGCGCCGATGAGGTGCTGTTTTTATTTTTCCTGAGCACCCGTTTCCAGAAATTTAACACGGGTACATATTTAATTACGTCGAAAGACAAAAGGAGTTCTAAAAGCCCTCACAGCAAACCCTACCCAACCTAACAAGATGATGATAAGGACAAAAACTGGGCTTTGTACAAACCAACAGAATAACTCGAACAGCAAAAAACTCTTTCTTTTCAAATTGGATGAAGAGCAATCCGTTTCCCATGTCCGCCCGGGACCTGTTATCGCTTCGGCGAACGCTCCCGGTAACGGAAACTGATTGCTATTAAGAGGAGTTATGGTTGGTTTATATAAAGTCGGATGTGCACGCACGTCCGGCTTTATCTTTTTATATAGTGAACAATAAACCCACATATATGCACAAGAAAGGAACGTTAAACATGTCACAGAGAAATTCACGAGTAACAGGCCTCCCCATTGATGCCGAAGCGCAGGAGCAAGACCTCACAGCTTTTGCTGACGGCCTGAAGATGGGCGCCGCAAAGCAGAACACCGTATACACCGAGAACGGGGCGCTGGTTTATGCCTCCACCTCGGACGCGAGGACCGATTTCATGGCAAGGGCCTCAGAGTTCCGCAACTCTTCCGCAGCGAAGGTCGCAGAAGCGTTTGATGAAGCCTACAGGGAAGACCCCGTTGACGCCGTAACCCTTGCATTCCAGCTCGGAGACATCCGTGAAGGAAAAGGAGAGAGATCCGCATTCAAGGCCTGTCTTGACAGGATAGGCACGGCACACCCCGCCATCATGGCAGAGCTCCTGCCCCTTATCCCTGAGTATTCAAGATGGGATTATGCCGCAGAGCTGGTGATGTCAAAGAACCCCTCCACTGCTGCCCGCGCGACCAAGCTTGTGGTAGACCAGCTCCATAAGGATATAGCAGACTGCAAGGCAGGTGCACCCGGCATATCGCTGCTTGCGAAATGGCTCCCCTCGGTACAGTCGAAGAAGCTCGAGAAGCGCCAGCTCGCACACAAGCTCATGAAGGCCCTCAAGATGGACTTTAAGGAGTACAGGAAGACCCTCGGCATGCTCAGGGACAAGCTGAACGTCATAGAGAAGTACATGTCCCAGAACGAGTTCCAGAAGATAGATCAGGAGGCTCTCACATCAAAGCAGCAGCTTCTCCTTGACTCCACTCTTATGAAGCACATCCCCGGCATAAGGATGGCATATCTGCAGGATGTAAATGACGGCAACGCCAAGATGAACACAGGCGTTCTTACCCCGCATGAAGTCCTCTATAAATACAGGAGCCTTAGTAGCCAGAAGAATTCATATCAATACAGGATAACAAAGGCGTCCCCTGCGATGGAGACCATTTGGAAGCAGCTCCCGGACAAGGTAAACGGGAAAGGAAACATTCTCGTCATCCGTGACGGGTCAGGGTCAATGGAGCGTCAGATAAACAATAAGACAAACTGCACCTGCCTTGATGTTGCGACGGCCCTTTCCATATACTGCTCAGAAAGACTGAGCGGCCCGCTCAAGGACAAGTTCATAACATTCAGTTCATCCCCTAAGTTTGTAGACCTTTCCTGTTATGATACGCTAATGGATAAATACAATGAATGCTTAAGGCATACTGAATGCTCCAACACGGACTTCTTGAAAACTGCTGACATGATCCTTGATATTGCGGTAAAAAACCACCTGACACAGGACCAGCTTCCCGGATACCTCCTCATTCTGAGCGATATGGAATTTGACACGGCCATGAACAGATCCTTCCGCAGTGAAGATGACCATGATTACAGCTACTACGGCTATCGTCGTCTGCCCGATAAGGATACCCTTTTCGATATCATAAAGGCTAAGTGGAAGGCAGCAGGATATGAGCTCCCCACGCTTGTATTCTGGCATCTTAACGCTGAGCGCACCATCTTCCCTGAGATAGATTCAAAGAACGGCATCATAAACCTTTCGGGCTTCTCCACCAACACCCTTGACATGGTAATGGAAGGCCGTTTTGAGCTCGTAGAGCAGATGACGCAGGAAAACGGAGAGGTTACGACAGAAAAACGCGTCATGACACCCTATGAGCAGATGCGTACCATCATTGACAGCGAAAGGTATGCGCCCGTAAGGGAAGCCGCCCAGCGCGGGCTCGAACATGAGGCGCAGGGCAAGGACTGGTTCAAGTCCGTAGTGGAGCGCAGCATGCAGGATGAGGTTTCCGAGGCAGGCACAGGCTCTGAAGACCCCAGGGGCGAAGACGATGACCCCGAGCTCTGATAACAGGGAGAAAGGAATCAGGATATGGACAAAGACAAGCTTAACTCAATAAACAATACTATAAGCAATTCCCAGCCCCTTTTTCACCTTGTGGAAACCCCTGATGTTTACAGGGGTGACAAGGCTTACTTTATGGTCCCCGCAAGGTTCAGCGTTGCTGACCTTATGTGCAGCTCCTACGATGACACCAAGCAGAAGATCCTCTCATCCATATGGGATGAAATCTCGCTTTCCTCTACCGGCACGGCCCCCGGCTGGCTGGCAGAGAATGCGGAGCATCTTTACAACGACACGGAACAGCGCGACCTTCCTGCAGACAGCTGCCTGTTCGTAGGGCGCATGCCCGCATATCAGATGCGCCATGTTGTAGATCCCCTCATCGACGATGAGCATATACAGGTAGAGAACAAGAATGTAGGGCATGGAGAGCTGTGCGTATCCGTAATGTGCGTCGTACATATGGACAAGCTCTTTTATCAGCTCGACGGGTTTATCGGCACAAATGGCAACAGGGATTACATTAAAACCCTTAATGCACTCGCAGCCCTTTATCCCAAGGACAGCATAGACATCGTCGTTGACCCCGATACGGAACAGGAATGCTACAAAATAAAATGGGGATGCCTCGGAGAGGACTGGAAGCCCATGGACACGGCGCTACTCCTCAAAGAGATAAAGAAGGGGGCGAAGGCTGTAATGATGGACAACCCTTCGGAATCCAAGGACATAGACGCCCTGCTCGATCACGCCGGTTCATGCGAACTGTATTCTTACGGTTATCCCGGAGGTGATATAAGACTTTTAGCCGATGTCAAAGATGACGCGGGAAAAGATCATACTATACTTTTTGACATGCCCCAGCTCATGCATGACATACTGTTCAATAACACAAACAGCTTTGTACCCCTTGTCCCCATGCTTGAGGACCTTAGGGTGGATATCCAGAAACGGTCCGACTACAGGAATGGACGGGATGAGCCGGAAGACCTGACAAAAGCTCAGGAGATAATGGTGAAAAATGATGATGAAGTATCATTAGACGACTGATACTGCAGCATATATGGCACGGGCCTGCGTGATGCGGGTGCCGTGCCTTTTTGCCCCGCCAGGACATGGCAGAAATAAGCGGAAACGTCATATTCTTTGTAAATAAAAAATAAAAGGAGGACAACAACATGGGATTATTACTTACAGCAGGATTGATGGTCGGAGGCGTGTTCACTTATTTCTTCATTAAAGGCGCAAGCACGCCTGTCGACAGTGAAGCCCGCAGGGTCGAGGATGCCGAGCAGATAGCGTTCCTTAGGACCCTCGTGAAGTAACCTTCAAAACCTGAAGCAACATTTTCTCCATTCAGAGGCAGCCGCTGGGCTGCCTCTTTTATTTCAGCATACTCGTGTGCATATTCTATTTGTCGGCGGCGCATCAGGGCCTTATTCCGGAAGAGGGTGCTTACCGCTGAAAATATATTACGAAAGGACAACTGAATATGGAAAACAACACAACCGAGAAAAAGGGTTGGGACAGCATTGAAACCGCACAGCGCAACTACGCGTACCCCTGCGGCGCAGATGGGATCTCAGAGCCCTCAGACGGCAGATACCTCGGTAACCTTCTGCTGTCACAGAACATGGCGCTGTGCATGGACACACGCCTGACCAGGATCAACAACAACGTACTGCTTATCGGCAGTGCAGGCACCGGCAAAACGAGGCACTATATAAAGCCCAATTTGCTGCAGGCAAATTCCAGCTACCTGGTGGTCGACCCCAGCGGGGAGATATCTGAGAGTGTCAGGGATTATCTTGAAGAAAAAGGATATGCGGTAAAGGTGTTCAAGCCCGATGACCTGGCCTCCTCAGTGCACTACAACCCCCTTGCCTACGTGGAAACCGATTCAGACATGGCAGTCATTGCCGATGTCATCATCAGCGCAGCGCATAACCATAACCCTGCAGCTCCTTCAGCCGACATCTTCTTCATTCAGGCTGAGAAGCAGATACTCATATCGGTTATCAGTTATGTGGTAAAAAGGGAGCCTAAAGAGAACAGGAACATGTCCCGTGTAGCAGAGCTGATCCGCGACATGTATGTAGACGAGCGCTCGCCCAGGCCCATATCGAAGACGGACGTGATGTTCCAGGCATACGAGAAGGAATGTCCCGATGACCCGGCCATGACGGCATACAAGACGGTCCGCACCCTGCTGACAGGCAGGACTCTTAAGGCAGTCATCATATCGCTCATGGTAGCTGTGAAGCCCTTTACAGAGGATCAGGTAAATCTCATAACCGAGGATGACACCATTGACCTTGAAAGCGTAGGCAAAAAGAAGCAGGCTATATTCATTGCCATTCCTACTATGACTACCACCTACGACTTTCTTGTACCCATGATGATATACCAGGCGGTCAACCTTATGTACAAGAACCAGCCTTCACCGGAGATTCCCGGGATGGCTTCATTCAGGAGCGGCCTGTGCATGCACCTCATTCTCGACGAGTTCGGCAGAATCGGGCGGATACCCAACTTCCCCATCATGCTTGCCACTATGCGTAAGCATGGGATGAGCTGTTCCATAATCGTTCAGAGCAAGTCCCAGATAAAGGCGATTTATGAAGATGACACAGACACTATTATCGCCAACTGCTCAACGCTTCTTTATTTCGGAAGCCCTAATGCGACCGATGCGGAATACGTATCGGGAAGGCTTCAGAAGTACGGTCCGCATGTAAAGAGCATGTACCCCGACGCATTGCTCCGTGCCAGCAACGATACCTGCTATATAATCATGGAAAGGGCCGGCGTATTTACGGACAGGAAGTACAGGCTTGAGGATCACTGCAATTACAACAAGCTTCGTGATATGTAAGAGTATCACCTGTCAAAGAAAGGAGTTTAATATTATGGCAAAAGAAAACAACAAAGGTGTTTTTATGGATGCCAACACAAGCAAGGATGGCACCATGCATATGAACTTCTACGGCTCAGACCCTAAGCAGCCTCACGATGAGACCATCCATATCAATATTAAACCTGACGGTACTGGCACCATCGTTGAAAAAAGCAACGGGACCAAGACTGTCACCAACATTGATCTGAATAAAAAGAATTAAACACTTCGAAAGAAATCAAATAAAAGACACCTCAGGAACTCCCCGGGGTGTCTTTTGTTATATGATGCGCATCATTTAGGTTCAGTCCCGCCTGGTGATTCACAAGCTTCGCCCTTACATCTGCTTTTATGGCACAAATCTTGGCACAAATCTGCCCTTTGTTTACCCCTTTTCTATTGCGGAAAGCTGAAAAATATGGTATTATAGATAAGGATTGGCCGTTCGTCGTCCGTTTTCAACCACATATTGAGGAAAACGGCCTGCATATTGTGAAAAGTTGGGTTAAAAACCGCTCCATAATGAAAGAAAACCACCCTCAGATGACCCCAAAACCGGAAAAAAGCACGCCATAGCGTGATATTTGACCTGTCCGTGAGCCTTTCGGGGAAGCGGTTTCGCAGTCAAGTATCTGCATATTGCAGGTGTAACAAATGAAACAAAAGAAAAACGAACGGCATGGCCGGGCGCGTGGACCGAGCCCCATATGCCGTAAAAATACGCCAACGGCGACATAAGAAGGAGAATAGATACAGTATGAACAAAGTTATCATGATCGGCAGACTCACCCGTGATCCCGAGATTCGTTACGGACAGGGTGCAAACGGAACCGTAGTAGGAAGCTTCAGCCTTGCAGTAGACCGCAAGTTCAAGCGTGAGGGAGACCCTGATGCGGACTTCTTTGATTGCACCGCGTTTGGAAAGCTTGCGGAGTTCACGGAGAAGTGGCTCAAGAAGGGTATAAAGGTCGTAGTAGAGGGAAGGCTCCAGAACGATAATTACACCAACAAGGAAGGCCAGAAAGTCTACCGTACAAGGATCATGGTGGACAGCCTCGAATTTGCTGAGAGCAAAGCAGCTTCAGAGAGAAACGCGGCTGCAGGCGGATATCAGAATATCGGGCCTCAGGGCGGCGGATACCGTGGGCAGCAGACTCCTCCTTCCACTCCCGAGGGTTTCATGGAGATACCGGCAGGCATAGAAGAAGAGCTCCCGTTCACCTGATCTGAAGGCGACGGACAAGGAAAGGAATATAGAGCATGGCAACATACTGCCCCGACAAGAAGGGCCCGGCTTTATACTTAGACTGCAGGGAATGCGACCAGAAGAACTGTGAGAAGTTCTTCTGCCTCGTGGCAGGTACCAGGACATTCAGCGATTACGAGCTCCTCACCAGTAAGCTCGACTATCTGCTGTCCAACCACAGCAAGGAAGCAGTCATAGTATCCGGAGGAGCAAACGGGGCAGATACGCTTGCCAAGCGTTACGCAGAAGACAAAGGCTATCCCTATTACGAGTTCCCGGCTAATTGGACCATGCTCGGCAAGCGTGCCGGCATGGTAAGGAACGAGCAGATGCACGAATTCATCTCGCATTTCCCGAACAGGGGCGCAGTGATATTCTGGGACGGTAAGAGCAGGGGGACAGCCAGCAACATAGGCTTCGCTGAAAAATACGGCAACAGGTTAGTTACCATAAAATACTGAAGCGGCATCAGTCCGCATGAAAGGAAAAAATGGCAAACGAAAAATTCAGAGCACTTGTGACAAAACGCTGCGGTACAGCGAGAAGGTTCGCATCAAAGGTAGGCCTGACCGAAAGCATGGTCAGCCGTATGATCTGCGGGAACCGTAAAGTCTACCCGTGGCATATAGACAATTTCTCGAAAGTTCTCGGCATAAGCGCCGATGAGGTTAAAGAGATGCTCGGGTCGAGCCTCGTAGCTTCGTAAAACGCCCGTAAAGGGTCTCTTGTGCGAAAACGGAGGAATATATGAAATTACTCACGAAATGCCCTGTATGTGGCGGAAGGATCTATCTCGATGTACTTTATCAGTATTCAAAGGTATATCCGATGTCAAGAACCGGTATACCGGCATACTCGAAAATGAAAAAAAGGGACAACGGTCCGATGGAGTGTTGGGCCATATACTGCGAAAATGACGACTTCCGCACAGACTATGACAGATGCGTCGTAGAACCAAAACATTCCGGGATAAAGATAACCGTAAAGGATGATAAATTTTATTACACAAAGGAAGATGAAGCATGAGACGGATCCTGACTACATAGAGGGGTCCCGCTATCACATAAGTATAAACGATGACCTTAAGCAGGTGATAATGTCCACAAGATGAAAACACGCGATATGCGACCAGGGGGTTTATTCAGCACGCCAATGCGGTTCCCAAACACAGAAAAGGAAAGGTAACAGTATATGGTAAGAGAAATCCCGAAAAACCCGGCACCCAAGCTCATGCCAGAAAATGAATACGAAACTCTTTTGGATTCGTTCATGCATTTTGCAGGCAAATACGCCGTCCTGCTTGAAGACATGCAGGTCAAGGACGGGTCCGAATACGCACTTATAGAGAAAGGCTCCCTCGTCAAGCTGTTTTACGGGGCCGAAACCCCGGGGTATTCTGACGAACGGGAGATAGAAGGCAGGCAGTGTTATTATTGCAATAAGGTTACGATAGAGGCTTACGACAGCAGGTCTGACACCATTAAGGATTACATAGTATGGGCAAGGCCTAACGCCCACTTTTCACCTGACACCGACGAGGAAGCGCTCACGTCGCTCTTGGACGCCATGGACTTCCTTTATGCCCATTTTGGGACAGGACCCGAGCTTGACAGGGCAAAGAAGGAAATAGAGAAATTCAAGTACACCTTCTGGGACTATACCGTACCATGCGTACCCGGATGTGTGACCATGTTCTCCGTCGTGACGGCATACCTGGCCTTCAGGTCAGGGCAGCCGCTGGCGTTCAGGATATTCTGCCTTATAGCAACCCTGCTCGGCATGGCGTATGTGGGGCGGTATTTCTACATGGTAAAGATATTCAAGGTAC